>JAERMT010000143.1_pt1 | contig 45319 bp, 39 predicted proteins | sample 9267081 | NCBI WGS metagenome assembly JAERMT01 (sample SAMN17071939, study PRJNA684904) | human gut metagenome | isolation source: diarrhea sample from child under the age of five | host: Homo sapiens | place: South Africa: Mafikeng, Mafikeng Provincial Hospital | collected 2019-09
GAGCACTTGACTTTTAATCAAGTTGTCCGGGGTTCGAATCCCCGATGCTTCACTTCATAGAATGCCGGAAATCCTTTATTTATGAGGGTTTCCGGTCTTTTTATATTTTCTTATAATTCTTAAATAATTCTAGAGCGTGTTTGAAAAAGCATTCCTGCAATCTGCACGCCCCACTTTGCGGTATATTTTGCCCGAATTCGGTTGTCGTAGCCCGCTACGACGCCCTCATCCGGACAAAATCTCCCACAAATTGTGACGCACATCTTGCAGAAAGCCTTTTTCAAACACGCTCTAATTAATCCCAAGCATATGTCCCATTTGTATCCCATTGAAAATAAGATGTCTCAGATATGTCTCATATAATAGTAAAAATCCACGCTTTAATTTTGAAATTTTCTTAAGGTCAAAAATTTGATTACTGAGAAAATTAGTGATTTTAAAGCGTGGATTTTCATTATTTAGAAGTTATTTAGAGAATTATAGGTTTATTGTTCACTGGTAATGTTCTGCAAGGTATTTTGTGAACGGAGTAAACAGTAATTATTATGGGCGCACGATAGTTCCTGCGCTTTCCATAATTTCTACAATTTCGTACATATTAGTAACGCCACCAACTGCCAGTTTTTCTTTTAAACCATAGAAATCAAGGCAGGTACCGCAGGTGAGAATCTTTACACCCTCGGCTTCCAAAGATTTCAGATCTTCCAGGGAATCGGAGTCTTCGCAGGTAAGGGATGCTCCGGAGTTGTAGCACAGAATGATCTCTGGGAGCTGATCCTGTTTGGTGAGAGCGAAAATGAAGGATTTCATAAGAATCTTTCCAAGCTGTTCTTCACCATTTCCCATGGTATTGGCGGAAAGGACGGCTACAAGACCATGTTTCTTGGAATCCGGGGTGCAGGCGGGAACGGCAGATTCAGCTGCTGGTGTTGAGGTTGTGCTGTTTTCCGGAATCTGGAAAGTTACGGTGAAATCTTTCTTTGTTTTTTTCTCAGAAGAGACTGTAAAGCCTTTGCTGTTGCCAAATTTGGTAAGGTTCTGGACGGCAATTTCATTGTCAACGAGAATGATAAGGGTACCGCCATTTGTCATTTCTTCGGATTCTTTCTTTGCGTTTACAACTGGGAGTGGGCAGGCCATTCCTCTTGCATCAAATGTTTTGGTTTCCATGTGTAATTTCTCCTACTATCTATATTGTATTTTTTTAGTTGACATTTTTTAACAGACTCTATAATACAGCATATATTAAGTAATGGATACTCTGACACAGTAAATTTTTAATATGTCGCGCGAGTAATGTTGAAAACTAATTCGTACTGCATTAGAGCCTGTTTGAAAAATCATTCCCGCAATCTGCACGTCCCACTTTGCGGTATATTTCGCCCGAATTCAGTTGCCGTAGCCCGCTACGGCGCCCTCATCCGGGCGAAATCTCCCACAAATTGTGACGCACATCTTGCAGAAAGCCTTTTTCAGACACGCTCTAGAGCCTGTTTAATAATTAAATTATACACTCATATATGCCCTCTGGATCCAGGTCTTGCTCCTGAAGTAGTTTCTCAAGGGCAGTGCGGCTTGTGGGGGGCGCACACCAGGAAAGTCCGCAGCTGGCAGAGATACTTCTTGGAATCGGAATCAGTCTTCCTGGAGCACCAGTGGCTTTGCAGGATTTCTCCATGGCGATGGCGTCGGTGGTGCAGCGAAAGGTGATGATTAAGCGTTTTTCCTGGGAAATCATGGGGTACCTCCTGATTGACCGCATATTTGGTCGAAAAAAATTTTATTGCTATTAAAGTGCGATATATGGTGCATTACAAACTTTCTGTAGAATAGGAAGTGGTCGTTATTTCACTGGGTTCTGCTGAAAGTTCTCTGTAATCTGATTCATTTAAGGATGAAACTGATCCCTGTTCCGGAGCCACTTCAGCAGGTGTCACCAGATACCCATGCGAAACCGGTTCAATAGTCTGTTCCATTACCCTGTGAAGGAGCTCCAGGCCGCCTGTACCTTTGAAGGCTCCATAGAGAAAGTTGTTGGAGATTTCTTCGGTGATGGATTCCAGACCTTCCATGATCATGCCTTTGCCTGGTGTTTCGTACCAGCGGATGAGAATTTCATCTTCAGGCAGGAAGAAAATGTTGATTTTTCTTCGAACACATTCTTCAAGGAAAGTGAAGTCCAGCTTTAGGACGGCGGTTCCGTTTTCATCTGTAGTGAAATCTCCGGAGGCTGCAATCAGATAGCTTTCCTCGTGGAGGGTAAGCCAGGATTCTTTGAATTTTCCAAGTCCGGTCGGGATGCTGTGCCATTCGCCGGATTCCAGAAAGTTTACGGAGAAATTGCCTTTTTCACAGGCGAATGAAATCTTTTGCACACCTTCCGTCATATTATTGTGGAAAATCTGGATAAACAGCGGGAAAAGACCAATGCTCTGTGGAGAAAGTTCAAAAATTTTGCCATTAAGCTGCTGGGTGAACTGGTAAGGATTCGGTTCAGGAAGTCCTTTCACGTAATTCCAGGTATTCGGTCTGGCGTTAGTACTGTGGCGGAGCCCAGATGGATTTTTTTTCCAGCCGCCTTTTCGGAGGGCAGGAAGTGTCTGAGGCGCGTGAGTGCCGTTTTCAAGTTCGGCAGTCAGGCGGTTCAGGAGTGTCTGGGCACATGGGTTTTCAGGCAGAATATCTGCAGGATGAAAGTTGCGCGGAAAATGCTTGCGGATAATGTTCAGCATGACGCAGTTCTGGAAAAGTTCGTTATTTCCGGCGTTTGTGACGACTACCATGTTCATGTCAGGGTAGACAATCACATTCTGACCAAGCATTCCATTGAATTCAAAGCTGCCCGGGCGGGCTTCCATCCACAGCTGGTAGCCATAGCCGAAAGTACCTTCAATGCTTTCCTTATGCTTGGCGGTGGAGACTTCAACCCAGAATTCCGGGATAATCTGTTGACCGTTCCATTTACCTTTTTGTAGATAAAGCTGACCTAATTTTGCCATGTCTTCGGTGCAGAGGAAAAGTCCCCAGCCGCCTTTGGTAATGCCCTTAGGGCAGGTTTCCCAGAAATAGCGGGTGATTCCAAGGGGAACGAAAAGCCGTGGTTCCAGGTACTCGGTAAGTGACTGACCGGTGCGTTCCGTGACGATGGCGGACAGAACGTAGGTATTCAGGCTGTTGTATTGGAAATTTTCCCCGGGGGTGCCGCTGATGGAAGAATTCAGGTAGCTGGTGAGCCAGTCGTTTCCAGAGACGATCCCCGATTCGTTGAAAGTGACACCGCTGGTCATTGTGAGAAGATTTTCTACAGTGACTTTAGGGCGGAAAATCTTGTTAAAGGTGTTCAGCTTTTTCTGGAAAATGTCGTAAATGTTCTCGTCCAGAGAAAGCTTGCCTTCCTCAACCAGAAGACCAATTGCCATGCCGGTGATGCTTTTGCACATGGAATGGGTCACGTGCCAGATCCGGCTGCGGTAGGGGGCGAAATTGGCCTCGCAGATGACCTTTCCATTTCGGAGAACCATGAAATGGTGCATGTCTGTATAGTGTGAAGTGTCCAGATCCCGCAGCAGGTCGGCTAGCATGTCAGAGGAAATACCCTGGCTCTCCGGCGTGGCGCGGGGAAATGGCTGCTCGTATGGTTTGTCAAATGGAAATTTAGGTTTTTGCGGGAAGAAATCTACCCGGCTGGCTCCGTCCGTTTTTCCCAGGATAATGTTTGTAATCAGTTCTGCAACTGCAATCTGTTCTTTTGCCATAAGGTGCTCCTTTCTTTGGGAAAGCGGTAAAAGTTGTTGTTAGGGTTATTGTAGCAGTGGGGGACAAGTGTGTCAATAAGGGGTGAAATAGGGAAAATTTATAAAAAATGGTTCTATAGGTTGTATTGGCAGACATAAATATTACTAGAGCCTGTTTGAAAAATCATTCCCGCAATCTGCACGCCCCACTTTGCGGTATATTTCACCCGAATTCGGTTGCCGTAGCTCGCTACGGCGCCCTCATCCGGGCAAAATCTCCCACAAATTGTGATGCACATCTTGCAGAAAGCCTTTTTCAAACATGTTCTAGACCCTGCACAATCATGAAAAGTGCGCAGTTCGCAGATGAGTTTTTCCAGGCATATTCTGGCGGCTGTTTGCTGTTAGCTGTCCGTGCAGTCTGCCGGAGGCAGAAAAAGTGCCTGAAATGGTACAAAGTTAATTGCATTAGGAGACAGCGGCGGTGATGAGCTTTTGGATTTTGGACAGGCATGACAAGAAGGAGGACCTTTATGAGATTATTGAAAAAATATTTCAACCGGGAAAATAAATTCAGTTTGAAAGAACGTTTCAATATGGTGATGACTGTGGTGACTTGCTTTTTCATGGGAGTGATGGGTGAAAATGGACGGGGGGTGCAGGGAATAAAGGGACTGATTGGTGGAATTGGCGGACTGGCTGTAAGGATGAATGGATGGCTGAGTGTGGTGACTGGCTGGGAGCTGGGCGCGCATGAAGCTCATGGAATATATGAAAAAGGTATAGTGGGAAGATTTTTCCAGGGAAAGATGCTGGAAGGAATAGATGTGGTGAAGCGTGGACAGGCTTTAGTGGAAAGGACTGGGCTGCGAGGAAGAAGGGGAAATCGGATACGGGATGTTTCACATGAGAAGGGACTGCCTTGCATGGAACGATGGGTGTGCAGAGGCAGTCCGTAGGGGCATAATCGGTTGATTTAATGTAACTGTGAACTATGTTCACGAAAACATCTCGCGGTATAGTATCTGCGGAAAAGTTACATTAATTGTTAAAATGAACTGTAATCGGACAGATTTCGCTGTTGGTGCCGACTCTCATGTTCGGCCCCCAGATTCCGGCTCCGGAAGTGACAATGTTGTGCATATTTCCTTTTCGAAGGTAGCCACAGGAATTTTCCCAGAATAGATGGATAATCAGGTTTCCGGGGAAAATCTGGCCGTCATGGGTGTGACCACAAAGGTCAAGGTCAACACCGGCAGCAGCTGTCTCGTCTAATTCTTTTGGCTGATGGTCAATGAATATAATTGGTTTTCTCTGGTCCAGCGATTCGGTAAGCTGGGCCGGAGTGGCTCTGGAGCCCTCCACTTTTTCGCATCGGGAGGCATCCCGGCGGCCGACAATATAAAATTTGTTGTCGATCAGAACAGATTCATCGTCTAGCAGGTGAATTCCTGCGTCTGTAAGAAATTCTTCCATTCTGGGATCATTGTAGTTATCTTCTGTTCCGTTGAAGGTGAAACCTGCCAGGATTGGTTCGTTCAGGTCATGATTGCCCCAGCAGGCGTAAACTCCATATTTGGACTTAATTCCTTTTAAAATTTCTTTTAATTTATCTGGTTTGGAAATGGCGTCATATTCATTATCGAAAATATCACCTGCGATACAGACTACATCTGGATTTTCTGCATTAATCTTTTTCACAATTCGTTTTGCCTGGGCGGTTCCCATGCTGTAGCCGAAATGGGTATCAGCGAGAAGGACTATTTTCAGGGAATCCATGCCGTCAACTGTTTTTTCAACGTTTATCTCATAAGGGGTAGTTTTCACATGGGTTACATGAAGGATTCCGTAAACACTGAGGCTGATGATCAGTATGGTGCAGATCAGGCCTGTGATGACGAAAGTGCTGCGGTGCCCGATAAACGGGGCATGGAATATGTATTTCAGTATCAGACGGCCAAAATCAACGACAGCGATTACCAGCAGAATATAGATAAAAGTTCCGAGAAAATAGTTACCTGTATGCTTGAGAATACGGTGCAGGTTGGCCGGCTTTTTGATAAGAAAGCCGGTGAGCAGGGCTGTTGCTAATATTATGTAAACTCCTATAAAGGAAGCGCGAAATGCCATTGTCTGAAAAAGTCTGTGACAGGCGCCCATCCATCGTATCATCCAACGGACAACGTATGCATTGATCAGGATGTATAGGGGTGCAAGAAAGAGTGCGACCATGAAAAACCTCCGTTATATTTACTTTGAAAATTAGCAGTTACACGCTTTGTTACCGTGTCTGCGCAATAATGGGTACAGTATACTACGGTTAATAAGTTTTTGCAATTGTGCATATAATAGGGAGAAATGAGAGAGTCAGGAGAGCTGTTGCTTATGCGGCAAAGCGAGAAAGATTCCTGAAACCGGGAACATCAGGTATGCCGATTATTTTTAAGCAATGGCAAAGTGCAGGAAATATATGAGAAAATGGTTTCGGAGCTTTTATTCTTCAGGGCTGTTTATTCCATTCATTTTATTATTGCCGTATATGTGTACAATCGCCTTGAATGGGGCGGATAAAGCACTTTTACTGCATTCTCCGGGGGTGGAGGATATGGTTCCGCTGATGTTGCTGGTACAGATGAAAGGGGATTATGCGGAGGAAGCGGTGAAAGCTCAGGCGGTGATTGCAAGGTCGGAGGTGTACAGGCGGCTGGAGGAGGGGGAAAGTGAAGGAGAAATTCTGGATGAAGTAAGTGAAAGTATCGCAGGGAAAAACAGGGAAAGAAGAGTTGAGCAAATGACAGCTGCGACAGAAGATGAAGAGGTGTTATCCTTCCGAATAGCAGAATTAAATAGTGGCAGGAGTTTTGTTGTTGGATATGGAGGCGTTTGGAAATTACTGAGTGCGGTGGATAAGCTGCAGCAGTATGGAGCAGCGGCAGAGGCAACGGCCGGGCAGGTTCTTACATATAATGGAAAGCTGAAATTAGTTCCGTATCATGAGATCAGCAGCGGTAAAACCAGGGATGGGACAGAAGTTTTTCACAGTGCAGAATATGGCTATCTGAAATCAGTGGAAAGCAGTCAGGACAGGGAGGCTCCAGGCTATGTAAACAGTGCATATGTGCCTGCCAGTCAGCTTCCTGCGAAGCTGGTGGTCAAAAAGCGAGATAGTGCCGGTTATGTGACTGCGCTGACAGCTGATGGAAACTGGCTTGAGGGTGAGACTTTTCGCCAGGGCATGCATCTGGCTTCCGCAGATTTTTCCGTGCAGAAAGTAGGAAAAATGGTACGCTTTTTATGTAAAGGAAAAGGACATGGGCTTGGATTTTCCCAGTATGGGGGGAATGAGATGGCGAAGAAAGGGAGTAGCTGGGAGGAGATATTGGAGACATATTTTCCGGAGATGGAGGTTGAGGTGGTGATGGAGATGGGAAGGTGAAAAATGTTGCTGAAAGTCAAAAAATTACTTTTATTATAAAAGTTTTGTAAAACCCCTTGCATTTTTCAAAAAAAGTGTTATAGTATAACACATACTTTATGATGTAGTAATTAAAACTACATGATAAAGTTTGCGAAACATTATAAACCTAGGAACCAGACTGATTTCTGGAAAAGTTACTTTGGAAAAGTTTTAGGAGGTGCTATCATGAAATTTAAATTAAAAGATCCGGGAAGTGCGATTACACATGGGATTGCTTTTCTTCTGGCAGCAGTGGGAGCAGCGCCTTTATTGATTCGCTCGTCAGAGTGGAGCGATCATATTCATATTGTGGCACTGGGAGTGTTTATTCTTACGATGATGCTGCTTTATGCGGCAAGTACTCTTTATCATTCCGTTGATTCTACGGCGAAGGTGAACCGCAGACTGAAGAAGCTGGATCATATGATGATCTTTGTAATGATCGCGGGAAGCTATACGCCGGTGTGCCTGATTGTTCTTCATAACAAGATTGGATATATACTTTGCGCACTTGTGTGGGCGACAGCAATTCTGGGAATTGTATTTAAGGCATTCTGGGTGACTTGTCCGAAATGGATTTCTTCTGTGCTGTATATTGGAATGGGCTGGTTGTGTGTGCTTGCGTTCATGCCAATTATTCATGCATTGCCTAAGGCTGGATTTGGCTGGCTGCTGGCGGGGGGAATTATTTATACGATTGGCGGTGTGATCTATGCATTGAAGCTTCCCATCTTTAATGCGAAACATAAGAATTTTGGGTCACATGAGATTTTCCACGTATTTATTATGCTGGGAAGCGCGTGTCATTTTATTGTGATGTATTGTTTTGTGGCGAATATGCCGATTTGATGATAGGGTAAGGTAAAATATTTTAGACAAGTTTTTTTATAACTTTTAATATTTAGAGGGAACTGTGACCTCCTTTAAAATTCCATCAGGGCTAATTTTTTGGCCCGGGTTAATTGTTTGATTGCATATTCCCGGCTCATGGCTTCTTCTTTGGTGGCGTAGCCTTCGTAGTAGACAAGAGTTACCGGACGTTTGGTTTTGGTGTATTTGGCTCCGTTTTTGCCGCTGTTGTGGGCTTTCAGGCGCTTTTCCAGACAGTTTGTCCATCCGGTGTAAAGAGTACCGTCGGCACACTGGACGATGTAGGTGTAATTCATGGGGCTCCTTTTGGGGTTGTAAGGTGAAAGTTCTTAATGTTTTACTATGAAAGTCCCGGACGGCAGCCAAGAATGAGCCATGCTTGCATGAGCGAATTTTTGGATATCGGACGGGCTAGAGCGTATGATTAAGTAGGGTGATAGCCCGGATTACGAATGCGGTCGGCAGCTGTGGGAGCGCTATAGGCGCGGAACAGCTGACTTTCATATATGGTGATGTCGCCGACAGGCGACATTTCCGTTTAGGAATTAAATAAATATTTATGTAAAGGAGTATCGTCATGCTGTTAACTGGCTGACAATGCTCCTTATTTTTATAAAAAGCAATCGGTAAGCTGGTATATTATTTGCAGTCCAAAAGAATACTAGAGCCTTTTTCAAACATGCTCTAGAGCGTGTCAGAATGGCTGCTATGGCGGGTCCCGGGCTCTTAGCTGCCCTGGAAGGACTGGAAAAAAGCAGGTAGGATTTAGGTACCGACTGCGGATTTTCCCACCTGCTTTATTATACGTTGTTTTTTTACTTTTGTGAATGTTGATATTTCATGGACTGAATTTTTTTTACGGCAGATACGTGATCGGGTCGATTGGTTCTCCGTCTTTTTTCATGGCGAAGTACAGGTTACTGCCTTCTTCGCTGTAATAAATGGTAGGAGCTGCGACATAGCCTATGATGGAACCTTTGGTGACGGTATCGCCTTCAGCAACGTCCAGATCAGTAAGCTGACCATAGATTGCCTGGTAGCCGTTTCCAAGCTCCATGGTGACGGTAGTGCCAGTTTGGGCATTATTTTCAATCGAATATACGGTTCCGTTTACTGCGGAAACTACAGGGGCACCTTCCACTGCTTGTACGGAAATCGCAGGGCTCAGTTTATACTGATCCAGAGTTGGGAAGTAAACACTCTGATCCATGCTGTAATCAATGAGAACATGTCCGTTTACCGGCCACTCCATTAATGTATCTTCCGAGAAGTTGATTTCCGGTCCTTTGTGCAGGGAGATCTGGGCGTTTACGCTGGTACTTTCTCCAATGTCAGAGGAGCTGGAAATATCAGCAGTATCGTTAATGTCAGCAGAATTGGTTAAGTCCACGGTATTGTCAAGGCTTGCCATGTCTGTTGCGGATGAATTATCTGATTCGTTTATCAAAGACTCACTGACTAGGATTCCGGTATCGGAAATTCCGTCCAGATCTGCTTCTACCATGTTAGTACCTGCTTCTGCAAGGGACGAATCATCAGTTGAGTTGGCTCCATCTGCTTTGGCAGTGTCATTTTCCTTGGTGCTTTCCAATGGAAGCACTTCCTGAATATGTTCTGGTTTGTTTGCAACCTGGTAAGCGGTCACTCCGAGAACTGCCATAACTGCAAGGAGAGCGCCGTTGAAAATAAATTTTGCTGTTCTGTTTTTCCTCATATTCTTTTCACCTCTACATACATTCTGTTCACAGCTGTTGTACCTGTCTGTATTTATAGGGTGTCCAGAAAATTGGAGGTTATTCATTAATTCATGAAAATGAGAAAATTTAAATTGGTGGCACTTATATAAGCGACATGGTATAATAGAGGAAAACATGTGCGGTGCTGTGAAAAATAAATGAGGTCGGCAGCTGTGGGGGCGCCATAGGCGCGGAACAGCTGACTTTCATATATGGTGATGTCGCCGACAGGCGGCATGTCCGTTAAAAAATAATTTACAGGGGGTACTTGTAGTGAAGATTACAGAGGAGCTTTTGCAGAAAGCTGATCAGATTCCGAATTTCTCAGATGGAGTTATTATGCCGGATGGGGATTACAGATTGATTGAGGAGAAGGGCCATCTTCAGACCATGATGGCGCTTTTGCCATATCCGGAGAAGGAGATTTGGAAGATGATCCCGGAGAATGATTCGGCACTGTTCTGGATGATCGAGAAGACAGGATGTGTGCTTACAGATTATAATTCAACTGTGGGTATGGCGATGACGCAGTCGCAGAAGGAGGTTTTTGATGCACTGGTTGCCCGTGGGATTATTTCGCCGGAGTATTTTGATATTACCAGGCAGAGGCAGAAGATGCGTGATCAGGGCAAGCAGGGAAGCACTGTATCTGAAGAGAAAACAGAACAGGATTGTTGAGGTATATAAATACGAAAACTGCTGTACCATTTAATGGACTTTGAAAAGGGATTAAATGGATACAGCAGTTTTTAGTTTCTGTTCACTGGCAGATTGCGGGAATGATTTTTTAAACAGGCTCTATCGAGACGTTGACTGCAGCGCTAACAAAATTATTGTTCCATCTGTCGTCCAAGAAACCCGGCAGCAGTCTGCGCCAGAAGCTTTTCGCTGGTGCTTGGAATGTCTTTGTCGGTTCTTCCCATGAGGATGACACTGCCGATAGCATCTCCGGCGGCTATGATGGGCTGGATGACCTGAGATGTGGATGGAGCTGGCTGTTCATCTACTACAGGGACTTTGCCACGGTCTCTGGCACTAAGACATTTGGCTTCTCTGTCATTGATAACAGCTTCTAGTTGGCTGCTGATCAATTTTCCAATGAATTCCTTACTTCCCGGACCGGCAGCAGCTACTACCTGGTCGTGGTCGGTGATGCAGGAAAGCATGCCGGTGGACTGGGAGAGGGACTCGGCGTATTCTTTTGCAAAAAGGCTAAGCTCTCCGATTGGAGAGTATTTTTTCAGAATGATTTCGCCTTCACGGTCGGTGAAAATTTCAAGCGGGGTACCTTCTTTGATTCGCAGGGTCCGACGGATTTCTTTTGGGATGACCACCCGGCCCAGATCATCTATTCTTCTTACGATTCCTGTGGCTTTCATTTATCTGTTCCTCCTGTACTTTATGATGCAATTGTGGGAAACAATTGACCTTTTTTTCTAGAGCGCGTCTGAAAAAGGCTTTCTGCAAAGTCTCCTGCAAAGTGGAGCTTGCAGATTGCGGGAATGATTTTTCAAACACACTATAGAGCTTGTTTTGTGGGTTTCCATATTTTGCAGTGTATGGATAGTATGTGAAAATATGGGGGAATTATGCGCACGATATGAGGTGATTTTTTTGCCCGTGACAATAAGAATTTATCATATTCAACCTTTTTGAAATGCAGTTAGGTGAAAAAAGTTGGTTTACATAATAAATGCCTTTTGTTATGTGTCACCAGTGAGCGGTAATAACGGGTTACTTTGGGAGCAAATTCATGTAAATTAGTATGGTTTACATATGGAAATTATGATAAAATATATCCATGAAGAAAAAAAAGCTTGTTTTTTTAGCGTTTGCGACCATTGCGATTGCATTATTGCTTGAAGCCGGAATTTTAAAGTATGTCAATGACAGTAATACATACAGGATGTCAAAAGTACTGCTGGATCGTGTTATCACCGTGCTCAATAAAAATGATGATAGTGAAAATGAACTCATCAAATCGCTAAAGGACGATTATATAGTAAGAGCAAAGGCTGTATCCTATATTATAGATGCAAAACCACAGGTGGAATATGATGTAGAAGAATTGCAGAAAATAGCAGATTTGATATTAGTAGACGAAATTCATCTGTTTGATAAAAACGGATATATCTACAGTGGTACTTTGCCCAAATACTATGGCTTCAGTTTTGACTCCGGAGAACAGATGGAATATTTTAAGCCTATGCTTACAGATAAAAAGCTTACCATGTGTCAGGATGTTACTCCGAATACCGCTGAAGGAAAGAACCTGATGTATGCCATTACATGGAACGAAGCCGGTACCAGAATGATCCAGATCGGCATCGAACCAAAGCGTCTGCTTAAAGAACTAAAGCAAAATGAAATCTCCGCTGTAGTAAGTGATATGCCTGTTTATAAGGGAATCGAAATTTTCGTGGCAGACTCCCAGACCAAAATTGTAAAAGGTGCTACGGATTCCAGACAGATAGGCGTGAAACTGGAAGGGCTTGTTGTATCATCTGATAAAAAAAGCGGCGAGACAGATGTCCGACTCATAAGGATAGGTGGAAAACGCTGCAAATGTTTACTCAGTCAGTATGATGACTATATTGTAGCTGTAACGATAGACAGTTCCTTTTATCGGCAAGGGAATATTTTTGCGGTTCTCATAGTTGGCGTGTATCTTGTATTGGCTTCCTGCTGTATGTTCTACATGCTTTCAAGAGTTATGAAAGAAAAATATGAAAAAGAAAAACTGCTGTACATATCAAACACAGATGAACTTACAAGATGCTTTAACCGACATGCATACGAAGAAAGGATAAACAACCTTGATCTCCGCGAGGAATGGATATATATTTCCATGGATCTTAATAACCTGAAACATATAAATGATTCTCTTGGACATGCTGCAGGCGATGAACTTATATGTGCAGCGGCCGATTGTATGAGGGAAAGTTTTGGAAAGTATGGAAATGTCTACAGAATCGGAGGAGATGAGTTTGTTGTGATCATCACCGGAAATACAAAGGAATTTCAAAGCATAATAGAAAGCTTTGACCGGCGTGTTGCACAATGGCATGGGAAACTGGTGGATTCTATGACAATCTCATGGGGATATGTTTTCAGTTCTGAGAAAGAATGGGATAACATCTATGACATTGCCAAAGAAGCAGATGAAAGAATGTATAAGAACAAGGAACGCTATTACCAGGAAAGCAAAATAGTCAGACGAAGGTAACAGATTGCTTTTTCCTTATATTTTCAAATATTCTAAATACAACAGAGTTGATTGAAATTCTTTTGGAATAACAAGAACCAGGATGAGACGTGTGCTCAGCCTGGTTCTTGAACTTTTTTCGTTTTTATTCCTGACCGCCCCAGAAATCAACGGGCTCGTAGTCCTGTAATTTCGCAAGGAACCCCTTCTGCTGAAGTTCTTCCTGAATGGCATCCAGAATTTCTTCGCTTTCGGCGTCGATGGTGTGATAGTGGTAGCCGGAGGTTACATTTTTCAGAAGGCTGGATTTGCCGGTGCTGATTTCCTCCATGTAGGCGCGGATGTCGCGGCGGGATTTGATTCCCATGTCAGCCTTCAGCACGCCGTAGACCTTGTGGTAGACGAATACGTCGCGAATCTGGCCGCCGGCGTCTACGATGGTGCTTAATTCCTCTTCAACCTGATCATCTGTGTGATAAACCTTAAAAACTCTGGAATATTTCCTGTCCTCCTGGAGCAGATAGCCTTTGTTGGTGGAAAAAATGGTGGCTCCGTTGGCACGCAGGAGAGAAATATCCTGGACAATAATCTGGCGGCTTACATTTAATTCCTTAGCTAAGGTACCGCCGGAAACGGGATTATTGCTGGAAGATAGGATATTCAGAAGTTGTTTTCGTCTTTCTTCACCTTTCATTTTTTATCTCCTGTCTGCTGGTTTGTGATGAAAGTTATCTGTTACCGTGTAGAGCCTTTGTCAAACACGTTTTGGGACGTGTTGATGGCGGGAAACAGATGACTTCCATTCTGATAATTGCTGTCGGTGGGGGAGTTCAGCCGAATAGGGCTTACTCCACTGGATGTAAATTTTTCATTGATAAATCCATAATAGGAGCGGAATGTGTAAGTGCTCCGCTTGATACATAATTTACACCCAAACCAGTGAGTCTGGCAATATTTTCTTTTGTTACATTTCCGGAAACTTCAATTTCGGCACGTCCGGCAATGTAGTCGATGGATTCTTTCAGCTGTTCAGTGGTCATATTATCCAGCATGATAATGTCCGCACCAGCTTCTACTGCCTCTTTTACCATATCCAGATTTTCGACCTCTATTTCAATTTTGCGGACAAAAGGAGCGTAGGCTTTTGCCATGGAGATGGCCTGTTTTACGCCTCCTGCGGCACCGATGTGATTGTCCTTGAGAAGAACGCCGTCGGAAAGATTATAGCGGTGGTTATTGCCGCCGCCTACGCGAACGGAATATTTTTCGAAAATACGGTTGTTCGGAGTGGTTTTTCTGGTGTCCAGAAGCTTGATCCCGGTTCCCTCAAGAAGAGCTGCAACCTGGCTTGTGTAGGTGGCGATTCCACTCATTCTCTGGAGATAGTTGAGGGCGGTTCTTTCTCCGCAAAGGAGCACACGGATATCTCCGTAAATTTTTCCCACAAGCTGTTTATTTTCTACGTGGTCTCCGTCTTTTACATAGAATTCAGCTCTGGTGGATGGATCCAGAAGTGTGAAAACACGCTCAAAAACCTGGAGTCCGCAGATGATTCCATCTTCTTTGCAGATAAGATCTACAACGCCTGGAGTGGAATCTGGCATTACACTGTTGGTGGATACATCTTCGCTTGTGATATCTTCTTTTAATGCGCTTAAAATGAACGGATCAACATTTAATCCGAGAGTTACCTGATCATACATATAAAAATTCCTTTCTGCCTTCTGGATTTTGGCCAAGGGTGATGGCCTGTGTGGCAAGATGGTGATAAGTTTCGGCCAGGGTCTGGATGTCCTGGTATGGGGTGAAGTCTACGTGGGAAGCAAGGTAATCAGCAATTTCACTGGCATTCTGAGGTAAAGCTTTCTTAAGATCATGCTCTGCCATATCCTGCGCTGCCCGTCTTGCGAAAACAAGGCTTTCCAGCAGGGAGTTGCTTGCCAGGCGATTTTTGCCATGGACACCGTTGCAGGCAGCTTCTCCTACTACATAGAGATTTTCCATGGAAGAACGGCTCTGATAATCCACTTTTACGCCGCCCATGAAATAATGCTGTGCCGGAACAACCGGGATACATTCCTTGAAAACATCATAGCCCATTTCCCTGCAGTGTTCAACAATGTTTGGAAAATGGTGGCGAAGAGTTTCTGCCGGGATGGTGCGCAGGTCTTCCCAGACAAAGTCGGTGTCGTCTTTTGCCATCTGTTCGTGAATTTTCTGGGAAAGAAGATCACGGGGCAGCAGCTCGTTTACGAAACGGTTCATGTTTTTGTCGTAAAGTCTGGCACCTTCGCCACGGACAGATTCGGAAATCAGAAAGCTGCGGTCTTCCGGATGTCTGGTGTAGAAGGTGGTAGGGTGAATCTGCACGTAATCCGGGTTCTGCAGTTCAATATTATGCTTACCTGCAATAGCAAGTGCGTCGCCGGTAAGGTGGCGGAAGTTGGTGGAATGTCTGTAAAGTCCACCTACCCCTCCGCTGGCCAGAACGGTATAGGTTGCAGTAACGGTGTCAAGGGAACCATCTGGACGGCGGATCACAGCGCCGTAGCAGTGGTTGTCTTTTTCCAGAATATCAACCAGGGTGGTGTATTCCAGAAGTTCTACATTGGAAAGCTTCTGGACTTCGCGGAGCAGGGTGCTGGTGATCTCTTTTCCGGTTACATCCTCGTGGAAAATAATACGGTTGGTGGAATGGGCACCTTCTTTGGTGTAAGCAAGGCTGCCATCTTCGTTTCGCTCGAACTGGGCACCGTAAGAGACAAGATCCCTGACAACCTCCGGGGAGGTTTTAATCATGATCTCTACGGATTTTTTGTCATTTTCGTAGTGTCCGGCTTTCATGGTGTCTTCGAAAAAGCTGTCATAGTCGGACTGTTCTTTCAGCATGCACATGCCGCCCTGGGCGAGAAAGGAATCGTTACTGGTAAGGTCGGACTTGGTGATGACGGTGATTTTTTTGTCGCGGGGAAGCTGGAGGGCACAGTAAAGACCGGAGCAGCCGCTTCCTGCGATGAGGATATCTGTTTTCATAATTGATGGTCCTTTTTTCACGGATAAATTTAGTGTACAGAGAAATTTTGCAAAAGTAATCTGAAGCGCAGGCTTATGAAATTTCTCTGTGAATGATTACAATTGTGCGCGCGGATTCAAATTTTCCGAACGACATGCCCTGTAGTATATCACTAAACTTTACAATTGACAAGATAGCTGTAAACTTTTTTGTTGACAGTGAGGACGGCAGGTAATATAATCCTAAGAAAATGTCCGAAAAGAGTGGAACTATTAGCAGCCAATGAGGGTAAGAAGATATTTAAGAACACATTCGGGCATACATGGAAAATTAAAGTTCCGGAATAAATGAAAACACAGGAGTGAAAAACGATTATGATGACAACAAGACAGCTGCAGGATGAAATTCTGCGTTTAAAGAAGGAAAAAGATATCTGCATTCTGGCGCATGCATACCAGAGCCATGAGATTCTGGAGGTAGCAGATTACACAGGTGATTCTTATGGATTGAGCCAGCAGGCGGCTAAGGCTCCGCAGAAAAATGTGCTGATGTGCGGCGTGCGCTTTATGGCCGAGACTGTGAAGATTCTTTCCCCAGAGAAAACAGTTTACCTTTCCAACAGTGGTGCAGGATGTCCAATGGCAGAGCAGCTGGATGTGGAGATGCTTTCCGCACTGAAGGAGTCCAATCCGGACTACACGGTTGTGGCTTATATTAATACCACTTCCGAACTGAAAACAATCTGTGATGTGTGCGTAACTTCTTCTTCTGCGTTGAAGATTGTGAACAATATCGACAATGACAAGATCCTGTTTATCCCGGACTGCAACCTTGGCGCATGGGTGGAGAAGCAGGTTCCGCAAAAAACGTTCAAGTTTGTTCACGGGGGATGCCCAACCCATCTTAGAATGTCTGTAAGAGATGTAAAAAAAGCCAGAGCAGCTCATCCGGAAGCGAAGTTACTGGTTCATCCGGAGTGTCTGCCAGAGGTTTCTGCAATGGCAGATTATATCGGAAGTACAACTGGAATTATGAAATATGCCAAGGAAAGCGATGCAAAAGAATTTATTATCGGTACCGAGAACAGCATCGTCCAGCATCTTCAGTTTGAGTGTCCGGATAAGAAATTCTATCCGTTGTCTAAGGACTGTGTATGTCACAATATGAAGCTGACAACTTTGATGGATGTCTATAATTGCGTCTGCGGTCAGGGTGGAGAAGAGATCAAGCTGGATGAGAATGTGAGAGTGAAGGCGAAGGCTTGTATTGATACGATGTTGACGCTGGGGGAATAGAAAATTTATCTTTTGAGATAAGCAGAAATTATAGACGGTTACTAATTATAAAAAAAGAATACAACTAATATAATTATATTTGGGTGCTACCATAACGGTAGGCGGTTAGTCCTTCGGCAGAGGGACTGTGACCCTCTGATTACATAGAAACCCGGAAGGGAATCAAAAGGAAAGGAGGGCTAAGCCAATGAGTATTTTGGACTTTATTGCAGTAATGAGTTTTGGCATTACTTGCTTTTGTGCCGGATACACATTCGGCAAAGATACTAATAAGCCACAAAAATAGCCGCCCCGGTCCGAGAAACTGAGCGACTACTTTGTGTATACATAAAATCGGACTAACCGTCTATCAGTAGCACCTTTTTTATACTAATTATATTATCATGCTTTAAATGGAATGTCAAAATGATTTTATAAGAGGTTTCTTTTTATGATGCTTCAAAGTTATTGTTTACTGGTAACATTTAGCGAGGTGTTTTTTGTGAACACAGTTCACAGAAACCAGAAAATTATTATAAATTTTTTTACAGAATATAAAAAATGATGGTATAATGGAAAGGCAATTGTTCAGTGACATATAATTAGTGTCAGATGTTTTCAGAGAACATTGTGTAAAATGCCAATAGTTATGAAATATGTTTATCGGGGAAATTGAAATGGAAGGATTAAAAAAGAAAAAAGATAAAAAACTTCTAAGACAGTATTTGGTTACTTATATTATTGTTTTAATTATTCCGCTTATTATATGCAGTAGCTATTATATTCGTGTTCTTTCGGTAATTACTGCTGATGACATGCAGGCGAAACAGGAAGAGCTACATCACAGTGCTGTAAGAATTAATACGCTTATGGACGAAGTCCGTTCACTAGCCGAATCACTGGCAGGGCAAACGGATGTAAATCTTTTCAGGTTTCAGAAAAATGTAGTAGAGTACCCGAATACATATGAGGTAATTGATCTGCAGAAGAAATTACTGAATGTAAAAAATATCAATAGGTCAGTGTTTGCATATTATATATTTTTTGACAAAAGCCAGTTGGTTGTAAATGATGAAATAGTATATGATTATAAAGACTTTTATAATCTTCATTTAAGAAGGGAAAAAGATACATCTTACGAAGATTGGCAAAATTTTTTATCAGAAGACAGTATGAAACGGGGAATACATTCTGAGGAAACTTACCTGTATTTGGGAGAGAAGAAGAGAGATCTTTTATGTTATTCAAAGGCACTGCCTTTGAATGGTGATGACAGCAGCAACGGTGTGGTAAGAATTTTCCTGAAAAAAGGAATTTTGAACGAATTAATGCCAGTAATGGGTACAGATGGAATTCAATACATATTAGATTCTTCTGGAAACATTTTATATTGCAATAATACAGATGACATACTTTCTGGAGATCTGCAGAAGATTATCGAAAACGACAAGGACGAGGATGGAAAAGATGCTGATAAGGTAATTCATTCTGTAAAAGTTGGCGGGACTGATTATATGCTTCTGAGAGAAAACTCTTCTAAAGATTATACCTATGTGATGCTTCTACCCAAGAATCAGTTGTATCAAAGAAGACTTACGAGTATTTTAATGGTTAGTGTATGTATATTGCTGGCTGGAGTTGTCGGGATATTGTTAAGTTTTCACATGTCAGCGCGGACTGCCACTCCACTGAACGAGCTGCTTCAGCAGACATCCAGAGTCATTGAGCAGAAGGAAGGGCATCAAAATGCATTCGAGCGTCTTTCAGATACATTCCGTTATCTTACAGGAGTTAACAAGGAGATAACGGATCAGCTGGAGGAACAGAAAGTTTATATTCGAAATGCTTTTGTATACAAAATATTATTTGAAAATGTTATTTCAGAGAAGGAAACGGGAAGAACAGCAGAGTACATGGGGATTTATCAGCAGGGAAGAAAATTTTGTGTGCTGGTTTTTAAAATGCTTTTATCAGAAGAAATAGAGACGGAGCAGCTGGCATTGTTGAATACATGCCTTTTATCACTTATGGAAATGCTGGAAAGGGAACTTCCAAGAAGTCTTTATGCGAATACTGGTGAGAATCAGGTAAGTCTGATTATGAATATGGAAGCTCAGGACGAAAATGCGCTGAGAAAGCAGATGGAAAAAGTTGTGGAGAACGTTAAAAGGGGGTTGCCTGGAAATATTGCGGAAAGAATATTTATCTATGGTGGTATGATCGTGGATTCTCTTGGAGAGGTACACGAATCTTATCAGACAGCTACTATTGCTTTTCAGAATGAACTGGGAGAGGTGGAAAGTTCCATAATCTGGTATCATGCTTCTGAAGGTCAGATGCCGCTATTCCCGTCGTCAGAAATGGCAGCCCGTTTGACAAAAGTGATGACTGCTGGAGATGAACAGGGGCTTCATGATACGCTGAAACTGGTTATGACCAAATATATTATGGATAATCGCATTTCGCCATATTTGCAGCAGTTAATTGTAACTGAACTTCAGGGTATTTTATTGCGGATAATTGGAAACCTTGGCCTAGAGACAGCGGATTATGATAAATATTATGAGCTGATGGAGAAGAATCAGCATATTCCGGTGCTTGCACAGATAACAAATACACTGAATCTGTATCAAAATATCTGCTCTGCTATTAATGAAAGAAAGAAGAGCGAGAATTGTCAGGATTTGATGCCTGCAATAGTAGGATATATTGATGCCAATTATGGAGATGGTGAGTTATCACTTGCTAAGGTTGCAGGCGTATTTAATATTAGTGAGCCTTATCTGTCTTCTATGTTCAAGCAGTCTATGGGAATTAATTTTTCCAGCTATGTGGGAAGTGTAAGGATTGATAAAGCGAAGGAAATGTTGAAACAAACCAATATGTCAGTGGGGGATATTGCACTGGCAACAGGATACTATTCTGCAAATTCTTTTTGCAGGGCATTCAAAAGAATGACTGGTCTTAGCACCACAGAATACCGAAAAAGCTGATAAATACGGCAATGTGAAGAATTGAATACTGCTAAAAAGCAACGGAATATATACTTTTTTCTGAAAGTGTGGAATGATAAGGGCACGGAAGAAAACTTCTGAAAAAGCAAAAGGGAGTGCCTGATATGAAAAAGAATGATAAGCACCTGGGAAAGTATATGGTCGCACATTGGCAGTTATATGTTATGATCGCATTGCCGCTTATACTTTTAATTATTTTTTCTTATGTACCAATGTATGGTATCTTACTTGCCTTTAAAGATTATAAGGTAACGTTGGGAATCTGGAACAGCCCATGGACATCCAATCATGGACTGAATAACTTTATTAGATTCTTTAACAATTATAATTTTAAGGAATGTCTGAGAAATACCATTGTAATTTCATTGTATTCAATGGTAGTATCTATGCCTTGTTCTATTATTCTTGCATTGTCTTTGAACTACGCAAAGAATGTGAAGTTCAAAAAGACAGTGCAGATGATTAGTTATTGCCCGTATTTTATTTCAACAATTGTATTTGTAGGAATTATCAACCTGATGTTAGATAATCGAGTGGGTGTAATTGGAAAGTTTTTATTTGAACATCTGGGAATCAATGTTCTTGGAAAAGCTTCTCTTTTTCCATCTTTATATGTATGGACTGGAGTATGGCAAGGAATTGGATTTGGAGCGATTATTTATATTGCAGCGTTGTCTGGTGTAGATATGCAGCAGCATGAAGCAGCAATCATTGACGGAGCAACTCTCCTGCAGCGAATCTGGTATGTGGATCTGCCTGCAATTATGCCAACAGCTGTGATTATGATGATTCTCAATATGGGAAGCATTCTGAATGTTGGATATGAAAAAATTCTTGCAATGCAGAACCAGAATAATATTGCAATGTCTGAAGTAATAAGTACATATTCATATAAGGTGTCGCTGGTATCTACGTTCCCCGATTATTCCTACGCTACGGCAATTGGATTGTTCCAGTCACTTGTGGGACTTTTGCTAATTATTATTACAAATAAGGTAGCAGACAAGCTCACTGGAAACGGATTTTTATAAAGTGTCCAGGTAAGGAGGAGAGGGAAATGAAGAAAAAAGTTTCACAGGATAAGGTTGTATATACGGTCAATTACATAATGCTTACACTGCTTCTTCTGATCGTGTTATACCCAATCATTTATATTATCAGTTGTTCATTTAGTTCAGGAAATGCGCTGATGGCTGGAAAAGTCAGATTATTGCCAGTAGAGTTCACACTTGACAGTTATAAGGCGGTATTTAAATATCAGTCTATCTGGAGCGGTTATTTAAACTCTATTATTTATACAGTAGCAGGAACTGTGCTTAGTGTAGTACTTACATTACTTGCAGCATATCCATTGTCTAGAGAGGATTTCAGAGGAAGAAAATGGTTCATGAGACTGATCTTGTTCACGATGATGTTTTCAGGGGGACTGATTCCAAGTTATCTATTGGTAAAAAATATGGGACTTCTTAACAGTATCTGGGCAATTATTTTACCAGGAGCAGTTAGTGCCTATAATATTATTGTTGCCAGAACCTATTTCAGCCAGAATATTCCAAAAGAGCTTTTAGAAGCAGCGGAAATGGATGGATGTTCTGATTTCAGATTCTTTTCCCAGATTGTTGTGCCATTGTCAGCCCCCATTATCGCGGTACTTAGCCTGTGGGTTGCAGTTTCACTGTGGAATTCCTATTTTGGTCCGATGATTTATATGAACTCTGAGGAAAAATATCCATTACAGCTTATTCTTCGAAAAATATTGCTGATGTCTCAGGTAAACTTTAGTTCATCAAATGTAGATCCGGCGACAATAGCGAAGAATCAGTATTTAAGTGAAATGTTAAAATATGGAACGATTATTATCAGTACGCTTCCATTAATGGTGATTTATCCATTTGTACAGAAATATTTTGTAAAAGGTGTTATGGTTGGTTCTGTAAAGGGATGATTTATACAGGATAAGAAACGGGGAGGCTGCAGATTCCCTGTGAATTATAAAAACAAAGAGGTGTATGTAAGGAGGATTTACATGAAAAGAAAAGTTGTGTTACAAAAAGTTTTAGCAACAGTTATGGCATTATCAATGGCTGCAGGAGTTTCCATCAGCAATGTACAGATGGTTAAAGCTGATGATTCAGATCCGTTTGCATTTGATTCCGTAAGCGATGTAACATTTCCATTGAAGGAAAAGCTGAATCTGACAGTATTTGTCAATGCACCGACTACTGGTGGCGGTACCTACCAGGACAACTATGTTACAGACTGGATTGAAGAGAAAACAAACATTCATCTGGATTATGTGTATGATGTAGATGGTGATGATGCAAAAACAAAACTGAACCTGGTAATGACAGATCCAGGCAGTCTTCCTGATATTTTCTTATCTACCGGTTGGAGTAAGGCTGAGGTCCAGTCATATGGACAGCAGGGATTACTGGTTCCTCTTGGAGACTATCTTGAAGATGCACCGAACTGGAATCATCTGAATGAGGTCAGCCCTACAAGAAAAGATGACATTACTATGAGTGATGGCAATATTTATACCTATGGTGATGACAATGAGTGCTTTCACTGCGTGTTCCAGAATCGTATGTGGATCTATATGCCATGGGTAGAGAAATACTGCGATGGAAAAGTTCCGGAAACAACAGATGAATTGTATGATTTCCTTTATAAAGTTAAGAATGAGGATCCTAATGGGAATGGTGAGGCCGATGAAATTCCTATGACTGGATTCATTGGCGGTTGGGCTACAGATCCTACTGTATGGCTGATTAACTCTTTTGTACAGTGCAATAACCCACTTAGCAACACAAATCCGACAGTTGGAGCAGGGCTTGTAGTAAATGATGGAAAAATCGAGTATTCTGTGATGAAGGATGAATATAAGGAAGCACTTCGATTTATTAACAAATTGTATAAAGATGGTCTTCTTGATAATCAGACATTTACACAGGATAATACTCAGTTTAACGCAGCATTAAACAGCGAAAATGGACATAAAGTTGCAATGTATGCGGCTGGCGGTCCAAATGCAGGTGGTACTGAATTCTGGGCAAATCAGGATGGTGAATGGCAGGATTGGGCTATTATGGAACCTGTAGCTGGTCCAGAGGGTGTAAGACTTGTGGCACGTAATATTCAGACATACTTTGGTTCCTGTATCGGAAGTGTATCTGCAAACTGTAAATATCCGGAAATTGCGGTAGCGTTATTTGATTTCCTGGCATCTCCGGAAGCAAGTAATGTACAGGCTTATGGTCCGGAGGGCGTTGGCTGGGACTGGACAACAGATGGAACTTCATTAGGTGGAGGAACTCCTGCCTACGAAACCCATAAGTATGATGCTGAAAAGTATGACTGGCTTGGAAACGGATTTGACAAAGAATATACCAAAACAGTATATGTGCCTGATGCATGTATCTGGTCAAGAGATACTGAGCAGAGAAACCAGGTAAAAGTAGATGACCCGGATCATGATACAGAGTATTATTTGCAGGAAGCTGCATCAGCATATGAAAAATACTCTCCTGAATTAGATTCACTTGTGCCAGATCTTGTATTTGAAGGAGCTGATGCACAGACAATTTCTGAGGGTACTCTTACAATTGGAGGTTATGTAAATCAGGCAACTGTTCAATTTATTACTGGTGAATTAGATGTAGATAAAGACTGGGATACTTATATTGAAAAAATGAATAATATGGGTGTAGAAAATTATCTTGCTACATGGCAGAGCTATTATGATGCTTATGAGAACAAATAAATGACAGAGAAAGCTTTATGACATGGTAACTAAAAGGACGGGCATTGTTAAGGACGGTGTCCGTCCTTGCTTTTTAAGAGGTGGGCATATGAAGAAAGGATTGGGAACTGGAATAAGATCAGGTTTATTAGGATTGGCAGTGATTTGTGCTTTGGGAGCAAACGCTTTTAGTGTAAAAGCAGAAGCTGAAAAGATAGATACGATAACCTTGCAGGTGTTTTATGAAAATGGATGCAGATCCTGCAATGTTCAGAAAGAATTGCAGGAAATAATCGACGAAAAAACAGGTGCTTATAAGGATGAAATTCCTTGTGAGGTCACTTTTTATAATATGTTTAAAACAGAAGAAAGAGAGCTGGGAGCCAAGGTTTTACAGGAAAATGAGATGGAAGAGGATGGATTAAATTATCCTGTAATTTTGGTGAACGGATATGTATTGGAAGGTGAGGAGGAAATAAATGAGCTTCTTCCAGCAGCTTATCAGGCTGTGGGGGAAGCGGAAGCAGTATATTTTTACAGAGAAGACTGCGACGAGTGCAATCGGGTAAAACTTTTTATGGAGAGCCTTCCGGAAACAATAAACTGTAATGGAACTGAATCCGGTTTTCATATGATAAGCCTGAATTCCAGAGAAGGTGATAATGGAAAGCTGATTCGGAAAATGTTTGAGAAATATAATGTACCAGAAGAAGACCAGATGGTACCGTTTGTTTTTCTGGCAGATTCTTATCTGGCGGGAGAAGACGCAATCAGAGAGAAGCTGGAAACAGAATTGTCGGATGGAGCTGGATTAAATTTGAAGATTAAGTGAGGAAAAGTGCATGGAATTATATGCAGAAATAAAATTAATGGGAGATGGTTATGCCGGTGGTTTTACAAGTGGCATGAGCATGAGCAGGAGTGAAACTATAGAAGGATTTTCTATTTCTGAAAGTATAGAAGGAGAAACGGAGTCTGTAAAGATTTATAAAAATAATACGGGACTTATTCTAAAAGTACATAGGGAACTAGATGGAGAAGCAGAAAAAGTATGGAGTGAATTTGTGAATGGAAGTAACCAGGAAGTCACTATAGAAATGATCGCTTCTTTTGCTCTTAAAAATATTGAGGCGGATAAAATCCATCGGTTACAGTCCTTTTGGAGTGCCGAAGGAAAGCTACGGACAGAGACAATAGAAGATCTGCATCTTGAAAAATCCTGGAATGGCTGTGCTTCCAGAATTGAAAAATTTGGAAATGTGGGTTCTATGCCAGTGAGAAAATATTTTCCTTTTGTTGCATTGGAAGATAGTAAAACAGGGCACATAGTGGGAATTCAACTGGGAATGGCGTCCTCATGGCAGATTGAAATTTCCTGTAAAGAATCACAAAAATTTGAGGTAACAGGCGGAATTGCAGATAGAGACTTTGGACATTGGTATAAAAAGATTCCGTCAGGAGAGAGCTTTGTTACTCCAGCAGCTGTAATCGCGGAAGGAAATTCTATGTATGAGGTTTGTGACAAGCTGGTAAAAGTCCAACACCCTGAAATTTCGCCGGTAGATGACCATATGGGAATTATGTTTAATGAGTACTGCACAAGCTGGGGAAATCCGGATATAGAAAGCATCAGACAGATAAGTGATGTTTTAGAAGAAAAAGGAATACAGTATCTGGTTATTGATTCAGGATGGTACGGAATGCCTCAGGACTGGGCGCAAAGTGTAGGAAACTGGAAAGTAAATAAAGACAGATTCCCAGGAGGAATGAAGCAGGCTGCTGACATTATCCGTTCGAAAGGGATGGTTCCTGGGTTATGGTTTGAAATTGAGGTAGTAGGACCTCATAGTCCGTATTTTAATGAGACGGAGCATCTGTTGAAAAAAGATGGAATGCCGTTGACAGTTTCAGGAAGAAGATTCTGGGATATGGAGGATCCGTGGGTAATTGAACATCTTACAAAAGAAGTGATTGGAACCTTAAAAGAAGGCGGCTTTGGATATCTGAAGGTGGATTACAATGACACAATTGGAATGGGCTGTGACGGCGGTGACAGTCTGGGAGATGGCTTATATAAAAAAATAGTAGCCACTCAAAGCTTCTTTAGAAAAATAAAAGAAGAAATTCCGGAAATTGTAATAGAAAACTGTTCCAGTGGCGGCCACAGACTGGTTTCCTCCATGATGGAACTGGCAAGCCAGGCAAGCTTTTCTGATGCTCATGAAACAACAGCAATTCCATTGATTGCAGCGAATATGCATCGGGTTATACGGCCGGAACAAAGCCAGATATGGGCCGTGCTGCGAGCTGGTGACAGCCGGGAAAGAATTATTTATTCCCTGGCAGCGACTTTTCTTGGAAGAATGTGCTTAAGCGGGGATATCCATGATTTGTCAGAGGAACAGTGGAAGCTCGTCAGTGAGGGAATTGAATTCTATAAAAAGGCTGCAGATATTATCAAAAATGGTTGTACGATTTTACAGGAATATACAACAAATAGTTATAACAATCCTCAAGGCAGCCAGTTAGTATTACGGGAATGGAAGAACATGGGACTGGCTGTTTTTCACAGATTTGATAATTCTGAAGATATGGATCTGACCAGGCTGGAAAACAAAAATATTTTGGAACACTTTGGAAATGCTGAAAAAAATTTTACAGCAGAAGCATGGATTTATGAAAAGGAATAGAGGAAAAGATATGAGTAGAGAAAAAAAATTATGGAATGAAGGGTGGAAGTTCCTTCATGGAGACTGGTCAGAGGGAATGAATCCAGAGTTTGATGATAACAAATGGTATGATATCTGTATTCCCCACTCCTTTGGAATTCCCTATTTTATGGAAAGCGAGTTCTATGTAGGATATGGATGCTATAGGAAGCATTTTACCATGAAAAAAGAGTGGTTTGGAAAAAGAATCAGTCTGGAATTTCAAGGTGTTTTTCAGGAAATGGAACTGTATGTGAATGGAAAAAAGGCAGGAGAGCATAAAGGCGGCTATACAGCTTTTATAATAGACATAACAGATTTTATACAGCCCGGTGATAATCTAATCTTTGTACGGGTTAATAACCTGTGGAATCCGCAAATTGCACCGAGGGCAGGAGAACATGTTTTTAACGGTGGTATTTACAGGGATGTTTCGGTTATTGTAACAGAACCAGTACATATTTCCTGGTATGGAATCTGGGTTACTACACCAGAAGTTTCCAGACAACGGGCCGTAATCGAAATACGCACAGAATTGGAAAAACAGCTTTCATATAACTGCAAAAATGCAGATGCAGAATATCAGCTGGTGTCAATAATCAGATTTCAGGGAAAAGAAATCGGTAGAGTAGAAGAATGCTGTTCTATAGAAAATACAGAAAAGATACAAAAAACAGAGGTTTTGCAAAGAATACAGATAGAAAATCCCCATTTATGGAGCCCGGAAAATCCAGAATTATATGAAATGGAAAGTTTGCTTTATGAAAATAATCAGAAAATTGACCGATGTATAACGGAGTTTGGAATCAGGTGGTTTCATTTCTCCGCAAGGAAAGGCTTTTTTTTGAATGGAGAGCATTACAAGATACATGGTGCAAACGTTCATCAGGATCATGCAGGCTGGTCTGATGCTGTTCCAAGATCTGGAATTAAAAGAGATGTTCAGATGATAAAAGAGTGCGGAATGAATTTTATCCGTGGGTCTCATTATCCTCATCATACATATTTCGCAGAAGAATGTGACAGACAGGGAATTCTTTTCTGGTCAGAGAACTGCTTCTGGGGAACTGGAGGACCGAAAGAGGAAGGCTATTGGACAGCCAGTGCTTATCCAGTCCATGAGGAAGATGAGAATGCATTTGAGGAAAGTTGCAAAAATACATTGGCGGAAATGATACGTGCAAATAGAAATCACCCAAGTATTATTGTCTGGAGCATGTGTAATGAGCCTTTTTTTACGGATGCGGGAACAGAACAGAAGACCCGGGAATTGCTGAAACAGCTGGTTGATTTATCGCATAAACTGGATCCAACCAGACCGGCAGCAATTGGTGGTGCACAGAGAGGTGGTTTTGATGTGCTAGGAGATATTGCTGGATATAATGGTGATGGGGCTGCCATTTTCCATGATCCGGGATTTCCTAATTTTGTATCTGAATATGGAAGTACGGTATCTGACAGACCAGGAAAATTTGAATCACGATATACCGATGGGGTAGAGATTGATCATCCATGGCGTTCAGGAAAAGCAATATGGTGCGGATTTCATCATGGAAGTATTTTAGGTGATATGGGGCATATGGGAATGATTGATTATTACCGTCTTCCGCTAGATACCTGGTACTGGTACAGGAAAAAATTTAAGGGTATTCCGGCTCCGGCACATGCACTGTGTAAAAAGGCAGATCAGATTATTTTAAAAGCGGATCGAAATAAAGTAGCATGTGATGGAACAGAAGATATCTGGCTTTGTGTCAGCCTGACTGATAAGGAAGGCAAGAGGGTATGTGGTGAGGATACAGTAACTTTATCTGTTTTATATGGTGGAATTTATTTTCCAACAGGTTGGGAATATGTAATGTCTGAGGAAAATGGAAATCTGTCAGATGGTCTTGGAGCCATAGAACTTCATGCTTGTTTTCCGGGAAAAGCTTTGATTCAGGCAAAAAGTGAGTCTGGGATTGTGACTCAGCTGGAAGTAGAGGTATGGGACAACGAAGAAGCTCAACATGAGGGTGAGAAAGTCAGGAGAACAAGAGAAAACTGGAATCTTCTGTTGCCACCACCATATCTGACAGAAGCACCAAAACGAGAGAGGCTAAATCAGATAAGTATGTATAGACCAGTATTTTTCAGCAGTGAAAGAGTTGGGAATGAAGCACGAAATATAGTGGATGGAAGTGAGGGCACATTCTGGCATTGCGGAGATTCGGAAAAACCAATACAGCTGGGAGGAACAGAATATTCGCATTGGTTAATGCTGGATCTGGAAGGAACAAAAGAAATCAGGGAAATAAATTTTACTTTCGAAGATATGGTTTACACAGAGTTTGCAGTGGCGTTGTCCGAAGACAGAAAAAATTTAAAACAAATGTATATATCAGATACGCGTCCGGCTTTGACACATTTGACGCTGAAAATGGAAGAACAAAGCAGGTATATTTGTCTTCTGTTAAGTGATAAAGAGCCTGGTGTAAGAAAAATAGATGTGTATGCATAATAAATCAGACCGTTTTACAAGGAGAAAAAGTATGGAACTGTGGTATGAGCAGCCAGCTAAAAACTGGGAAGAGGCATTACCGGTAGGAAACGGCAGACTGGGTGCAATGATTGCCGGCAGTCCAGATCAGGAGACTATCTGGCTGAATGAGGATAGTATCTGGAGTGGAAAACCTCTGAATAGAATTAATCCAGATGCAAAAAAGTATTTGCCATATATTCGGGAAATGATACGCCAAGGAAATATTGCAAATGCGGAATCTCTGTCCTTAAAGGCTCTGGCAGGAACACCTAATTCTGAGAGAGCTTACCAGTCTGCGGGAGAACTGTATATTAAATTTAAAAATGGTGGGGAATGGCATAATTACAGGAGAGCCTTGGATTTGAATAAAGGGATCAGTACCGTGCAGTATGTAGTTGATGGTACGAAATATAAAAGAGAAATGTTTGCTTCTTTTCCAGAACAGGTGATGGTGCTGCATATGCAAGCAGAAGGCAAAGGAACACTTGATTTCTGTTGTCATCTGGAAAGGTGTCACAACAGGACAGACGAGGTATGGGCACAGGAAAATACAATTGGCTTTGTGGTCGATGGAGGAAAAGGAATCTCTTTTTCTGTACAGCTGGCCGTGTATACAGATGAAGGCGATGTATATCCAATTGGAGAGCATTTGCTGGTAGAAGGTGCGAAAGAAGCAGTTATTTATATTAATATTGAAACCAGTTTCCGTGAAAAAAAGTTTAAGGAAGTATGCCGTGAAAAAATCAGTCGGGCAGCAGAACAGGAATGGGAAAAATGCCGGGATACACATGTAAAAGATTTTATAGAAATATCAGAACGGATGCGACTTACGCTGGGAGCAGAAAACCAACAGAAAGCAGACCTGACTTCCACAGATAAGCGACTTGAAGCAATAAAAAACGGGAAAGAAGATCCTGCACTTTATGCCTTGTATTTTCAGTATGGCAGATATCTGCTTTTGTCATCAAGCAGAGGAAACAGCCTTCCAGCTAATCTCCAGGGAATCTGGAATAACAGTCTGACTCCTCCATGGGACAGCAAATTTACAATCAATATCAACACAGAAATGAATTACTGGATTGCAGAAAGTGGAAATTTAAGTGAGTGCCATCTTCCATATTTTAATTTTTTGAAAAGGCTTTGTGAGAATGGGCGAAAAACAGCGTGGGAAATGTATGGATGCAAAGGCTCTGTGGCGCATCATAACTCAGATATCTATGCGGATACAGCACCCCAGGATTTTTATATTCCTGCCAGCTTTTGGGTTATGGGAGAAGCGTGGCTGGCAACGCACATCTGGGAACATTTTGAATATACAGGAGATAAGAAATTTCTGGAAGAACATTTTGAAATCCTCCAGGCTTGTGTGGAATTTTTTACAGATTTTATGATCCGAGCAGATGATCTGACACTTGTTACATCTCCCTCTGTGTCACCGGAAAATACCTATATTATGAAAGATGGCAGACAAGGCTGCATGTGCGAGGGAGCTGTTATGGATGTAGAAATCCTGATGGAGTTGTTGGAAGGGTATAAAAAAGCCTGTGAAGTATTAAGAAAACCAGAAAAATACAGGCAGCAGGCTGAAGAGATATTAAAGGCACTTCCACCCTTAAAAATTGGAAAATACGGACAGCTTCAGGAATGGCAGGAAGATTATGAGGAAGCAGAACCGGGGCATCGGCATATTTCCCACTTATATGGAGTTTATCCAGGACATTCTGTCAGCTGGAAGAAAACACCTAAGCTTATGCAGGCAGCAGAGGTCACTTTAAAAAGAAGATTGGCAGCAGGAGGCGGGCATACCGGGTGGTCAAGGGCCTGGATCATTGGGCTGTGGGCACATTTTAGAAGCGGACAAAAGGTATACGAGAATTTACAGGCACTGCTTTCTGGTAGTACGTTTCCTAATCTTATGGACAATCATCCTATGTTGGACGGGTATGTTTTTCAGATTGATGGCAATTTAGGGGCTGCTGCTGCGATGATTGAAATGCTTGTACAGTGCGAGGATGACTGCATATGGCTTTTACCTGCACTGCCCGACGAATTTTCCGAAGGAAAGGCAGAGGGAGTCCGATTGAGGAATGGTCTGCTCCTGTCAATGGAGTGGAAAAATAGAAAAGTTACAAACTGGAAAATAAAAAAAGACAGAGGTTGTGATTTAAGAGATAAATTTATTGTTTATGTCAATGGAGAGCAAAAAGAAGTAATACCTGGAAAGTAAAAATACAAATGCAACGGGGAAAAAGAAGATGATGAATGTAATTCATCCGGCAAAAAGCTGCATTCTTAAAGTCTGGCAGCAGGATGACGGGATATATCTGAAACAGGAAGAAAGCCTGATCCGCATTTGTCCACAAACAGAAACTGCAATTCGGATTTCATATACAGATCAGGAAGAGTTTTGCCAGGAGCAGGGAAAGGAATATAAGAAGCCGCAAAAGGATTTGTTGTGGAACTGGCTTGACAGGCAGAATGAAACGATTGTTGCAACGGAGCGTGTGAGCATCAGTGTGGATAAAACCACCGGGTCTGTATGCTATATGAACGGTGCAGGAACCGTTCTGGGAAAAGAGCGGACGAAAGAATCCAGAATGATGGAGAAGTTTGATATATACGAAACGGTAGAAAACGAAAATCTGGAAGTAAAAGAAATTGTTACAGCAGATGGTGTAAAGCGGAAAATAAGCGGAGGCGATAAGGCTTTTTCCAGATGCGCATACCGTACCAGGACATACTTTGACTTTGCGCCAGAAGAAATAATTCTGGGACTTGGACAGAATGAGAATGGAGACTGGAACTTTCGGAATACAACGCAATATATACATCAGGCAAACCGAAAAATCGGGATTCCTATGCTGGTATCCAGTAAAGGGTATGGAATTTTACTGAGCACACAGTCTGCGGCTTTGTTTACAGAAAACAGGGCTGAGGCTTATTTACAGACGGAAGCGGACTGGTATCTGGATTATTATTTTCTGGGTGGAGGTGATATGCTTCAGATAATTCGGGATTATAGGCAGATCACAGGGAAGGCGGCTATGCTTCCGAAATGGGCATATGGCTATATTCAGTCTCAGGAACGCTATGAAAGTGAAGAAGAAATTCTGGCAATTGCGGATGAATTCCAAAGACGTGATATTGGAGTGGATTGTCTTGTCCTGGACTGGATGTCTTGGCCAGACGGACAGTGGGGACAGAAAACTTTTGATTCCAACAGATTTCCAGATCCTTCTGGAATGATAGAAACCCTACATAAAAAAGGAATTCACTTTATGCTTTCTATCTGGCCAAATATGAGCAGTATCACAGCAGATTATAAAGAATTTGCAGAAAAGAAACTGCTTTTCCCGGGAACAGAGATTTACAATGCGTTTAAAGAAGAGGGCAGGGAGCTTTACTGGAAGCAGGTAGAAAAGAAGCTTGCATGTCATGGAATTGATGGTTGGTGGGCCGATTCCAGTGAACCAATCACTCCGGAATGGGAGCATACCATAGAGCCAGAGGCCGGACAGGCATATAGTGAATATGTGCATGATACCTTTGCAGTGATGCCGCCTGAAAAAGTAAATGCTTTTGGAATGTACCATGCGCAGACAATCTGGGAGGGGCAGTGTGACAGTTTTCCTGAAAAGAGAGTTGTAAATCTTACAAGAAGCGGTTGGGCTGGAAGTCAGAGATATGGGACAATTATGTGGTCTGGCGATATTGCTGCCAGTTGGGAATGCCTAAAAAATCAAGTATGTGCAGGACTTCAGTATGCTGCCAGTGGAATGCTTTACTGGACGCTGGATATAGGAGCTTTTTTTGTAAAAAAGGGAAGACAGTGGTACTGGAACGGTGAGTTCGATAAAGGAATGGAAGATCCGGCGTATCGGGAGCTTTACATAAGGTGGATGGAGTATGCGGCATTTTTACCTGTTTTCAGGGCACATGGGACAGATGTGAGAAGAGAACCCTGGGCATTAGGGAAGACTGGAACAACTTTTTATGAAGCTGCGGAAGTGTGCATAAAAGGGCGCTATAGATTGTTGCCTTATTTATATTCACAGGCAGCTATGGCGTGCAAAAATGACGGAATGCTTATGAGACCTCTGATATTTGATTTTTCAGAGGATAAAACGGTGGGAAGTATTTCGGATCAGTATATGCTGGGGGATAGCCTGCTAGTTTGCCCAATTGTGAATCCTGGAGGAAAGAGACTGGTGTACCTTCCCACAGGGGGAGACTGGTATGATTGGAATACCAGTAAATTTTATACTGGCGGACAGTGGATAGAGGTAGAAGTACCATTAGAGCAGATTCCAGTATTTGTGCGTGCTGGTTCCGTAATTCCAACTCAGGAGCCTGGAGCCAATACGGCAGACATGAAGGCCCGGGATATTATTTTACAAATATATCCGGGATGCGATGGACATGGTGTGTTGTATGAGGATGCAGAAGACGGTTATGGTTACGAAAAAGGAGATTACTGTATTACAGATTTGTTCTGGAAGGAGAAAACTCAAGTGATTAGCTGGGAAAGTTTAGGAAACCAACAGTATAGATTGGGAAAGTTAAACTATATTAATATGAAAGGGGAACAAGTGAAATGAAGGGAAAAGCATTTAATCCATATTTACCATCATGGGAGTATATCCCGGATGGAGAACCTTATGTATTTAACGGAAGAGTTTATGTATATGGTTCTCATGATTTTTATAATGGCTATGTTTTCTGTATGGGAGATTATGTATGCTGGTCAGCACCAGTTGATGATCTTTCGGATTGGAGATATGAAGGAATTATTTATCCACGCAATGAGGATCCATTGAATAAAGACGGAAAAATGTGTTTGTATGCACCAGATGTGACAGTGGGACCAGACGGCCGGTATTATCTGTATTATGTTCTGGATCATGTTTCGGTAGTCTCGGTTGCAGTTTGCGACCATCCAGCTGGTCGTTATGAGTTCTACGGCTATGTTCATTATCCGGATGGAACTCTTCTTGGGGAAAAAGAAGGAGATCAGCCGCAGTTTGATCCGGGAGTGCTGACTGAGGGAGAGGTGACATATCTTTACACTGGATTTTGTGGAATCGGGGATAAGTCCAGAACAGGAGCAATGGTGACCGTTTTGGAGAAAGATATGATTACAATAAGGAAAGCACCAGCATTTGTAGCTCCAGGCTGCGAATACAGTAAAGGCACCAGCTTTGAAAAGCACGCTTTTTTTGAAGCTCCTTCTATTCGGAAAATCAAGGATACTTATTATTTTATTTATTCTTCAGAAGTAATGCATGAGCTTTGTTATGCGACAAGTAAATCTCCAGTAGGTGATTTTCAATACAGAGGAGTATTGAACAGCAACTGTGATTTACATATTAATCATGATAAACCAGCTGACATGCCGATGGCATATGGGGCAAACAATCATGGAAGCATTGTTGAAATTAATGGAGACTGGTACATTTTCTATCATCGTCACACAAATGGAACCTGGTACAGCAGACAGGGGTGTGCGGAAAAGCTGCATATGAATCCAGACGGAAGCTTTGAACAGGCGGAGCTTACATCTTGCGGATTAAATGGAGGCCCACTTCCTGGAAAAGGAGTATATCCGGCGTATATTGCGTGTAGATTATTTACGGATCAGCCTTCCGTTTATGTGGATGGGGATAAGTATCCAAGGGTAATGCAGGATGGAAAAGATGGAGATGAGGAACAAGGTTATATTGCAAATATCAAAGACTCCACAACGATTGGCTTTAAATATTTTGATATGAAGAATGTACATGGTATGCGTATTACGACCAGGGGATATGGCGATGGAACCTTCCAGATAAAAACCGCCTGGGATGGACCTGTCCTGGGAACTGTAAAAATTAAATATACAAACGTGTGGGAAACATATGAAACAAAGGTTGATATTCCGGATGGAGTACAGGCGCTGTATTTCACCTATACAGGAGGGGGAACTACAAGTCTTCACTCATTTGAATTAATGTAAAACATAAGGGAGACTGTCATTTCCATACGATATCCAGAAGAACTGCAGAAGTTGGAAATGATTGAAAAAGAGCAGCATCTTCCGTTTTGTACGCGGCTTGTGCGTGTGCTTCTTCCTAGCGGCATCTGCCATTATTATGGCAAAGAGGGGGAAACAGAACCGCCAAGGGAAGAAGATACTCCATCAGTACGTTATCTGGCTTATGGCTCTTCTATTACTCATGGAAGTCTCAGCCTGACCTTGCCTTTTTCATATCCATTTCTTATTGCGGAAGCATTGGGAGTAGATTGTATTAATCAGGGCTATGCCAGTTCTGCATTTATGGAGGCTTCGGTGGCTGAATATATGGTATCCAGAAAAGACTGGGATTTTGCTACATTGGAACTGGGAAAAAATATGCTTGGAACCTCGATCTCAGATGAGGAATATGAGCAAAGAGTTATAAAGTTTCTGGATTTTTTTGCAAAGGACGGACGTCCGGTTTTTGTAACAGACATTTTTGGAAATAACCAGAATAATCAGGAAAGGGCAAAGGTTTTCCGGGAGATTATCTATCGGAATGCAACGGCAAAAAATATGTTTTATACGAATGGTTTGCATTTGCTGGACAATTCTGCTTACATTTCTACTGATATGGTACATTCCAGTGGGGCAGGATACAGAAGGATAGCAGAATGCTGGATAGAGATTATAAAAGATACACTTCTGGTCTTGGAGTGAATTGCTACAAAATGTGAAAGGCATATATCTATATGCGGAGCCACCTGTTTTTATGGGTGGCTCGTTATATAATTCATTATATGTTTCGAAATTATTGCTCCAGGCTTCTGGGATTCAGCAGAAAATCATAAATATTCATAGTCAGAATCCCATATTCATCATAATAAGGAGCAATGATATCCTTGGTAACGACAATCTTTTTGAAGGAATCATCAATTTTGCGAAAAGGTCGTATTTCCTGGGTGCGTTTTGCCTCATCCGGCAGGGAGTAGGCGGACTGGATGTAGTATCTTGCAGAGCCAAGATTGCATACGAAATCTACCTCCAATTGTTTCTTAATAACTTTTCCATTTTTATCTTTTTCAGAAACAGGAATAATACCAACATCGACATTGTAACTGCGCATGCGAAGCTCATTATAGATGACATTTTCCATAGAATGAGTCTGTTCAAACTGGCGGAAATTGATCCTTGCATTGCGGAGTCCTAAATCTGTAAAATAATATTTTTTCGGCGTTTCGATATATGCTTTTCCCTTAATGTTATAACGACCGGCTGCTTCAATTAGAAAAGAATCTTCAAAATAATCCAGATATTTCTTTATAGTACTGGAAGTTATTTTGGATTTTTTTACTGTTCTGAAGGTGTTTTTCAGTTTTTCTGGATTGGTAAGGGAACCAATTGCGGAAGAGAGAATATTCAGCAGATCCTCCAGTTCTCCCTGATTGCGGACGTTGTTTCGCCTATCAACATTTGCACTTCGTCCAGGAGAAGATAATACATTTTAATATGATCTTTTTCAACGCCAGATTTCAGAAGATGATGGTAGAAAATGGTGTTCAGCAAATAAGATTTACCACATCGGCGTATTCCTGAAATAATTTTGATAAGACCATTATGTTTTCTCTTTATCAACTTGTCCAGGTAGAAATCTCTGCGAATTTCCATATGACACCTCCTTGTAGAAGAGATTTTTGGTAGTATATACAATTTTCTCTTCTATTATAACTTACGAGTTGCAAGAAAACAATAAATTGATGATTTATAGAAGAGATTTTTGGTAATATATGTAAAAATCTCTTTTAGAAAGTTCGTGCTTCGCTGAAAGATAGCCAGCCGTTTCGGCAGGCTTTTTTCTTCATCTGCAACTGTCATCACACGTTTTCCTCCAAAACTAAAAGGTTATAGTTACAGGAAACTTGTAAAAAAGAACTGTCAAAATGGAAAAATAACCTAAAAATGAAGGAAATAATTGGTAGTAATTACATATTGCAAATAGAGTATGGTGAGATATATTATAAGCACGTCAGATGAATTTTATGATAAAAAAGAAATATCTGCTGAAAAAATGGAGTTTGTCTGTTGAAAATAAAAAAAATGATATGATGAATTCAATATATTCACAAAACGCTCATGTCTATTGTTAGACGGGATTTTCGTAGTGAATTAAGTGGTGAAAAAGGAGAAAGCATGAACACAGTATTAGAAAAAATCAGAAAAATGGGAATTGTACCGGTTGTAGTAATTGAAAATGAGAAAGATGCAGTGCCGCTGGCAGATGCTCTTTGCAATGGCGGACTTGCCTGCGCAGAGGTAACTTTCAGAACTGCAGCAGCAGGAGAGGCTATCCGTCTTATGAAAGAGGCACACCCAGAGATGCTGGTTGGTGCAGGAACCGTACTCACTGTGGATCAGGTAGACCGTGCTGTTCAGGCTGGCGCTGAATTTATTGTAAGCCCTGGTTTTGATCCGGAAATTGTCGATTACTGTATTAAGAAAAAGATTCCGGTACTTCCAGGCTGCATCACACCATCTGAGGCGGCACAGGCAGTACGCAGAGGACTTTCCGTAATCAAATTTTTCCCGGCGGAGCAGGCTGGCGGACTGGCATTTATCAAGGCAATGGCAGCACCGTATACTTCCTTAAGTTTTATGCCAACAGGCGGAATCAATCCAGAGAATGTAAAAAAGTATCTGGAATATGACCGCATTTTTGCCTGTGGAGGAAGCTGGATGGTAAAAGGAAAACTGATCACAGAAGGCAGATTTGATGAAATTGAGAAGCTGACCAGAGAAGCAGCAGAAATCGTAAAGGATATAAGAGGATAATAAAATGGGAAAAAAATTTGATATGCTGGCATTAGGCGAAGTGCTTCTTCGCTTATCACCAGAAGGAAACGAGCGTTTAACCCAGGGCACCAGATTTGAGAAACAGCTGGGCGGGGCAGAATTAAATGTAGCTGTTGGCGCAGCCAACCTGGGGCTTACTACAGGTGTTATTTCCAAGATTCCGTCTCACGCCATTGGAAATTATGCGAAAAGGGAGATCAGAAGAAACGGTGTTGACACGGATTACCTGGCTGGAGATGACAGTGCAGATTCCAGACTGGGAATTTACTATTACGAATATGGCGCAGATCCCCGTAAACCGCAGGTGGTTTACGACCGCAAGTATTCTTCTGTGAATAAATTATCTTTAGAAGATTTTCCAGAAGAAATGTATGAAAATACAAGATGCTTCCATACCAGCGGAATCACCTTGGGACTTGGCGGTCCGGTAAGGGAAAATGCTATTGAAATGATGAAAAAATTCAAAGAAAAAGGTGCATTGATCTCATTTGATGTAAATTTCAGGGGGAATTTGTGGACTGGAGATGAGGCAAGAGACTGCATTACAAAGATTTTGCCCATTGTAGATATCTTTTTCTGCTCAGAATCCACAGCTAATCTCACATTTGGAAAAACAGGGGATATAAAAGAAATCCTGAAAAGTTTTTCTGATGAATATGATATTGCTGTAGTTGCAGCAACCCAGAGAATCGTGCACAGTCCCAAGTCTCATACTTTTGGTTCTGTAATCTATGAGAAAAAAACAGACAGCTATTATGAAGAAAAGCCTTATGAGAAAATTGAGGTTGTAGACAGAATCGGAAGCGGAGACGCTTATATTTCCGGTTTTCTGTATGGATTATTAAAGGAGAATGGAAACTGCCAGGCTGCGCTGGAATATGGAAATGCAGCCAGTGCTATGAAAAATACCGTCAGTGGGGATATGTTATGGACAGACCCTCAGGAAATGCAGCAGACAATCGAGATGCATCACAATATAGGGCAGGATTTTGAAATGAAGCGTTAGAGCCTGCTGCTTGCCCGGTACATACATAATAAAAGGCTGTTAATGCTTGTGATAAAAGGGCTGGCTGTATCTGTCGGCTCTTTTTTTCGTAGGTCTAAATTACAGAAAACGATTTTATGTATGTTGTCTGCAGGTAATGATTCGAGGAATACATTGCTGTGAAGCTCATGAATAGAAAGTTTATATGAGTTAGAAAGGGAGGAATTTATGAAAGCTCCTGATTTTTACTTAAATAATTACATTGCTGATGAATTAAGAGCAGCTTTCGATAAAGAAGATGTATGTATCAGTTACAGTGGAGATTATGAACCGGAAACTTTGAATCAGGTTCATAATTCCTGCGAAATTCTTTTTGTAGAAGAGGGGGAAGCGGATCAGGAGATGTATAAGGAGAAGATGGCATCCCGGGTCGGGAGAGAGTAAATGGAGGAGACCATCGGTTGGCAATATTTTGTGGCTACCGGTGGTCTTGTTCTTGTAAAGCATTCAGATGATAGTGTATAATGAAGTAATAATTTAAGGCGTAGCATCAAATTATTACGCTACGCAAACGTAGCCGCAGGCGGAGTTCGCGGTTCCACGAGAATTAATTTGAGACGTAGCATTTGAAAGGGAGGGTGAGGTATGGGACAGGTTATCAGTATTGGAAAACAGGATTATGTTTCTTTAAGAGAAAACCACTATTTTTATATTGATAAAACGGATTTCATCAGGCAGTGGTGGAAAAATGCAGATGATATTACCCTTATTACCCGTCCGAGGAGATTTGGTAAAACACTGAATATGAGTATGCTGAACTGTTTTTTTTCAAGACAGTATGCAGAAAGAGGAGACCTTTTTGAGGGACTTTCCATTTGGGAAGAGGAGAAATATCGCGAGCTGCAGGGAACCTATCCGGTGATTTTTATTAGCTTTGCAGATGTGAAGCAGAATAATTATGAGGATGCGGTTCAGAAGATTAAAAATATTATTGTGGATGTGTATAGACAGCATCGCTATTTGGAACAGCAGGAGTGCTTTTCTGAAAGCGAGAAGCAGAATATATTGTCTGTCACGGAAGAAATGAATGATGTGACAGCACAGGATGCGCTGAAAAATCTCTCCAAATACTTAAAATTATTATATGGAAAAAAGGTTTTGATTTTTCTGGATGAATATGATACGCCCATGCAGGAAGCGTATATACATGGATATTGGGATGAATTTATCGGATTTATGAGGGGGCTTTTTAATGCAGCCTTTAAAACAAATCCTTATCTGGAAAGAGCGGTGATGACTGGGATTACCCGTGTGTCAAAAGAATCCGTATTTTCGGACTTAAACAATCTTGCGGTGATTACGACTACATCAGAGCAGTATGCAGATTGCTTCGGTTTTACAGAAGAAGAGGTCTTTTCAGCCTTAGATGCGTTTGGAATGTCTGAGAAAAAACAGATAGTAAAACAATGGTATGATGGATTTATTTTTGGTCAGAGGCGGGATATTTACAATCCCTGGTCAATTACGAATTATCTGAAGGAAAAGAAACTAAAGCCATATTGGGCGGCAACAAGTTCTAATGCATTTATCAGCAAATTAATCCAGACGGCTTCGGCTGACATGAAAAAGCAGATGGAAAGGCTTTTAAATGGAGAACTGATTACTGTCAGCTTTGATGAGCAGGTTGTATTCAGCCAGTTAGAGCAGGATGAAAGTGCAATATGGAGTCTGCTTGTGGCAAGTGGGTATTTGAAAGTGGAGGACGTGGAATATCGGGGAATGACGCTGGAGCCATGGTATCATCTGGATATAACAAATCTGGAAACGTTCAGCATGTTTTCTAATATGTTTAAAGGATGGTTTGCTCCGGTAGCATCAAATTATAATGAATTTATCAGAGCCTTACTTGAGGGAAATGTTAAGGCTATGAATCTGTATATGAATGATGTTGCACTTGCAACGTTCAGCAGCTTTGATGTTGGAAAATATGTCTCTGAGAGAACACAACCGGAACGTTTTTACCATGGATTTGTGCTGGGGCTTCTGATAGAAATCAGAGATCGTTATGATGTTCGTTCTAACAGAGAAAGTGGTTTTGGAAGATATGATGTCATGCTGCTTCCCAAGAGCAAGCGGGATAATGCAATTATTTTGGAATTTAAGGTGCGTGAGCCAGATTCGGAAAAAACACTTGAAGATACTGTGGAATCTGCACTCGATCAGATAATAGAGAAAAAATACGATGCAGAGCTTCTGGGACTGGGGATTACACAGGAGCGGATCAGGCATTATGGGTTTGCGTTTGAGGGGAAGAAAGTTTTAATAGGATAAATGGAGAAAGGCGATATAATGGTTTAATTCGGTTTACAGCCAGAATTAAACCATTATATCGCTTAAAGCAGCCGGAAGACCTGCTCGGCAGTGGCAGTCATATTGTTTTTTGCAGTGGCAGGATCCATAGCCTCCGCAAGTGTGCAGACATTTCGTAAAATTGGGAAAAAAGCATCAATTCCCTCTTTATTGCAGGCGGCAGCTTCCTTTGTGACACTTCCGGCAAATGCGATAACCTTTGCATGGTGTTTTTTTGCCAGCTTTGCCACGCCTACAGGTGCTTTTCCCATGGCTGTCTGAAAATCCAGGCGGCCTTCACCGGTGACTACCACGTCTGCATCAGAAAGTTCCTGCTCCAGTCCTACAGCATTCAGAATCAGTTCGATACCAGGCGTCAGCGTCGCCCCTAGGTAGGAGAGAAAGGCGAAGCCAAGCCCTCCGGCAGCACCGGCACCAGGGGTATTGCAGTAATCCGTTCCCAGAGCTTGGGAAGTGATTTGGGCAAAATGTGCCATATCTTCATCTAATTGCTTTTTCTGATTTTCTGTCACACCCTTTTGCGGACCGTAGACATATGTGGAACCATTTTCACCGCAAAGAGGGTTATTCACATCGCATGCCACCTGAATATGAGCTTCTCTTAAAAGCGGATTCAGGCCGGAAATGTCGATTCTGGAAACCTTCGCCAGTGCCTGTCCGCCTTCGCCTGCATCCACATCATTTTCATCCAAAAAACGTACGCCAAGAGCTTTTAACATACCGATGCCGCCGTCGTTGGTGGCGCTTCCGCCGATTCCAATGATAAAATTGCGGCAACCCTTCTGGAGGGCCTGGTTTATCATTTCGCCCACACCGTAGCTGGTAGCAAGAAGAGGATCCTTTGCATCATCTGGAACCAGTGTGATTCCGGCAGCGGAAGCCATTTCCATGACAGCGGTATTGCTGTCTTTCAGATATCCATAATGAGCCTTGACCGGAGTGTGCATGGGTCCGGTGACGGTCAGATCGATCCGCTCTCCGTTCATGCCTTCAATCAAGGCGTCCGTAGTGCCCTCTCCGCCGTCTGCGAGAGGTTTTACGATGACTTCTGCATCCGGCTTTGCCCGAAGAACTCCTTCCCTAATGGCCATTCCGGCTTCTATTGAGCTTAAGCTTCCTTTTAAAGAATCAATTGCGATGACAACCTTCATATGAAAAAATCTCCCAAAAAATAAATGGTAAAATATGTTGCGAAAAGATTCTCAATCTTATGTCTGTTTAAAGAATAGACCGCCTAGATTGTGGAGTCAAGTAGAAAAAAGCAAGAATTTTTGTATGGAGTTTTTATCAGATAATGATAAAATAGTAATATCTGTCTAGAAGGGAAAATATACATGGGAGGTTAAGACAATGAAGATAAAAACAGTTGCAGTTCTTGGCGCAGGTGCGGTTGGGTCTTATGTGATATGGGGGCTTTCCAGGCGGAAGGATATCCGGCTGGGAGTTCTTGCAGAGGGTAAGCGTGCGGAGAAATTGAAAAAAGGCTGCACGATCAATGATGAGGTTTATCATCCGGAAGTATGGACACCCCAGGAAGCAAAAGGGATAGACCTGCTGATTGTGTCTTTGAAATATGGAGCGCTGCCAGGTGCAATGGACAGCATCCGCCAGGTTACAGGAGAGAATACCACGGTCATGAGTCTTATGAACGGCGTGGACAGTGAGAAATTGATTTCCGATGAAATTGGAGCTTCCCATGTGATCTATTCGGTAATAAAAGTTGCTTCCCATAAAGAGGAAAATGGATATTGTTTTAACCCGGAAACCACCATTGGCATTATTTTCGGAGAGCCTTGCGCACCCTATGACAGTGAACGTGTGCAGGCCATTGAGGCTCTTTTTGCAGATACAGGACTGCATTATCGCTCTACAGAATATATCAGGGAAGAAATGTGGAGCAAATTCCGGCTGAATGTATGCAATAATCTGCCCCAGGCAATTCTAGGGGCAGGAGTTGGCTGTTACCAGGACAGCGTTCATATGAAAGCAATCAGCGACGGACTTAGAAGAGAACTGGAAGCCATTGCTTCTGCAAAAGGAATCGATATGAGTAAGGTTGCTGCATCCTCTGGACATGGAAGTGCCGTTCCCCCATCAGCCAGATATTCCACACTGCAGGATCTGGATGCGGGACGCCATACGGAGATTGATATGTTCTCAGGCGCGTTGGTCCGCATGGGGCGGGAACTTGGGATTCCTACGCCGTATAATGAATATACCTACCATATGATAAAAGCTTTGGAAGAGAAAAATGATGGGAAGTTTGACTATAGCAAAGAGGATGGAGAAGTAACCTGTTCCAGGTAAAGAATTACAGCTATTGAGAGGCGTAAAATGAACGATAAATGGCTTGATTTTGCAATCCGTATTCAAAGCATTGGCTGCACTCTCTTGTACCCACACCAGTATATTTAATCCATAAAATAGATACAAAATCCCGGATGTGCAGGTGAACAGACATGAAAAATATCCATAGCATTGAATTTTATACTGGAAGCAAGGAAGAATTGCTTCCTGGTTTTGAAAAAGATTTTCCCTATATCGCTTCGAGGGCAGAACTCGACAAGTATATAGGGGGTTATGTACCGTGGCACTGGCACAGGACAGTGGAACTTTTTTATATGGAAAGTGGCAGCATTGAATATGATACGCCAGGAGGAAAAATATTGTTTCCGACTGGAAGCGGTGGCATGATAAATCCCAATGTACTCCATATGACAAAAGCAATATCGCAGAGAGAAAAGAATATACAGCTACTTCATATTTTCGATGTTTCCCTACTTGCCGGAGAACAGGGAAGCAGGATTGAACAAAAATATATTGCACCTGTCATAACAGCCCCGCAGATCGAGGTAATCCCGCTTTTTCCGGGCAATGCAGAAGAAGAAAGGATTTTGAAACTGCTTGCTGCCTCATTTCGTTTATCCAGTGATGAATTTGGATATGAAATAAAACTGCGGGAAGCCCTAACGGAAATATGGCTCATGCTTTTTGAACTTTCTCGTTCTATGCGTGAAAAGAAAGGGGAACATAACAAAAGCAACGATAAAATAAAGCTGCTGATGATATACATTCATGAACATTACAGAGAAAAAATATCTATTCCGGAACTTGCTGCGGCAGCATATTTAAGCGAAAGGGAATGCTATAGAGTGTTCCATGACTGTCTGCACATGACACCCGTCGAGTATATAACAACTTACCGTTTACAAGTTGCCTGTCAGATGTTGGCAAAGGGGCAGGAAGCTGTTACTGTTATCAGCCATGAGTGTGGTTTTGGGAGCAGCAGTTATTTTGGAAAGGTTTTTCGAGAATATGCACATTGTTCACCTATAGAATATAGAAAAAAATGGCAGAATAGTGATAGGTAATGGCGAAATAGAAATATTTTTCCTATGTCTTTTGCATTATAATGATACCTGTAAAGTAAATCAGCAATTTACAGGAGGTGAGCGCAAAGTGGTAAAACTGAACATTCAGGCCGCAGAATTGGCATTAAGGGAAGCGTCAGAATCCAATCCGGGAGCATGGGCAGATCATTCCCGGTTTGTAGCCGAAGCCTGTAAAAACATCGCATCACACTGTAAAGATTTATCTTCTGAACAGGCATATATTTTCGGGCTGTTGCATGATATTGGACGCTATGCCGGAGTGAGTTCGGAAAGGCATCTGATAGACGGCTATCGGTACTGTATGGAGCGCGGATGGGAAAAAGCTGCACAGATATGTATATCCCACGCATTTATGATACAGGATATTGCCACATCTATCGGTGAGTTTGATGTCAGTGATCAGGATTACCTGTTTATGAAAGAATTTGTTGCAAATGCGGTATATGATGATTATGA
>JAERMT010000144.1_pt1 | contig 45313 bp, 43 predicted proteins | sample 9267081 | NCBI WGS metagenome assembly JAERMT01 (sample SAMN17071939, study PRJNA684904) | human gut metagenome | isolation source: diarrhea sample from child under the age of five | host: Homo sapiens | place: South Africa: Mafikeng, Mafikeng Provincial Hospital | collected 2019-09
CAATCACATAACAATTCTCCGGTCTGGTCCCCAGTCGTCTGCAAGCCTCCAGAAAGATATCCGGTTCCGGCTTACTCCGTTCCACCATATCTCCCCCGATAATCTGATCAAAATATCCCAGCAGCCCGCCATCTGAAATCTCCGAACGCACCAGTACCTCCCGGGTAGAACTGGCAAGCCCAATCTTAAATCCCCTCATCTTCAGATATTTCAAAAGCTCCTCAACCCCCGGCTTCTTTGCCAGTTTACCTCCGGAAGCATGACTGAAAAACACCTCTGCCATCTCCGCTTTATATTCCTCATACGGAAAATCTTCACCATAATGCTTCAGAAAAACCCCTTTACTCACAACACTGTTTGTTCCCAGACACTCATGACATGCCGCCTCAACTCCTGCGATTCCATGACGTTCTGCCACTTCTTTCCACGCTTGAAGCACAAGAATCTCCGAATCAAAAATCACTCCATCCATATCAAATATCACTGTATCAATCCCACTCGCCATAACTTTTGACCCTTTCCTCTTTCTCTCTGTCAGCAGACTTTCTCAGGCAAAAATATCTTTGACGACAGTCTGATCGACTTATTCAAACCATATATAAGCCAGTAGTCTGACAATCTATTTTTTCATAATATAACCAATCGCATCACGAATCTGCGACACATAAACCAAGTTGATTCCTTCCACTTTTCCAACAGAAGACCTACACACTTCCGGAAGCACAACTGTTCCAAATCCCAGTTTTTTCGCCTCCTGCACACGCTGGCCTGCCATATTCACTGCGCGGATTTCACCACTCAGACCAACCTCGCCAAATACCATCACATTATCAGGAATCACAATGTCCCTCGCACTGGAAACAATCGCCAGACAGATCCCAAGGTCAATTGCCGGCTCTGTCATCTTCATTCCCCCTGCAATATTGACATAAGCATCCGATGCAGCCAGACGGAGTCCTACTTTCTTCTCAAGCACAGCCATAAGGAGATTCACTCTGTTAAAATCAGTTCCCACCGCTGTCCGCCTCGGAATACCGAAATTACTCTGGCACACAAGTGCCTGGATTTCAACCAGAATCGGCCGGGTTCCTTCCATAGAACACGCCACAACAGAACCCGACGCATCCTCCGGTCTGCCATTCAGCATATATTCCGACGGATTCTTCACCTCCTCAAGACCTGTATTACACATTTCAAAAACACCAATCTCATTCGTAGATCCAAAACGATTCTTCACCGCACGCAGGATACGATAAGAAGCATGCCGGTCGCCTTCAAAATAAAGCACCGTATCCACCATATGTTCCAGAACCCTCGGACCTGCCACATTTCCTTCTTTCGTCACATGACCTACAATAAAAATGGACACCCCCATCCCCTTTGCGATCTGCATAAGGATATTGGTAGATTCTCTCACCTGAGAGACACTTCCCGGTGCCGAACTTACATCTTCGTGAAACATAGTCTGAATGGAGTCGATCACAACCACATCCGGTTTTCTGCGCTCGATCACCTCACGTATCACTTCCAGGTTCGTCTCACATAAAAGCTGCATCTTATCCGTAAACTGCCCGATACGATTAGCTCTCAGCTTAATTTGTCTCAGAGATTCCTCGCCTGAAATATAAAGAACCGAAACCTGCTTCTCTGCCAGATTCCTGCACACCTGTAAAAGCAGCGTTGATTTTCCGATTCCCGGATCTCCTCCCACTAAAACAAGGGAGCCGGGGACGATACCGCCGCCCAGCACCCTGTCAAGTTCACCAATCTGAGTTGTCTGCCGTTCATCTTCTGACAGGCTGATGTCTTTAAGGATCACCGGTTCCTGCCTTTTTTCTGATGATTTCATTGCTCCAGAAGAGGATGGCTTCTTTGTGGAAACTGTCTCTTCCACAAAGGTGTTCCAGGACTTGCATCCAGGGCACTGCCCCATCCATTTTGCGGATTCATATCCGCACTCCTGGCAAAAATATACCGTCTTTTTATTTTTCAGCATTTTACAATCTTTACTTCTACTCTTGCAGCATTGCCAAGTTCCACGCTAAAGGAAAGTTTACCGCCCAGGTTTGTTTTCATCTTACCTGTGCTTGCCTGCTCAATAAATACTTCATATTCTGTATCCGGCTCCATCTCCACTGTGATCTGTGCATCTTCCGGTCCCTCTACATGGAAATCCATCTGAGCTTCACTCTGTGTAAGATTAAATACTGCTGTTCCCGGAACTGATTCGTAAACGAACATTCCGTTTCTCTCGAGCTTGGTAATCTCCTTAAAAGTTTTTACTTTATACATATCGCCCTGATGCTGATAGTCTGATAATTTAGACTTCTGTGCAAGCTCATAGTCACCAAAGCTGATTGCTCCATTCTCTTCTGTACGGATTAATTCTTTTACTACTGCCATTTCCTATGTCCTCCTAAGACTCTTTTGTTTGCCGCTCCACCGGTTCATCTGCCGATGCCGTACAGTTTTTCACTATCTCTGTACTTTTCCGACATTTTATGTGCTTATTATATAATACATTCACTTTTTTGACCAGTATCTCACTGATTTTTTTATACTAATTTCACAATTTCTGTGAATCATGTGAGTCCTCTGCTTTAATTGTAAATATCTGTCTGCTCAGAGATTTCTACTGTTTTTTCACTTCAAATGCAATCTCGTTTTTATGAAGTTTCACCTGTACACTATCTCCACGTTTTACTCTGCCTTCCAGAATCTCGTTTGCAAGCGCATCTTCTATCTTACTCTGAATTGCACGACGCAGCGGTCTGGCACCATATTTATTATCAGAACCTTTTTCTGCAATAAAATCTTTCACAGCATTTGTCACTGTAAGATGAATTTCCATCTGTTCTGCACATCGTTTCTCCAGTGTTTTAAGAAGCAATGTCACAATTTTCCGGATATCTTCTTTATTCAGCACATGGAACACCATGATATCGTCAATTCGGTTCAGAAACTCCGGTTTGAAAATCCGGCGCACTTCTTCCATCACACCGCCTTTCATTCGTTCATAGTCTTTCTTCTCATCATTATCAGACATGAATCCCAGACGTTTCGGTTCCATGATCGCCTGTGCCCCTGCGTTGGAAGTCATAATAATAATCGTCTGTTTGAAGTCGACTTTTCTTCCCTGGGCATCTGTAATATGACCGTCATCCAGCACCTGTAAAAGTATATTAAACACATCCGGATGAGCCTTCTCAATCTCATCAAAAAGCAATACACTGTACGGATTTCTGCGGACCTTCTCACTGAGCTGGCCGCCTTCTTCATATCCTACATATCCCGGAGGAGAACCGATCAGCTTGGAGACACTGTGTTTCTCCATATATTCGGACATATCTACACGAATCATCGCCTGTTCGCTTCCAAAGACAGCTTCTGCCAGAGCCTTGGAAAGTTCTGTCTTACCAACACCTGTAGGTCCAAGGAAAAGGAAAGAACCAATGGGACGGTTCGGATCTTTAAGTCCTACTCTTCCCCGTTTCACTGCCTGCGCAACAGCTTTCACTGCCTCATCCTGTCCGATCACACGTTTATGGAGTTCTTTCTCCAGACGAGCAAGACGTTTGGTTTCTCCCTCTGTCAGTTTCTGAAGAGGAATCTTTGTCCAGTCAGAAATCGTCTCTGCAACAGCAGCTTCATCTACAACAAGTTTTTTCCTCTTATTTCTGCGTTCAGTCTTAATCCGGATTTTCTCCATTTCGGCTTCCACTTCATTTTGACGTACCTGTGCTTTTTTTGCGCGTTCAATATCTGCAGTCTTAACTGCCTGTTCTTTCTCCTCACGAAGTTCATTCAGTTCCAGTTCATATTGTTCCATTTCAGGTGCTGACTGATAACCCACAAGCTGAACCTTTGATGCTGCTTCATCAATAATATCAATTGCCTTATCCGGAAGGAAACGGTCATTGATATATCTTTGTGACATTTTTACTGCTGCCTCAAGTGCCTCATCTTCAATCTTTACCCCATGATGTTTCTCATAATATGGACGCAGACCTCTAAGGATTTCAACAGTCTCCTCTGTAGATGGTTCTTCCACTGTCACAGGCTGGAATCTTCGTTCCAGTGCCGCATCTTTTTCAATATATTTACGGTATTCCTCCAGAGTAGTCGCGCCGATAAGCTGAATCTCACCTCTGGAAAGAGAAGGTTTCAGGATATTAGAAGCATCCAGTGCTCCCTCCGCTCCACCTGCTCCGATGATGGTATGGATTTCATCAATGAACAGCAGAATTCCCTGATGTTCTTTTACTTCCTGGATCACATTCTTAATGCGTTCCTCAAATTCACCTCTGTATTTGCTTCCCGCAACCATGCCAGAAAGATCCAGCACAACAAGACGCTTATCCTTCACTGTATCCGGAACCATTCCCATAACGATGCGCTGTGCAAGTCCCTCTACAATGGCAGTCTTACCTACTCCGGGTTCCCCTGTCAGACACGGATTATTCTTTGTACGTCTGCTCAGGATCTGGATCAGTCTGGTAATTTCTTTATCACGCCCTACCACAGGATCCAGTTTTCCCTCTGCTGCAAGCTGTGTCAGGTCACGACTGTACTGGTCCAGTGTAGGGGTACTGGTCATTTTTTTGTTTCCCGCATTCCTTGCGTACTGAAATTCCTCTGCAATGGTATCACTGTCAAATCCCATAGCTGTCAGAATAGCCGCAAACAGCTTCTGGATATTTACTCCCATTGTAAAAAGCAGTCTGGTCGCTACACAGTCTGTCTCTTTCAGAAGCGAAAGCAACAGATGCTCTGTTCCGCAAAGACATTCCATGCTCTCAGCATCTTCCTTCGCCTGTTCAATGATCCTTCTTGCTCTTGGGCTGTACTGGGGATCTTTCGTTTCTGCTGCCGCAGTATTGCCCTGAACCGGCGTAACCAGGTTGCTGATAAGTTCCCTGAGTTTTTCTTCTTCTACGTTAAATTCCTGCAGCACTTTTCCCGCAGTACCTTCAGGTTCTTTCAAAAGACCTGCAAGAAGATGCTCTGTTCCGATATATCCATGTCCACAGGATTTCGCAATTGTCGTTGCCAATTTGAGGGCATTCTCTGCCTGTCTGGTAAATTGTCTCTCCATGTCCTCTGCCACTCCAAATATGTTTAAATATACTCAAACACATCGAGAAGTTGAAGTCCTCACGAATACTTCTTACTGCTTCATTGTGTATGTTTTGACGATTGCAGGCAATACGCTACTCACAGGTTCTTGTACACTCCACAGTCGTTAATTCCCGAAATAGCCTTCGGTACATACTTACATTTGCTTTTAATCATGCAATCCTGTAAGTTTTAGCATCTTTTAAATTAAGTGCCGCATTGAGATCCCTGTCTGCAACATAGCCGCATTCACATCTGTAAATTCTATCTGAAAGCTTTAAATTTTTCCTGACAGAACCACAATGGTGACAGGTCTTTGAAGACGGATAAAATCTATCTGCTACCCTTAATTCAATGCCGTTTTCATCACACTTGGCTTTAAGCCTTGTTCTAAATTCATAAAACTTCTGAGATGCAACAGCTTTTGAAAGACACCTGTTTTTCATCATTCCTTTTACATTTAAATCTTCAATCGTTATGTAAGACGGTTTGGTTTTCACTATCTCAGCGATTGTCTTGTTAATGTAATCAGTACGGATATTATCCATTTTATGATGAAGTTTTTGTACCTTAAGCTTTTGTTTCTGTATATTTGCTCTTTGAGTGGACTCTCCTTTCTTTAAATTTTCATATTTTCGGGAAAGACTTCTCTGTTCCCGGATCAATTGTTTTTCAAGTTTCTTTAATCCTGCCGATTTGTTGATGTTCCTGTATGTCTTTCCATTTGAAACAATGGCAAAATCTTTTAGTCCAAGGTCTATACCAATTCCCTCGTTTGAGTTATTGTCGATATTGATATCAGGAATCTCTACAAGAACAGAAACATAAAATCTGCCAGCCTTAACAGACACTGTACCACTTCTGATCATATATCCATCCTTTGTTGTTGGGATATATCCTTTTTCTTTGATACGGATCCAGCCCAGAGTTGGGATCTTAAGTCTGTGCCTTTCGCATTGACAATCCTTTGGGTTATTTCTGACGAAATACATCTTCACATCAGATTTACCCTTCTTTTTAAATTTAGGAAAATCACTCTGATGTTTAAAAAATCTTGTAAAAGCAGTACATCCATCTTCGATAGACTTTTTTACGGCTTTTGAATACACTTCCCTGATCCATGTTTTGTCAGGATTATCCGGAATGTATTCGTTGTTAAGCCATAGACTAAAGTCCTTACCAGTCATAAACTTTTCACCATTATCATGCAGAGCTTTGTTGTGACCAAGGTAGAAGTTATAGACATATCGGCAAGTGCCTATCGTCCTGCGGATCCTGGCTTTCTGTTCTTCAGTTGGGTTGATTTCCGTCTTGAAGCTCTTTAGCAATCTCTTCATCCCTTTCTATTTGTTATTAATACTTACGAAGTCCGCACAATCTGCAGGAAAAAACATGAAGTATAGATACAATATCCTGTACAAGTTCTTCTGGCGGTTATAGTTTAAACCACTGCCATACTCTTCAATACATTGGTCTACAATCACTCCTCTGGCATTACAGAATTGACGTAAAAACGATACCTGATCCTGTAAATCATCCTTTTGATCTCTTGTAGAAACTCTTGCATAAATAACAATTTGTCGAGTATCATTCTCTGTATCTATGCCTTTGAATTGAAGATATTGATGGTAAGTATAATAACGCCTGTCAGTTGGAGTTCGATTTGCTTTTAGCGTTCCTTCCCTGTCCCAACGCTGTAATGTTTTCACAGAGACACCTAATAATTCAGCAAAATCTTTTGTTTTATAATTAGTGATATTCGATGTGTTTTCGATGTGTTCATAGCAATACCTCCATGAGCATATTTCAACACATTTAATCACTAATATCAATATTATCGATCACTTAAAAATCCTCCTATCTGTCTTTATTATATTCATCAAAAATCTCATCAATAAGCTGATGTACTTCCTCTCTGGTCACACTCTTACAGCATCCTCTGGCAAGAGCTACCATAAGATTCTGCTTTAGTTCTTCTAAGGCTTTTCTTTTATTTACATCAATGGAAATCACTGCACCACGTCTGCGGTCGATAGTGACAAATCCCTCCTGTCGCAACAGTGAATATGCTTTATTTACTGTATGCATATTTATCCCAACTGTATCTGCAAGCTGTCTCACTGATGGCAGTGTATCTCCCTCCTGCAGTCTTGACGTAGCAATCCCCATGATGATCTGATTGGTCAGCTGGATGTAAATGGCTTCATCACTGCTGAAATCTATTTCTATCATCATACGTTTTCTTCTCCTTTTTGTGTTACACATATCCTAGCACAAACCAACATTTTTTGCAACAGAAAGACGTATTGCTGTATTATTTTTCAAAACAAAAAGGGGTGTACTGCCATGTTCTCACACAGCATGCACACCCTTTATCTTCTTTCTGTCAACTGAATTTCATCTACATGACTTGATTATTTTAAGCCAATGATCTTATTGAGCTGTTCTCTGTTCAGAACAAGGTTAAAGCCTAATGGATTAACTGCATAAGCCATTGCCTTATCGATTAACAGCTCCGGAAGTTTTGCAAACGGTACTTTCGCAATACGCAGCTTCTGACCTTTTGTAAACTTCTCAAGTTCCATAACGTCTGTAAATACAGGCTGGAGAATTTCTTCTTTTTTATTTTTGAGATACGGAATATTGATCTTCTTAGGATCTTCAGAATCTACATTCATAGCAACCAGATATTCGGATTTCTTCAGGTTTACGATCAGTTCTTCCTCAAGCTCACGAAGATTTCCATGCTGATCCTTCTCTACCGGACGGCGGAGTTCCTGCATAAAGTAAATGCCGGAAAGCTCCAGTGTAGGATTCAGAAGCGGTCTCTTAGCCGGCTCAATCTTGCTCATATCTGCCTGTTTTGCAATATCAGGAAGATCAATCTCAATCTTATCTTCACCATCTACCCATACAACTGTATTTACGCCAATTGCATAGAAAGTTCCATATAATCTGGGATAATCCTTCTTGGTAAATTTCATACCCATAAGAAGAACCTTTTCTTCCAGCATTTTTTTGCCGAATTCTTTGATTCCTTCTTCTGTGGAAAAAATCCATGCCTGGTCATTATAAGTCTCTTCGTCACATTTCACATATGGCAGTTTGGTAGCCTGTGAGTATGCAACAAATACTGTCTCTCTGTTCTGTAATTCCTTGATTGCTTCTTCTTTGCTGATTCCCATTATTTTATCCTCTCTGTCTCATTTCTTTTATGATCTTTTTCATTTCCTTATTAACACGATAAGACTCTGTGATCTTCTGTAGTGATTTCTTATATGTAAATTCATCCAGTTTGTGACCGTCCTGCAAGTATGTCAGCATCTCATCCGGAAATGCCGCAAAATATACAGATACTGCCCACGCCACTGCCATCTTTGTATAATATCCCTGCTGAGTGATACTCTCCAGACGTCTGATACTCTCTTTCAAATATTCACGCTTCACAAAATGTCCCAGAAGCATGACTGCCGCAAATCTTGCTTCGTATTCTTTATTCGAAGTAAAATACGTTTCAATAAAATCCCAGTATTCTGTCTGGTATTTATCTGCATCTTTTAATGTACTGCAAAAGCAATCGCATACTGCCCAGTTATTAATGTCCGGCACAAATTTTGCCACATATGTTAAGCGTTCTTTGCATTCCATCTTTGCATAAGCACTCACCAATCCGCGAAGCATCGTTTCTTCATACCACTGGTCATCCGCCTGTTCAAACCATTCCTGCCAGTCCATACCAGAAAGCTGCTTTGCAAATTTTCGCAACACCGGAAGTCTGATTCCCATAACATTATCCACACCCGGCAGAAGATTGCTGTGAAAATCCCGATAACCGGTATCTTCATTCTCCTGCAGAAACTGGCGCACCATATGTGTCGTCACCTGAATCTCTTTCTGACTTTTCCTGTTCATAATATTTCTCCCATTACTGTGCATATGCTGAACAGTAACTTTCTCCTTGCTGTTTCTGCTACGTTACAATTCATCTCAATCTGCAACTTTGCTTTACAGCACTTTTCTATTTTATAACAGATTGCATGAAAAGTAAAGGAAATCGCTCGTATTATTTATGCAAAATAATTTATGTGGATTCTATCGTTCTTTCAAAAAATATTACATCGAGATCATTTTGGACAGAAGAAGTATCTGCCAACCATAAAACAGGAGACAAGAATGGGACTTTTATCCCAGCCTTGTCTCCTGTTTATTTTTAAACATCAATATTTTTTATGCTTCATCAATTGCTTTTCCAATATCATGGCGCATATATTTATTTGCAAATGTGATCCACTCTGTGGCTTCATAGGCATTTTTTCTTGCTTCCTTCAGGTCTTTTCCTGTAGCTGTGATTCCCAGGACACGACCTCCGTTGGTTACGATCTGACCATCTTTTAATTTGGTTCCTGCATGGAAACAATAATAACCATCCTTACCTTTGAAGTTCTCAAATCCGTACATCGGAATACCTTTTTCATATTTCACAGGATATCCGTCACTTGCAAGGACTACACATACTGCCGCATTATCCTCAAACTGAAGATTTATCTGATCCAGAGTTCCGTTTACACAGGCTTCCATCACTTCGATGATATCGTTCTTCATACGAGGAAGAACAACCTGCGCTTCCGGATCGCCAAAACGGGCATTATACTCCAGAACCTTCGGACCATCCGGTGTAAGCATAAGACCAAAGAAAATGATTCCCTTAAATGGGCGTCCTTCTGCAGCCATTGCATCTACTGTCGGCTGATATACATATTTCCTGCAGAATTCATCTACTTCTTCTGTATAGAACGGACTTGGGGAGAAAGTTCCCATTCCACCAGTATTCAATCCCTGATCACCGTCCTGAGCGCGTTTATGATCCTGTGCGGATGTCATTGTACGGATAGTTTTTCCATCTACAAATGATAACACAGAGACTTCACGTCCTGTCATAAATTCTTCGATGACCATGGTATTTCCGGCATTTCCGAATTTCTTATCTTCCATGATCTCTTTTACGCCATCTTCTGCCTCTTTCAGATCCTGACAGATCAGTACTCCCTTGCCGAGTGCAAGACCATCAGCCTTCAGGACAATTGGAAATCTGGCTTCTGTGCGGAGATATTCCAGTGCTTTCTCAGGATCATCAAAATTCTCATATGCCGCTGTGGGAATATTGTATTTTTTCATCAGATCTTTTGAGAACGCTTTGGAGCCTTCAAGGATAGCTGCATTCTTTCTCGGGCCAAAGACTTTCAGACCACGTGCTTCAAATACATCTACCACACCGCCAACCAGAGGATCATCCATACCGATAATGGTAAGATCGATTGCTTTCTCCTGAGCAAAATCAGCAAGTTTCTCAAACTCCATAGCACCGATATCTACACATTCTGCAAGTTCTGCAATCCCTGCATTTCCAGGTGCACAATAAATTTTATCCACTTTCGGACTCTTTGAAACACTCCATGCAATGGCATGTTCTCTTCCACCGCTGCCTACGATCAAGACTTTCATTTTATTTTTGCTCCTTTATCTACTCTTCTGTATCAAATTCCTCTGTTTCCACTCTTCCATCCACCACTTTCACTTTGTCATTGGCAATAAGATTGATAGCTTTCGGAAGAATCTTCCACTCCGCTTTCTCCATAACACGTCTCTGAAGAACTTCCGGGGTATCATCAGATTTAATCTTTACGGCCTTCTGAAGAATGATCGGACCTGTATCTGTACCTGTGTCAACAAAATGTACGGTCGCACCTGTCACACGTACGCCTCTTTCCAGAGCTTTCTCATGTACATGCAATCCATAATAGCCCACTCCACAGAAAGACGGAATCAGTGACGGGTGGATATTGATGATCTTATTTGGATACGCTTCCACGATCATTGGAGGAATAGCCACAAGAAATCCCGCCAGAACGATAAGCTCTACGCCACTCTCTTTCAGCTTTTCCAGAAGTGTTTTGTGAAATTCTTCTCTGCTTTCATACTGTTTTGGGGAAATACATACAGCTTCTATGTTGTGATTCTTTGCTCTCTCCAGCGCATAAGCCTTCGGATTATTGCTGATAACCAGAGAAACTTCTGCATTTGTAATCTTTCCACAGTCAATGGCATCCAGGATAGCCTGCAGATTCGTGCCGCCTCCTGAAACCAGTACACCGACTTTTAACATAAAGTCACTCCCTTTTCACCATCTTCGATACGTCCTACTACGTACGGAGTGTCACCTGCTGCTTTGATCGCTTCCATTGTTTTGTCCACATCTGCTGCATCTACAGCAAGGATCATTCCAAGTCCCATGTTATAAGTATTGTACATCATCTGTTCATCAATATTGCCTTTTTCAGCAAGAAGTTTGAAGATCGGAAGTACCGGATAGCTGTTCTTTTCCACAACTGCACGTGTTCCCTCTTTAAGCATACGCGGAATATTTTCATAAAAACCGCCGCCTGTGATATGACTGCATGCGTGCACACGAACTCCGGCATTTTTAATGCTCTTTAATGCTTTTACATAGATCCTGGTTGGTGCCAGAAGTGCTTCACCAAGTGTTGTTCCAAGTTCTTCATAATAAGTATCAAGAGATTCCTTTGTCATATCAAAAACTTTACGGACAAGAGAAAATCCGTTACTGTGAACCCCTGTGGATGCCATACCGATCAAAACATCTCCTGCTTTCAGTTCTTCACCTGTGATCATCTCTTTTTTATCGCAAACACCTACTGCGAAACCAGCCAGGTCATATTCGTCTTCCGGCATCAGTCCCGGATGCTCTGCTGTCTCACCGCCAATCAGAGCTGCATCTGACTGCACACAGCCTTCTGCAACGCCGCCTACGATAGCTGCGATCTTTTCCGGATAATTCTTACCACATGCAATATAATCAAGGAAGAATAATGGTTCTCCGCCTGCACATGCAATATCATTGACACACATGGCAACTGCATCAATGCCAATGGTGTCATGCTTGTCCATAACCATAGCAAGTTTTACTTTAGTTCCACATCCGTCTGTACCTGATAATAATACCGGTTCTTCCATTTCTTTGATCTTAGCAAGAGAAAAGGCCCCGGAAAATCCTCCCAGTCCTCCCAGCACTTCTTCACGCATGGTTCTCTTTACATGCTCTTTCATCAGCTCTACTGATTTATATCCTGCTTCAATATCTACTCCAGCGGTCTTGTAATCCATGATAATCCTCCGTTTTTACCCCTGATCCTGTTTATGGATCTGAGTTATCCTCATTTTATCTTAGTAATTTTTATATCCGACTTCCTGTAATCTTGCGTCTTTTGCTTCCACCTGTTCTTTTAATTCCTGGCTGTAAGCTTTTAATTTTGCAAGAAGTTCCTTATCTGATGTTGCAAGTATCTTAGCTGCCAGAAGTCCGGCGTTTGCTCCTCCATTGATAGCAACTGTTGCAACCGGGATTCCTGACGGCATCTGTACGATAGAATAAAGGGAATCTCTTCCTCCCAGAGAAGTGGTGTGCATAGGAATTCCGATAACCGGCATCGGGAAGATTGCTGCGCACATTCCCGGCAGATGAGCTGCCATTCCTGCACCTGCGATGATTACTTTAAAGCCTTTTTCCTCTGCTGTTTTTGCATATTCAAAAAAGACATCCGGTTCTCTGTGTGCGGAAATGATCTTCATCTCGTAATCAATTCCCAGTTTCTCCAGAATGTCTGCTGCTTTGCTCATGATCGGCATATCTGAGTCGCTGCCCATCACAATTCCTACTTTTGCCATGATTATTCTCCTTTTCTTCTCAAGTATTCTCAGACAGACCAGATTTTATCTGTCCGGGACTTTGTTTTTATTTTATTGATAAAAAAAGTACGGTCAGAAAAGATTTTATCAAAACCCTCTCTAACCGTAGATTCTACTAAGATTCCCTTTTTCTGTCAATAAAATTAATGCAAAGAAATATTTTAACGAACTAATAAATTTTTTTGTATTTCGGAATTAATGGGAAAATGCCATTATTCCCCAAACGGCTCGTTCAGAGCTTCCGTACCCGGAAGGACAAATCTTCCATCTTCAATAATGGAAATCATATCCCCCTCATCATCAATCGTACGGATGCTTCCCAGTTCGTCATATGGAATCGTGATATCTGTGTGACATCCATAATAAGCAAGGCTGACGTCTTCTTTTCGCATCTCGGAAATCTCATTGTCTCTTGCGATGATTTCTTTACCATCCGGATTATAGACCGGAGTATCTTCTGACCAGCTGTAACAGGTATCACCAACTGCGAAATGCGGTCCCATTTTTTCTGCGATCAGAATCGGAAGTTTGTCTGCGATATTATATTTCTGCGCTGCCACATAAGCTGTTGTATTAGTTCCGATCGCAAATTCTCCCATTGCAAGTTTCGGATGATGGAACAGAATGTTATCTTCAATATATTTACGGTTCTCTTCCTCTGTCTCAAAGTTAGAACAGCTGTAATCGATCACCTGTCCGCAGTCAAACACAAGCTTCAGGTCACAAAACTGCAGTCCGTTAAGATATACTTTTGAAACATGAAGCATTCCGCCTGTTCCTGCAAGCACCGGTGAAGTAAATACTTCACCCAGAGGAATATTTACATCTGCCACACAGTTCTCAAAATTTGTCTGTGTTTTCGCATCTGTTAATGTATGAAGATGAATGAGCAGATCTGTCTCATTCTCTCCCTTTCCCTTGATTTCCACCCATTCACAGGTATCAAGAGTATCTATGATCGTCTGCTGGATCTTCTGATATTTCTTATAATCCAATGTATTGATCTTTACGATCTCGCGGAAAATTTCCGGAAAATCCTCTCCGATCTCAGGTATCGGATAAGCAATGATCGTAAAACTTCTTTCCTCACCTTTGATATAACGATTTGTGATTTGACCGGATTCATTGTCCAGTTCCAGCTGAAGCTTCTGCTGTGCTTCTGTAAACGCCCAGCTTTCCGGTTTACTTACCGGTGAAAACGGCTTCTCTCCAAATGTCTCAATCACAGCCGGTCCGCCATGTACATCTGCCAGATCTGCATATTCATCATAAGAAGTCTGCATGGCACGAAGTTTACGCTTTACAAAATCCGGATCCAGAAACAGCGCACTGTCCTGTCTGTGGTCATAATCAAACTGCGGATTTGCAATTCCTCCTGTAAATCCATTTCTGAACTGATTCCGTCTGTTCACCGCATGAAGTGCATGGCGGTAAATAACCGTCTGCAGCCCCATCTCCCGGAACTGAAGAACAGCCGCTTTTACCATACGCTCAAAGCCAAGGTGATAACGTATGTTAACCGTTTTCTTCTTTGTAATATCTTTTCTTCCTGTGATGAATCCCATCCGATAGCCTTCTGTATAAGTACGTGCCATCTCATCAATTTCCCTCTGGGAAAGTGAATTCATAAATTCTGCTGTTTTCAGTTCATTTTCCGATACATATTCGCCGGACTGATACAGATAACTCAGATCGCTCAGATCAGAATCCATGATCATTTCAACCACAAAATTATTCTCAGGATCAATCGCCTCTCTGATCCGATTTTCCACCATATCCTGGCAGTAGTCATTCACATAGGAAACGAGAATTTCTTTCACCTGTTTCTCAGCAGGAATTTCTTCCTGCGTAAATGCAGAATAGATTTCCAGAAACAATTCAAGTACAACCGTAATATCCCATGCTTTTTTTTCAAACGCATAAGCAATCGTGCCATGAAGTTCTGTATAAAGAAAAGTAAATACTTTTCCGTATTCTCCCAGCATTTTCTGTGCATATGCAGGATTTCCATAAGAATTTTCATAATTTTCGGGCAGAATATCCTGATATAATTCATGATTCTGTTCCTGAAGTTCTTCAAGATTTTTCCCCGCAATTCCATGGTCCATCACATGAATCACCTGCTGTAAAAACATTGCTTCTTTTGTAAAAAAATCGCAGTACGGTTCTTCTGCCATTTTCTCGTCCGGTATCTGAGCGATTCTTTCTTTCGCCAGTTCATACCGTTCCATAACCCATTCGTCCAAACTATATTTCTCCTTTTTCTATCAGACTTCCCTGTTAATCAGCCGGAAATTCCCATCAGAAAGATTCCCAGCCATCCGATCATTATGATTCCGTTTGCAATAGAGCCGATCATACCTGCTTTGTGTGTCCGGTTTTCTTCTGAAAAGCTTTTCAGTCCCATCGCAAATCCATATACAGACAGAAGCATTGCGCAAAGACTGATCCCGCCTACAATATATCCGTATTGTCCCTGCAAAAAAAATGCCAGCAAAACTGCAGTCACAAATAAAACCAGTGAAACAGCCGCCAGCACTGCTGACAGTTTTCCCTGCTGTGCCTCTCTTTTCTTTGCAAACGCATATCTATATCTTTTTGCCATAAATTTTTCTCCTCAGGTGATCGCAGATAAAAAAAAGCAGATATCCAAGAGCCGCCCCTGCTGTATTCAATATCATATCATCTACGTCAAAGCACCCAACCTTTGTAATAAGCTGGATGACCTCTACCGTAACACTAAGCCCAAATCCTGCCAGTACGATCAGCCATCCGCTTCTCATTTTGTCCAGAATAACCGGCAGTATAAATCCAAATGGAAGAAAACCAATTACATTTCCAAAAAGATTTGTAACTACCGCCATAAGTCCAAGCTGTTTTCTGTATACCCAGAAACGCCTTATCTCAACAAACGGTATCAGATTATATCTGTACTGTCTTTCTTCCATTGCTGCTCTTCCGTATTCTTCTGAAAAGAACAGAAAATAAATCAGTACCAGAACATACAGGATAAACAAAATGGTTCCCAGTGTCCGTATGATATGCTTCGTTTCTTTTTTCAATGTTTTCTCCTGTTTCTGAAGCCTTTTATATCAATATCTCTGATTTCTTTTTCAGCAGTCTTGCACCGTTTACGATCATCATGATCCCTGTTACGATTCCCGTTGCCAGTACAATGATCCCGACTGTCAGACTGCAGGCTCCTGTGGAAGACATGGTTTTATAAATTTTTTCGTTCATAATCGTCCTCATCAGTATCATGATCTGCTTTCGCAGATCATGATATCTTATTTATAAATCGCTGTTACCTGTATTTGCTTATTTTGCACCGTACTGCTCATAATATGCGTCGATTGCGGCTTTCAATGTATCGTCAATGATTACTTTTCCTTTATATTCTTTATTATAAAGATGTTCAATGACCTCTTTCATTGTAACAATCGCATTTGTTTCAAACCCATAAAGGTCATGGACTTCGTCAAGGGCACACTTCACGCCGCCTTTTCCGACTTCCATGCGGTCCAGAGAAACCATAAGACCGACGATTTCCACATCAGCCGCACCTTTTACCTTCGGTACTGTCTCTTCCATGGATTTACCGGATGTTGTTACATCTTCGATCATCACTACACGATCGCCGTCTTTTAATTTACTTCCGAGGAAGCTTCCCTTATCTGCACCATGGTCTTTTTCTTCCTTACGGTCTGAACAGTAGCGGATTTCTTTTCCATATAATTCGCTGAATGCAATTGCAGTTACAACACTTAACGGGATTCCCTTATATGCAGGTCCGAAAAGCACATCGAAATCATCGCCATATTTATCATGAATGGCATGTGCGTAGTACTCACCCAGTTTCTTTAACTGAGAACCTGTCACATATCCGCCTGCATTCATAAAAAACGGGGACTTTCTTCCGCTTTTAAGGGTGAATTCTCCGAATTTCAGAACTTCACTGTCTACCATAAATTCAATAAATTCCTGTTTATACTGTTCCATCTTATGTTATGCCTCCTGTATCTGTTTTATTTTACAATACCAACCATCTCTTTTACGGAATTGAATCCATTCTTCTTCATGTACGCTTCAATTCCATCGATCACTTCCAGTGTCACTGCCGGATTGTGGAAATTTGCCGTACCCACAGATACTGCGCTGGCTCCTGCAAGAATAAACTCAATTGCATCCTCTGCGCAGGAAATTCCGCCCATTCCGATGATCGGGATATTGACTGCCTGTGCAACCTGATAAACCATACGGACAGCAATCGGTTTCACGATCGGTCCGGAAACACCACCGGTTTTATTTGCAAGCGCAAAAGTCTTCCTGTTGATATCAATCTTCATTCCTGTCAGTGTATTGATCAGGGATACCGCATCTGCACCGCCTGCTTGTGCACCTTTTGCAATCTCTGTGATATCTGTGACATTCGGTGTTAGCTTCATGATCACAGGCTGTTTTGCAATCTTTTTGATCTGAGCGGTAAGTTCCTCTACATGATGTGCATCCTGACCAAATGCAAGGAATCCTGCGTTTACATTCGGGCAGGAAATATTAATCTCCATCATATCAATTGGCTGATCTGCCAAACGTTCCACCACTGCCAGATATTCTTCCGGCGCATGACCGCATACATTTACAATGATCTTTGTATCATACTGTTTCAAAAAAGGAATATCCCTCTCACAGAAAAGATCGATACCAGGATTCTGCAGACCAATCGCATTCATCATACCTCCGTAAACTTCAGCCACACGCGGAGTCGGATTTCCGGCCCACGGGACATTGGCTACACCCTTGGTTGTCACTGCTCCCAGCTTATTAATATCTACATAATCAGCAAATTCTGCTCCTGAACCAAAGGTTCCGGATGCCACTGTTACCGGATTTTTCCACTCTACGCCGGCAATATTTACACTCATATCCATCAGATTTCCACCTCCGTAGAAAGAAATACCGGGCCATCCTTGCAGATTCTCTTATTATTCACATTGCTATGTGCATCTTTTTCTCTGGATTTGCACACACAGGCAAGGCAGGCACCGATTCCGCATGCCATACGTTCCTCCAGGGAAATATAACATTCAATCCCATTTTCTTCGGCATATTTCTTGATTGCACGAAGCATCGGAGTTGGTCCGCAGGCATAGATCACGTCCGCTTCCAGAGCATTCTCTCTGATAGCATCCATAACATTGCCTTTTGTTCCCACACTGCCATCCTCTGTGGCAATATAAAGTGTTCCCGCCGCCTCAAATTCCTCTCTGAGAAACGTATGACAATCCCTGTATCCTGCAATGATCTGTTTTTTCTCACATTTCATCTGCTTTGCAAGTTCCAGGATCGGAGGAACACCGATTCCACCACCCATAAGGAAAACTTTTTTCCCCTCAGCCTTCTCTACAGGAAAACCATTTCCCAGAGGTCCCAGTACCGGAATGGTATCTCCGGCTTTCATCTGTGAAAATTCATCGGTTCCGGTTCCCTGTCCGGTCACTCTGTAAACCAGATGAAGGCGGCCATTTTCTTTGTCAATCTCACAAAGACTGATCGGTCTGGGAAGAATTTTGGATTTATCATTTGTATAAAGAGATACAAACTGTCCCGGTTTCGCATCTGCTGCAATTCTGTCAGTCTGGATCCACATACTGTAAATGCCTGCACCAATGCTCTCCTGACTTACAACAGTGCAGATTTCTCTTGTCTTTTCGCTCATTTCATGCCTCCTAGCGATTGTTTAAAGCAGTACTGATGTCTTCGATCATATCTTTTACCGCCTGGCGGGATGCATCTGCATAATTTAATTCACCAAAGGAAGCATATTTTTCCTGTTTGTAAGCTGCAATGATTCCTCTGGAAGAGTTGACGATCGCACCAAGTCCGTCTTCATTAAAGAAATGAACAAGATCAGCACCTTTTCCGCCCTGTGCACCATATCCCGGTACCAGGATGAAGGTTTTCGGCATGATCTTACGGAGAGTTTTTCCCATTTCCGGATAGGTTGCACCTACTACAGCACCTACATAGCTGTATTCATTTCCCATATGTGATTCTCCCCACTGGGCAACCTTCTCTCCAACCCACTCATAAAGCGGACGTCCGTCAATGATTCTGTCCTGAAACTCTCCGCTGGACGGATTGGATGTTTTTACGAGTACAAAAAGCCCTTTGTTCTCTTCTTTACATACATCGATAAACGGGTTGACACTGTCAGATCCCATATATGGATTGATTGTCGCAAAATCTTCGTCAAAACCTGCGATTCTGTTACTTCCCACCTGAACTTTACCCAGATGTCCGACTGCATATGCAGCAGATGTGGAACCAATGTCACCTCGTTTGATATCTCCAATAACTACCAGACCTTTTTCTTTGCAATAATCAATGGTGTTCTTATATGCCATTAAGCCCGGAATACCAAACTGCTCATACATTGCGATCTGTGGTTTCACTGCTGGGATCAGATCGCTGATCGCATCAACGATTCCTTTATTATACTGCCAGATAGCTTCTGCTGCTCCCTCTAATGTTTCCCCCAGTTCAGAAAAAGCTTTCTTCTGAATATGCTGCGGGATATAGTTGAGCATCGGATCCAGTCCTACTACGATAGGAGCGTTTGTTTTTTTAATGTTTTCAATAAGTTTGTTGATCATGAGTCTTTCCTCCTGAATATTGATATGGTATTTTTATGCATTCTGGTATACAACTTTTCCATCACAGATTGTATAGAGAATTTTTCCCTTTACTTTCCATCCGTCAAATGGTGTGTTGCGTCCTTTGGAAGCAAATTCATTTTTATCTATTTTATATTCGTGATCAATGTCTGCAATGACAATGTCTGCCGGATGTCCCTTCTGAAGTGTACCTCTGTCACTTCCCAGAATCTGTGCCGGGTTCCAGCTCATTTTCTCAATAAGCTGTGAGATTGTAAGAATTCCGGTTTCTACAAGTGCAGTATAAGACAATGCAAAGCTTGTCTCAATTCCCACAATGCCAAAAGCCGCATTCCGGATGGAGCCTGTCTTCTCCGGCACTGCATGAGGTGCATGATCTGTACTGATCACTTTAAAGGAACCATCCTTCAGTCCTCGGATCAGTGCATCTACATCTTTCTTCGTACGAAGAGGAGGGTTCATCTTATAGTTTGGATCATCACATTTAATATCATCGGAAGTGAGGATAAAATGATGCGGGCAAACCTCTGCTGTGATATTGTCCAATCCCTCTTCCTTCACAATCTCCATCATCTTCGCAACACCTTCTGTGGAACAATGGCACAGATGCAGTTTTGCCCCTGTCTCTCTGGCAAGAAGAATATCTCTCGCTGCGATCACATCCTCAACTGCATTGCAGATACCTGGCAGACCAAGTCTCCGCGCATTCTCATCCTCATTCATACATCCATCACCGCGCAGATCAATATCCTCACAGTGAGCAAAGATCGGAACATTGAATTTCTCTGCTACTTCCATAGCTTCTTTGCAAAGTCTGGTATTCATAACAGATTTGCCGTCTTCAGATAATGCCGGGATTCCCGCTTTTACCATTCCTTCGATATCAGAAAGTTCCTGTCCCTTCTCCCCCTGCGTAATGGCACCTGCCTGGAGCACATGAATGCCGGCAAGCTGTTTTGCCTTATTATGCACATAATTTACACGATCCGGACTGTCAATTACCGGTGTTGTATTCGGCATTGCAACAACCGTTGTCACACCACCTCTTGCAGCAGCCCGGGAACCTGTCTCTATATCCTCTTTCTGTGTCTGTCCCGGATCTCTGAAATGAACGTGAAGATCAATCAGTCCCGGCATTACCAGACATCCCTTCGCATCTATTACTCTGTCGCTTTTATCTTTTATTTTAAGTTTCTCACCGATCTCGGTGATCACGCCATCTTCCAGATAAATATCGCCTTTCTTATCAGTATCAGTAGCCGCATCTACGATACGTCCTCCCTGAATCAGAATACCCATGCAATTCTCTCCCTTCGTTGTCGTTTGACAATAACTTTCTGATATACATAATACACGAAACTTCTTCTTTTATAAAGCCTTTTTTTACTGATGTGCAGTCTTTTTTGCTTGACAATTCAAAATGCGGGAGATATAATCAGTTCATATCTGGATTATTTAATGTATAGTCACTGGTTTTTAGAGATTATATAACAGTATATAATCTGTAAAATCTGGTGATTTTTTTATTTGCCAGAAACTATATAATTTTTTTATTTTTTATGGAGGTAACAACATGAACAAGGGAACTGTAAAATGGTTCAACGCAGAAAAAGGTTACGGATTTATCACTGGTGAAGACGGTGCAGACGTATTTGTACATTTCTCCGCTATCAATGGTGAAGGATTCAAATCCCTTGAAGAAGGACAGGCTGTAACATACGACTTAACAGAAGGCGCTCGTGGTATGCAGGCTGCAAACGTTACAAAATTATAATTTATAATTTTTGTTAACGCGAGAGGATTGAATTCCGCACTTTTCTATACGGATTAAACCTCAAAAAAATCCCCGGATCATCCGGGGATTTTTTATTGCTTTTCTTCTGTGAATCCATCAGAGATTCAATTTCTATTTAGCATCTGCGCTGTCTGCATCCGTTGTTGAATCTGCTGTTTCTGCAGCTTTATCGTCTGCTACATTTGTATCATCTGCTTCTTCAGATTTATCTGCGGTTTCCGTTTCAGAATCATCTGCGGTTGTGTCTGCTGCATCAGCATCTTCACTGTCTGTATCAGTGGAAGCTGTTGTATCTTCTTCCTCCGCTGTATCTGCATCAGTGCTGTCTGTACCATCGGATGCATCTGTTGACAGATTCGAAATGTAATTGTCAAGTGCAGTAGTATCCATTACTGTATTCTGAACCACATTCTCTTTGGCTCCTGTCACTTTTACATATGCAGAATAACCAATCCATGCAACAATCACAACACAAATGAATGCCCAGGCAAACATTTCCAGTCCAAAAAGTACTTTTTCTTTTCTGTCTGTTTTGTTATGCAGTCCTTTTCTGGCCTTATAAGCATCGACTTTCTTCTGGCTCATGATAGATCTCCTTTGCATCAATATTTCGTATTTTCTGATTATAGCACACTTTACTGCAAAAGAAAACAATTAGTTTATACTGCAACGATCACTCCGCCGTCATTTGCATACATAGAACTTACACCCGCTGTATCAAGGACTACGATCTTTGCAAGTTTCATTCTCTCTTCAAAGGCCTCTTTGAGCACCTGTGCTCTTGCCGGACAATTGCAGTGACTGATGGCAAGAACCTTCTCCGCACTGTCCGGGGTTTTCTCGATTACCTGCTCTACAAGCTTGATCAGAGCACGATTCATGCCTCTTGCCTGATCCAGCTGGCAGATATTTCCATCATCCGTAGAACCCATGACCGGTTTGATTTTCAATGCACTGGCCACTAACGCTTTTACTTTGCTGAGACGGCCGTTCTTTCTCAAAGTATCAAGATTCTCAAGTACAAAAAAAGTATGCTGCCCTTCAATATAATGTTCCACAGTTGAAACAACTTCTTCAAAACTCATCCCTGCTTCTTCACATTCCTGTATCTTCATTCCGATCAGGCTTTCCCCGATGGATGCGGAACGCGAATTGAACACATGTATTTTTTTATCCGGATGATCTTCCATAATAAGATCTCTGCCAAGTAACGCACTATTATAGGAACCACTCAGCTCAGAAGACAAAGTCACTGCATAAATATGCTCAGCCTCGCAGTCATATGCTCTCATATATCTCTCAGGTGACGGGCAGGCTGATTTCGGACATTCCGGGCAGGCTGCCACTTTATCAATAAAATCTGCCTGATCAAATGTTTCATCATCTATGATCTGTTCAGCTCCTACCATCAGAGTCAGTGGAATGGATTCAAAACATTCATCTTTCTTCCATTCGTCCAAAAGTTCTCCACAACTATCTATGATAATCTTATATCTCAATTATATCGTCCTCTTTTCCATTATATGTAGTATTCAATACCAGATATATCTTATCACACCGCTTTACGTTTGAAAAGACTTTTTAATAAAAACACTGTTCTTTTTTTCAAAAGTGCTTTATAATAAAAAGACGCTTCCCGCAAAGTGCAGGAAGCGCTGCCTAATCCACAAAATATGTTCAGAAATATGCAGCAATCCAGAAGTCTTTTTTTAATTCTGAACAGCTGTAAATCATGTTATCAGAGAGGTGTTGTATGCTTGCTTTAAAAATTACTGATGTAAAAGATTTTATGAATAAACTCCTGATCGGTGAGGTATTTGACCGTTTTTCTCTTGTCGAGGCATCTGTGACAACCTTCAACACTTTTACCATAAACGGAAAACTTCATTACGATTTCTTTGATACTGACACAAAGGCTGCTTTTGAGGAGAATTCCACAGAATATTCCCTCTGGCATGATGTAAAACCTTATTGTTTTTCTATCATACGCGGCAGACGCACACCTTTGAATTTCAGGATTGTATTTGAACTTTCTCATGATCAGACACAGTCGTTGTTAAAAAATGAACAGCATATTGCAGATATTCCTGTGCAAAGCTTTTATCTGAATATCCGGTACAAGAACCAGTCCCTTTTATGTACAACAGGTGTTTCTTATACTTCATTCAGTCCGGATAAACGTCTGGAACATCTCTGGGATGATTCCATGACTGTTTTTCTCTCCAGTCATCACATTCCCTGTGAGAAATTATGAGTAGATTCTGTTATCAGTCTTTATCCGAATAACGCAGATAATAGACCAGAATATCTATAAACTCACTGTTCGTCGGTTTATCTGCCATTGTACACCCTGCCATTTCTTCCAGTGTATCCTTATGATTCATCCAACATAAGTTTACCAGTGTTCTTATGTTGTGTTCTACATTAGACGGCGTTGATTTATATTTTCTTGCAATGACCGGATAAATATCTTTGGTGACTTTTACCGGTCGCTCATAAATTTTCTGTGCCATTTCTACTGCATCCACAACATAATAATATCCTTTATACTTTGATGTTGCACCCAATTTTCTAATAACTCCATAAACTGCACTCATACATCGTTCCTCCTGTAACTTCCATAATCTGTGTTTTTACAGATTTGGATATCTCATTTATTTACACACATTTCTCTATAAGTAAATGAAAGTCACGATATTGGCTGCCCGGAAGCACCATTGCAGTCACTATTCTCTGTAACCCGTTATATTTTCTGCGGATTCGGCATATTCATTAAAATATCGGCAACTTAATAATAGGAATTCATAAGACATTTGTCAATACCAATGTAATTGTTTTCCACAAAAATAAGGAGCAAAAGTTATTCTCTGCTCCTTATTTGATATTCTGCTATTCTGACAGGAGTATCTGTCCTCTCATTGATCTGCCGGCAAAATGCCTGCTTTCTATCTTATTTTGCAATCATCAGCAAAATTTCATTGCTTCTCTGAACAAATCTGGTCATTTCGTCCGGTGAAAGCTGTTTATGGCTCATCATCGCAAGGTCATACAACTGTTCACAGATAAGCGGAGCCTTGTCAGATTCCTGATTCTCTGCCAGATATTTAACCAATGGATGATTCGCATTCAGAACCAGTGTTTCCTGTCCGCCAAACATATTCGGATCCATTCCATACATATTATACATCTTCATCATATCCTGCATACGGCGGCTCTCTTCGGAAAGAGTCATCATTGCTGATACATTTTCATTTTTCAAATTCTCAACATGTACTTCCAGTTTATCTTTATTAAGGCTCTTGCGGAAAAGTTCTGTCAGTGCTTTGACAGTTTCTTCATCGGCAGTACCCTCACCCTTCATTTCTTCGGTCAGATCCGCATCAATACGCTTAAACTGTACTTCCTGATGTTTCTGCTCAAGACTGGAAATAAATGCACTGTCAATATTATGCTTCAGGATAACGGCATCTTTTCCTGCTTCCTTAAACATATTGATATACTGACTCTGCTGAACTTCATCAGTTACATAGAAAATTACTGTCTTCTCAGGTTCTTTCGCTTCCGCATTGTCTTTGTTTTCAGACTCTGCTGCATCTTCTTTCTTTTCTTCTGTCTGAGCCTCAGTTTCTTCTGTTTCTTTTTTATTCTCTTCAATGCAGTCCTTTAATGTGAGATATTTGCCATCAAGATTCTTAAAGAGTACATAATCTCCCATTTTCTCTGCAAACTTAGCATCTTTAATACAGCCATATTTAATAAACGGGCTGATATCATCCCAGTATTTCTCATAAGATTCTCTGTCAGTCTTGCACATTCCGGTAAGCTTATCTGCCACTTTTTTGGAAATGTATTCAGAAATCTTCTGTACAAATCCGTCATTCTGCAATGCACTTCGTGACACGTTCAATGGAAGATCCGGACAATCGATCACACCTTTCAGAAGAAGCAGGAATTCAGGAATTACTTCCTTGATATTATCTGCGATAAATACCTGATTGTTATAAAGTTTGATCGTTCCTTCAATGGAATCATACTCTGTATTGATTTTCGGGAAGTACAGGATACCTTTTAAATTAAACGGATAATCCATATTCAGATGTATCCAGAATAACGGTTCCTTATAATCCATAAATACCTTGCGGTAAAATTCCTTGTATTCATCATCTGTACATTCATTCGGATGCTTCATCCAGAGCGGATTAATATCACTGATGGAAACCGGACGTTTATTGATCTTTACTTTATCCTTTGCAGGAGAAATTTCAACAACTTCCTTTTCACCTTTATCATTTTCTTTTTCTTCTGTCTTTGCTTCCTCATGAATATGTTCAACAACTACATCATCGTCTCTTAACTCAGATTCATCAATTGTCTCATATTCCTGAGGTGCATTTGCTTTGGAAAGGTAAATATGAACCGGCATGAAGGAACAGTATTTCTCAAGAATCTCACGCATACGGTACTCATTTGCAAATTCCAGGCAGTCTTCATTCAGGAACAGGGTGATTTCTGTACCAATCGTATTCTTGTTACCTTCCTGGATATCATATTCTGTTCCGCCATCGCAGGACCAGTGTACAGGCTGTGCACCTTCTGTATAGGAAAGTGTATCAATATGCACTTCATCCGCTACCATAAATGCAGAATAAAATCCAAGTCCAAAATGACCAATCATCTGATCATCTGTAGTTTTGTCTTTATATTTCTCAAGAAACTGAGTTGCACCTGAAAAAGCAATCTGGGTAATGTATTTCTCTACTTCATCAGCAGTCATGCCAATACCATTATCGATGAATTTCAGAGTTTTCTCATCAGGATTAACAATTACCTGAATCTCCGGTTTGTATCCTTCCGGAAAAGTATATTCTCCCATTACTTCCAGTTTTTTCAGTTTAGTGATCGCATCGCATCCGTTGGAGACCAGCTCTCTTACAAAAATATCATGATCGGAATATAACCATTTCTTGATGATTGGGAAAATATTTTCACTGTTAATTGATAAATTTCCATGTTTTACAGCCATGCTGTCCACACTCCTTTTTGTTTTTAATCATTTGCCGCAACTTTATCTGTCAATATACTGCATTCTTATCTGCTCTGCCTCCGAAGCCAAAACTATCCTCTCCTGTTTATCCTTTGAAATAGCTTTTTACTCCTGTAAGTTGCTTCTCTGAAAGATATAGTAATACCATTTATTCCAAAAGTCAAGAAAAAATTAGCACTCACCAAAAATGAGTGCTAATAATTTTATATTTTACATATTCCCCTGTATTTTTTCTTCAGATAACTCTTATTTCTTTCGTCTTTTGTATACCACAACTCCCACGATACATCCTGCTGCAATCGCCAGAATAATCACAAACGGTGTGATATTAGTCGTATCTCCTGTCTTTACCGCTGTTTTCGCACTTGCTCCATTCGGCTGTGGAGTCGGAGTTGCAGTTACAGTCTGCGCCTGTGTAATACTGAAATTCACCTGTTTAGTATCCTGCTCCCCTGTATTCTTCCATTCACTTCCATTATACTTCTGACGGTCAAATGTAACTGTCAATGTGTAGGTTCCGGCCTTCGTAATTCCAAATGCAGCAGTATAAGGTGCACTGCTCCAGCTATTTGTATTGATCACTTTCCAGTTATACGGTACATAGCGGACATCTCCCTTTCCCGGACTTTCATTGTCCATACCCGCTCCGACTGCTGTAAATGTAATCTTTGACTGTGTTGTGTATCCATCTGAACTGATTCCTGTAATCTTATTATCTGCCGGATCTGCAATTTTCGCCTTGCGGGTAGCTTTAACCGTAAACTGAACTTTCACTTCTGCACTGATCTGCTGTTCATTATCAATCACAACTGACTCTGTATAGGAGCCGGCCTTTAACCCCTCCTTCGGGCGGATTTTAAATGTACAGCTCTCCCCCGGTGCAAGCTCTGTGGCTGAAAGTTTCCCGATTTTAAAGTTTTTACCTGACGGTGCATTTAAAGTTACATTTGTATTCCCCTCATTCGTCACTGTAACTTTCTGCGCTTTCGGTGCCTCACCATATCCTTCTTTTGCTTTTCCAAAATTCAGTTCTTCCGGTGTTACGGATAATTTATAAATCTTTTTCACTTCCGAAACAGTCGCAGAAGCTTTGATCGTTGTCAATACATCTTCCTGTCCTTCCGAACTGGTCTGGGCTATCTGAATACTGTCCAGATAATTGCCGACTTTCAGACCGGTCACCGGTACTGCTGTAAATGCAGCAGAATCTCCCGGCTCCAGCACTGATGCCGAAAGTTCCCCAATATCAAAATACTCTGCATATGGCTGCATCAGCGAAACAGTTGTATTTCCTGTATTGGTAAGTGTAATGGTCGTCGCTTCAGGAGTATCATAACCTTCCTTCAGATCATCATAACTGAAAGATTCCGGATCTGCCTGAACTGCTGTGATCTGTTCCTGTTCTGCCTCTTTTACAGATACTTCCGCAGTTACCTGCACTGCTACTTCCGGATCCTCTTCACTTTCAAATATCAGAGTATCACTGTAATCACCCTTCGTCAGACCGGTTTTTGGCTGTACCATGAACATAAGAGAATCACCTTTTGCAATCTGTATTCCTGATACAGCTTCACTTCCATCTTCGTTCATCACCTCAAAATAATCTGATTTCGGTATCTTTAAAGTGACAGTTCCATCCCCTGTATTTGTTACGGTTACGGACAGTTTCTCATTGGCCTGTGTATAATTTTCTTCGATATCGCTGAAATTAAGACTTCCTGTATTTACGTCCAGAGATTGTGCCTCAAGCGATGCATCTGCATTGTCACCTGCCGACGGAGCCTCGCTGTCATCCGGCGTCTCTGTCGGTTCTGCAGAAGGCTCATCCGAAGGCTTCAGATCTTCGTCATCTGATGAATCATCCTCACCTTCAACTGCAATCTTCGCTTCAAAAGAAACCTCAATACCTTCTTCCGTCCGGTATGTGATCATATCATCATATTCACCCGGTTCCAGCCCTTCCCTCGGCTGTATCCATACGCTTACAGATTCACCTGCACTCAGCGGTTCTGTAATATCCTGAACCATAAAATGTTCCGGACTGATCTCCTGAAAATTCAAGCTCTCATTTCCGGTGTTCGTAATCTGCACATACTGTGCTTCCACATCCTCAAGATCACTCTTTACTGTTCCAAAATCACAAATCTGATCTTCGCTGTCCTCTACAGTGGCAATCGCTTCGTAAGTCTTTTGATCCTTATTACCTTTACCTGCTACCGTTTCATCTTTCTCTGATCCATCTGTCTGCACATTTCCATTCTCATCCACCTGCAGCTGATCTTCTGTATAAATTTTCATCTGGGAATCATCAGTACCTTCTGTTGTTTCCTCCGGCTGACCTTCTGTGTTCTGAGATCCATCTTCCTGCTCATTCCCTGCATTCTGCTGTACATCTTCTGTTCTATCTACATCCTGATTTTCAGAATCCTGACTGCCTTCTGCATTATCTGCTGTTTCTTCCAGCTGTGCATCCTCTGTTCCATCTGCCGTTTCTGCCTGCTGTGTATCCTCTGCTTTCGCCTCTTCTTCAGTTGCAGCTACCTCTAACGTCTTTGCAGTAAGAGTACCTGTCAGTCCGCTTCCATCTACAGGGGTCAGATCAAGCACAAGTCTGCATCCCAAATCATCCTGAGTGATCGTATAGGTCTTCTCAGTACCTACCTGTGTTAACTCCTTCTCCCCTGTCTGTCTTGACCAGGAAAAAATGAAATCTTCATCTGTAACCTCTTCCGGTGTAACCTTTGCATAATCTGCACTCACTACTACGCCTACAGCTGCCAGTCCCTTAATCTTAAGCTTACCGCCCAATTCTCCTGACGGAGCTGCCGCAAAAACCATGGATGGAATCATTGAAATAACCATCATCACAGTCATTACAACTGCAAGAAATCTCTTTCTCTCCATCTGTAGTCCTCCTTTTCATTTATAATAAAATTTGTAATTATTCAGCATCCACTCTGAAGGTACTGAATAATTACAGTTCTGTGATGCTTCTGTGTCTGTCTGCCCTTTTCATTCCCATCACAGACCACAGCACCGTTTTTCTCTTTATAAAAGCATTATAGCATCGCATTTTCCGGAAATGTAATCTGTATTTTCTCCCTTAAAACAACTTCAGCCCCTGAGTATCAGAGTTCAATTTTCTCCAATATTCAGGGACCGAACTGTGTTTTACAGTTATTTCTCCGATATATCACGTGATATCCATAATTTGACCGAACAGTTTTTATCCTTCTACTATCAGATATTTTCCATCCGGCAGAGTAAATACTTCACTTGCATCTTCCAGTTCTTCATCTGACATTCCTTCCACATCAGCGCCTGCTTCTTCCAGATATTCTCTCACTTCTTCAATAGAATCCACAACCTGCGCCATGCAATCCTCAAGGAATGCTTCCGCTGCTTCATATGATTCTGCTACCGGCTGTGGAAAAAGCTGCTCCTGATTTTCAAGAAACGTATTAATACATTCTTCTGTAAACATTTTAAATAACCTCCTCAATCTTTCCCTTTGCCCGGATCAGCTTCTCAAGGACCGGTTCAACCTGTTTTGTCATATAGGACGCAGCTGACCGTACCCCCTCCTTGGAATGCTCCATGGCAAAGCCATATTTTACCGCTTTAAGCATCTCTATATCATTATATTCGTCTCCGAACGCAATACATTCTTCCGGCGAAATATGATATCTTTTCTGATATTCTCTGATTCCTTTTGCCTTGTTTGTTCCAAAAGGAATAAAATCAATCCACTCATTTCCCGAAGTGACAACAACACATTCTTTTCCAAATCTGTCCATCCAGTATTTCACAGATTCTTCTGTAAGGCCGGCCGGTTCAAACACAGCCAGCTTCATGATAGGATCCGTCATCTCTTCCATGCTGTTTACAAATCTGCATTCATTTTTTACTTCATATAACATATGGTCATGAAATCTCTTTGTCTTCGGCATCAGATAGTGGTAATCCTTTGCAGAACAGGTAAACTCGGCATCCTTCTTTTCCAGGATTGCAGAAATAATCTCCCCTGCCAGCTTTCTGTCAAAAGAATCCTGATACAGTACCTCTCCATGATCCACTGCCAGTGCACCATTCTCCGAAATATAGGAAATCTCTGAAGCAACAGGCGCAAACAGCTTTGTCATATTCGGATATTGTCTTCCACTGGCTGCCACAAACATAATCCCCAGTTCCTCTAACTGCCTGATCAGCGAAAAAATTTCTTCAGGCAGAGACTGTGCCTTATGTAAAAGTAACGTCCCATCCAGATCACTTGCAACCAGCTTAATCATTTCCATGTTCCTCGCAAATCTTTACCAGATCTGTCGGTTTCTCAGCGACAAGATCTGCTCCATTCTCATTCAGTTCTTTTCGGTCACGAAAGCCCCATAGCGCACCTACTGTATACATTCCTGCTGCTTTACCGGTCTTCATATCTGTACTTGTATCTCCCACATACATGCATTCTTCCGGTTTTACACCAAATTTCTCCGCAACCATAAGCGGACCATCAGGTGCCGGTTTCCTGCGGATTGCTTCACTCTGACCGACTACCATATCAAATTCCCCGTCAAAAAGCTGCGCAATTACTTTCACAGCTGCAGGATGAGGTTTATTTGAACAAACTGCCAGCTTCATTCCATGTTCCTTCAATTTCTTTAAGGTTTCCGGCATTCCCTTATAGGGAACTACTTTATACATCGGATCTGCTTCAAACATTTCCCGGTAAAGCCTCTGTCCCTCATCATAATGCGCAAGTTCCGGATCCCCCGCATCCTTAAGTGCGCGGCGGATCAGCATATTTGCCCCTTCTCCGCTGTAATATCTGAAATTATCCACCGGAAGTGTTTTCAACCCGAATTTTTCCATAATAATATTAGTCACATAAGCCATGGAATCCAGCGTATCAGCCAGTGTTCCATCCAAATCAAATATACATGCTTTAATCATCTTTTGTCATCCTCTTAAATCAATTCCTGATTTCTTCATTTCATAAAATAATCTGGCAACCGGGAGTCCTACCACATTATTGTAATCTCCGCTAATCCCCTTTACATAAATTCCGAAAAGTCCCTGGATGCCATAGCTTCCAGCCTTATCCATAGGCTCTCCTGTAGCAACATACTCTCTGATCTCCTCATCTGAAACCGGATAAAAAGTCACATCTGTACTTTCATAAAAAGTATGTTCTGTCCAGACTTTTTCTTTCTTTTCCCATACAGAAACGCCGGTATATACCTGATGAGTATTTGCCTGAAGTTTCTTTAATGTATTCACTGCATCCTCTGTATCATGAGGTTTGCCAAGGATCACATTCTCAAACACTACCACTGTGTCAGATCCGATCACAATTGTTCCGTCGGCACTATCTTTCATAGTGCGGATAACAGAAGCTGCTTTATCCGAAGCCAGCTGTTTTACTGCCTCTCCCGGATTGTCTGAGATACGATTCTCATCACCTGATGCAGGCAGCACTTCAAAATCCACGCCAGCCCGTTCCAACAGTTCTTTTCGTCTGGGTGAAGCAGATGCCAAAATAATTTTTCTCATAATAACCTCTTCTTTCCTGTCATAGTATACCTTGTATCTTTTTGGTATGCAACTGCTTTCATTAACTCTTTCCATAAAATTTCGCTTTTCTTTTTATCTGAAAAGTATTAAAATAACAATAACCTATAGCTGAATAAAATGGTGTCAGGAGTAAAAGATATTTTTATCCTGACTCGCTGTCAAAAATAGGAGAATATCAGAAAGGAGTTTATGATTATCATGGCTAAAATTAATAAATACTGGGGATATGTTGCAATAGGTGCCCTTACAGCAGCTGCTGCCGGTGCTGTAGCTGCCCTTATTGCCAAAAAAGGATCCTGTAAAGAGGATTTTGATTTTGAAGATGACTTTGATGATTTCGATCTGACTGATGAAAAGGAAACTGCTAAGGAAGATCAGGAACCTGCCGAAGATTTCCAGTCCTGGGAACATACAGGCGAACAGTCTGCAACAGATGACACCGAAAGCGAAGAAGCTGAAGAAGCTGCTGATACAGACGATTCTGAGAAGTCTTCCGATAAAGCTGCTGAAGTTGAGATTAAAGATGCAGAAGAGGAAGAAGATGCCGATGAACCCGAGAATTTTGAAGAGACTATGGACGCTGCATCTGAATCTGAAGAATAAACGTTACCGTTCACAGTAACGTAACCAAAAAGGAATGTTACTTCACGATTATACAATCGTAAAAGCAACATTCCCTTTTTATTCTGATTATATTACTATTTCAGTCTCATTATGCTTTCGGAAGTTTAAATGAGCTCTTCAGAGACACGATACGGTTGAATACCGGTGCACCCTCTTTAGAATCATGGATATCTGCACAGAAAAATCCTGTTCTTACGAACTGGAAGCTGTCATAGCCTTTTGCTTCCATAAGTGCTGGTTCTACATATGCAGTAACTTTTGTCAGAGAGTTCGGATTTACATTCAGAGAACCATCTTCTTTGTTGTATACACCCTTCTCCTCGTCTACGATATTCTCATAGAGACGTACTTCTGCTTTTCCTGCCTGACTTGCTTCTACCCAGTGAATGGTTCCTTTTACTTTTCTGCCATCCGGCGCATTGCCACCCTTTGTTGCAGAATCATAAGTACAGTGTACAACACGTACAGTTCCATCTTCATCAGCTTCATATCCTGTACAGGTTACAAAATATGCGTTCATAAGACGAACCTCTGTGCCCGGGAACATTCTCTTATATTTCTTAGGCGGATCTACCATGAAGTCTTCTCTCTCAATATAGAGTTCTCTGCCAAACGGTATTTTACGGGTTCCCAGTTCTTCGTTCTCCATATTGTTCGGAGCTTCCAGATATTCTACTTCGCCTTCCGGGTAATTATCGATCACAAGCTTGATCGGATCAAGAACAGCCATCAGACGTGGACGTTTCAGTTTCAGATCCTCACGGATGCAGTATTCAAGCATTGCATAGTCAACAGAGCTGTTTGCTTTGGATACACCGCAGAGTTCTACAAACATTTTGATAGATTCCGGTGTAAATCCACGGCGGCGCAGTGCTGCGATGGAAACCAGACGCGGATCATCCCATCCGTCTACGATGCCTTCCTCTACCAGTTTCTTGATATAACGTTTACCTGTAACTACATTTGTCAGATACAGTTTTGCAAACTCAATCTGCTTCGGTGGCTGTGGATATTCCAGTTCTTTTACAACCCAGTCATACAGTGGTCTGTGATCCTCAAACTCCAGAGTACAGATGGAATGTGTGATTCCCTCAATGGCATCCTCGATGGGATGGGCGAAATCATACATTGGATAGATGCACCATGTATCACCTGTTCTGTGGTGAGTCATATGAGCAACACGATAGATAACTGGGTCGCGCATATTCATGTTCGGAGATGCCATATCGATCTTGGCACGAAGTACTTTCTCTCCGTCTGCATATTTACCTTCTTTCATCTCTTCAAAAAGCTGCAGGTTCTCTTCTACGCTTCTGTTTCTGTATGGACTCTCTTTACCCGGCTCTGTAAGAGTTCCACGATATTCACGGATCTGATCTGCTGTCAGGTCACATACATAGGCTTTGCCTTTCTGGATCAGCTTTACAGCAGCTTCATACATCTGTCCGAAATAGTCAGATGCAAAAAACAGTCTGTCTTCCCAGTCTGCACCAAGCCATTTGATATCTGCCTTGATGGATTCTACAAACTCACTCTTTTCTTTGGTCGGGTTTGTATCATCAAAACGCATGTTGAACTTGCCGTTATATTCCTGTGCAAGACCATAGTTTAAAAGAATAGATTTCGCATGACCGATATGAAGATATCCATTCGGTTCCGGCGGGAAACGCGTATGCACGGTGTCATAAACACCCTCTGCTAAATCTTTATCAATGATATTCTCAATAAAATTTTTGGAAACTGTTTCGTTCTCCATCTTTTTCCCTCCTGTTGTCGTATTTTATACTGTTTTTTCACACATCTATATATAAAAAATACAACTGAATATTTTTTATGTCGAATGAATTTATATTATCATTGGAAATTCCATCTGTCAACCGTTTACACAACAGTGACAGGCCTTATATTTCTCAGACGTTACTGTTCACTCCGTTCACAGTAACGTAGCCAAAATTCATTCCAGATTGCCTGCGGCAATGGAATTTTGGCTTGTATGTCTCGGGATTTTGCATATTCATGCCAAAACACCTCGCGGGACAGTGGTGTGTGAACAGTAACTCTCAGACTTCATCTGCACTCTCTTTCAGCAGCTCATATCCTTGACTAACATCTTGCAAAATATTATAATTATATCAACATATCAAGGAGGTGCGGCAATATGAGTAATGCACTACCAATTGAAGATTTAAGTAAAACTTACCTGGAACATTCTATGGTTATCAATAACTTTGTTATCAAGATCGGCAGCCAAATCAAAGACAGCTTATGTCGTGTCTTTGGTGATGGTGTTCAGTATGAATGGCGTGAAAATGATGATAAAGTAATCATTCCTGACGTATCAATCATCTGTAACCTGAGAGACCGTAAGAACATTTCTTTCACTGGCATTCCCCGCTTTGTGATGGAAGTTTTGTCCAATGCCACAGAAGAATATGATCGACATGAAAAGATGGATATTTATTGCAAGGTCGGTGTCTCTGAGTATTGGATCGTTGACTGGAGAAAAAAATCTGTAGAGATTTATCTCTTCGATTTCAAAGAAGATGGCACTGGTTATCCGTATCTTTATAAGACTGTCACAGCCCAGAATAAAGAAGATTTACATCTGGTTATGTTTCCGAATCTGAAGATAACCTTTGACGAGCTGTTCGACATTGGTGAATATTAACACTACAAAGAGTAGGTGCTGTTGCATATTGATTTCATGATCTGCATATGCTATAATGCCAGTAGGCAAAAAAGATATGACTATGTTCCATATGAACAAAGAACGAGCCCCCGGATGTACCGCTAATACATTCGAGGGCTCTTCTCTTTTTATTTCAGTGGTTCAGCATCCACCAGGCTATTTGTTGTCCTTGTTGTGTCTGTCTAACCATTTGCAGATGAGATGGCAAGTCACACCTGCCGCAACAGTCACAAAAAAAGATATGACTATTTCCATATGTTCACCTCCTCCCGTTGCCGGGTATCGGTTGGACAACACTGTAAGTATATCATATCTCTTGTTATTCTGGAAGTACAAACAGTTCTTAGAAATTACCAAGCTTCAAGAAATTTTTTATTTTTAAGCAATAAAAAAAGCTGATGACGGGAATTGAACCCGTGACCCCTTCCTTACCAAGGAAGTGCTCTACCTCTGAGCCACATCAGCATTGTGTCGGATTTACCGCTCACATTTAAATATACTACCAGAACTTGTTTGTATTGTCAATCCCTATTTTTAACTTTTTGATTTTTATTTTTGGGTTTTATACAGATATCTTTCTATTTTTGATATTGCTCCAACTGCTCTCTGATCTTGGTTCGGATACGCTGTAATGCATTATCTATGGATTTGGGTGTTTTTCCCATGATCCAGGCAATCTCTCCGTATCCGTTTCCTGCCAGATAATATTCAAGAACCTGGTTCTCCATTGGACTTAACGTTGCTGTTATCTCCTGCTCCAGATCCTGGACATTTTCCTGATCAATGATAATAGACTCCGGATTCTCTCCCCAGTTATCTCCAAGATGTTCTTCATTCTCCCCATCCTGTTCGCTGAGGGAAATATAGGAATTCAGCGGCTGGTGCTTCTGCCTGTTGGAACTCTGGATGGCATTGTAGATCTGTCTGTCCACACATATACTGGCAAAGGTCTGGAATGCAGCATCCCTGTCCGGCTGGTAATCGCGTACTGCCTTAAACAGTCCGATCATGCCTTCCTGTATCAGGTCATCGTTCTCCCCGCCTATCAGGAACATGGTCCTTGCTTTCTTGCGGACCATGTTCTTGTATTTTTCCATCAGATAGTCGAGGATTTCTGATTCCCCGTTTTTGAAACGGGAAATTAATTCTTCATCTTTAATTCCGTCATACTGTTTCATCAATTTAACCCTTCCGTTTTCTGAAAATCTCTATCATTCGCCCAGAGGGCTTCTTATAGCATAACAATATTGTGGAATAATTTTCTGCTGCAAAAATTCCTCTTAATAATCGCTGCACATCCTCACGAAGCCTTTATCTCAGACTGAGATAAACTTATTTCTTCTGCAGTCTCTGACGTACAATCTCATATCCAAGTACTCCGGCTGCCACAGATGCATTGAGGGAATCAATGTCACCCTTCATAGGAATAGATGCCACGAAATCACACTTCTCACGAATCAGTCTGCTTACACCTTCACCTTCATTGCCGATCACTACGCCGATCGGACCTGTCAGGTTAAGATTGTACATGGTTTCACCGCCCATATCTGCACATACAAACCACATGCCCTGTTCTTTCAGTTCATCGATGGTATGTCCCAGATTGGTAACCTTTGCAACAGGTGTATAGTTTAATGCACCTGCTGAAGTCTTGGCAACTGTGGAAGTCAGGCCAACTGCTCTTCTCTTGGGAATAATCACCCCATGTGCACCTGCAAGGTTTGCTGTACGGATGATTGCACCAAGATTATGAGGATCCTCAATATTATCCAGGATAAAGATAAAGGGATCTTCTCCTTTTTCCTTTGCCTTCGCAAGAATATCTTCTACACTTGCATATTCATAGGCTGCCACCTGAGCGATTACGCCCTGATGTGCGCCTGTCTCGCTTAACTGATCCAGACGTTCTTTTGCCACATAGTTAATAATCGTATCTTTTTTTCTTGCCTCTCTGGCAATAGTGCGGACCGGTCCGTCCTGGCATCCGTCCAGGATAAAAAGCTTATCTACACATTTGCCGGAACGAAACGCTTCCAGAACCGCATTGCGTCCTTCTATCTGTTCACTCATATCTTATCCTCTCCAATCCCTACACGGACCAGTTCTATGATCCTGCTGAAATCATCTTTTAAATATAAATAGCCCATCAGAGCTTCAAAACCTGTTGCCCTGCGGTAGTCTGCCATAGTTGCATGTTTGGCCATTGTAGGAGAATGAGCATTCCTTCCTCTTCTGTAAACGCTGTGTTCCTCCTCTGTAAGCATGGGCTCGATTACTTCCATCATGGAAGACTGAGTTCCTGCCTTAACCAGACTGCTGGCTTTTCTGTGAAGCTGGTTCACCGGACAATTGCCTTTTTTTACAAGGATCGTGCGGATTACCAGTTCATAGACGCCATCTCCGATATACGCCAATGTCAGCGGAGAATAGGTTCGCAAGTCTTTATCTTCCAAATGAAACAACTGATGAAGCATGCCTTTCAAACTACTCAAATTCTCTTCATTAAGTCCGTTTGTTTCACTCATATCATTTAAGCTCGTTTCCATTTTACTCCCTCGCGGGTATCCTTAAGGATGATTCCCTTAGCCAGAAGCTCATCTCTGATCTCATCTGCTCTTGCGAAATTCTTTGCTTTTCTTGCTTCCTGACGCTCTGCGATCAGGTCTTCGATTTCTTTATCAAGGATTTCTTCTGTTTTCACAGCCTTCAGACCAAGTACATCGCATAATTTCACCATTGTGTCAAGAAGTGCTCCTGCAAATTCTGCGGAACTTGCCTCTGATACATTTGTATTTGCAAATTTAACCAGTTCAAAGATTGCTGCCAGTGCATCTGCTGTGTTGAAATCATCATCCATAGCTTCTTCAAATTTCTTTACGAATTCCTGTGCCTGTGCAAGCAGTTCTTTCTCTGCATCTGTTGCTGTGTCTGTCTGTGCTGCTGCTTTTCTGTCCTTTAAGTTTGCTGCTGCATCTGTGATACGCTCTAATGCATTCTTTGCAGCTTCCATCAGATCTGCGCTGAAATTCAGCGGACTTCTGTAATGTGCGTTCAGCATGAAGAAACGAAGCACCTGCAGGTCATACTGTTCACTGATTTCACGAACAGTACGGAAGTTTCCAAGAGACTTGGACATTTTTCTATTATCAATATTTAAGAATGCATTGTGCATCCAGTATTTTGCAAAGATTTTGTCGTTGCAGCATTCACTCTGTGCGATCTCGTTCTCATGGTGAGGAAAGATCAGGTCTTCTCCGCCTGCATGGATATCAATCTCATCACCAAGGTATTTTTTCGCCATAACAGAACACTCAATATGCCATCCCGGACGTCCGTCACACCATGGTGAAGGCCAGGATGGTTCTCCCTCTTTCTTCGGTTTCCAGAGAACAAAATCCAGTGGATCTTCTTTCTGGTCTTCACCGGATACCTGCAGAGAACGGAAGCCGGACTGCAGATCATCCAGGTTCTTGTGCGAAAGTTTGCCATATTCTTTGAACTTCTTAACTCTGAAATAAACAGTACCGTCTGCTGCCGGATAAGCATATCCCTTATCAACCAGAGTCTGAATCATACTGATCATTCCGTTGATTTCCTGTGTTGCCTGTGGATTGGTTGTGGCAGGTTTTACATTCATGCCATCCATATCTTTCTTACACTCTGCAATATAACGCTCGGAAATTTCCTGTGCGCTTACGCCCTCTTCGATTGCTTTCTTGATGATCTTGTCATCTACGTCTGTAAAATTGGAAACATAGTTTACTTCATATCCTTTGTATTCCATATATCGGCGTACGGTATCGAAGATGATCATCGGACGTGCATTTCCGATATGGATCAGGTTGTATACAGTCGGACCGCAGACATACATACGAACTTTTCCCTCTTCAAGAGGTACGAATTCTTCTTTTCTACGTGTCAGTGTGTTAAAAAGTTTCATGTTCTATTCCTCCAGTTTTCTCTATCATTAACTCTCTTTTCTTTCATTAAGAAGACAGATTGCCTGAGACGCAATTCCTTCTTCTCTTCCCGTAAATCCCAGTTTTTCCTCTGTAGTGGCCTTAATGTTCAGCTGAGACTCATTGATTCCCATTGCTTTCGCCATATTGGCTCTCATCTGTGGAATATGAGGTGCCATCTTTGGTTTCTGTGCAATGATCGTTGCATCTATATTTCCGATCTCATAGTGGTGTTCTCTCAAAAGCTTCGTCACATGCTCCAGCAGCAGAATACTGGAAATCCCTTTATATGCAGGGTCTGTATCCGGAAAATGTTTTCCGATATCGCCCAGTGCAGCAGCTCCCAGAAGTGCATCCATAACTGCATGGATCAGTACATCTGCATCTGAATGTCCCAGGAGGCCTTTCTCCCAGTCTATCTTCACACCACCCAGGATCAGATCTCTGCCTTCGGTCAGCCTGTGTACATCATATCCCATTCCAACACGCATCATATTATTCTCCTCTGATTTCCAGCATTTTGCTGATTCTCAATAAACTTAATCTTCTCCTTGTATAAGGAGCAAGTCGGAGGCTTGGCAGAACAGCTGCTTCATCAAGTCCGATATCATAGACTGTCTTCGCACATCCTGCTTTCTCCAGCAGATGAAACATATCCTGCTCATTGGGAAGTTCGTCAATGATCTCTGCGATCCCATCCAGACACTCTTCCAGATGTTTCGGAGAAATGGACTCCAGCAGTTCCGGCTCATTTTCTTTCTTTATCTCCTCCAGAACCCCTTTCTTTCCGAAGGTTTCTTTCAGAAGCTCCTCGTCCTCATTCTCATAGGGTTTTGCGTGACATCGTCCCTGTGTGATGGCTGCAGCGATACGCTTGTATTCTTCCAGTACAAGAAGTGCTGCTACAGAAACCTTCTCTCCGTGGAGTGCATCCAGCGGACCATTGATCACTTCCATATCCCACAGATGTGTGACCTGGTGCTCTGCGCAGGACGCAGGCCTTGAATTACCAATCATCTGCATTGCAAGTCCGGAAAGAATCAACGCATACATAAGCTGTTCGCATTCATCTTCCTCTCCCTCTGTAATATCCTGAATCGAAGATTTCACAGTTTTTAACGCTTTCTCTTCCAGTTTTACAGTTTCGCGGCAAAAATACTCTCCGGTAACCAGGTTCGCAATCTTCCAGTCTGCAAGACAGATATATTTCGCCATCAGGTCTGAAATCCCGGCTGCTGTCAGACGCTTTGGTGCTTTTGAAAAAATATCTGTATCTGCATATACACAGATCGGAGCTACTGAAGGCACAGTCTTCTTCACTCCATCCAGGGTCATTGCTGCTACTGTTGTTACAAATCCATCTCCACTTGCTGCGGTAGGCACTGAAATGAAAGGTACTTTGTAATTATGTGCAATATAACGGCTGATATCATGGATCGTGCCTGCTCCTACTGCAAGGATCAGGTCAATGTCCTCTTCCATGTTGTTCTCCACAATTTTTATTGCATGCCGGTCTGCCTGAAGTCCCTCTGCATCCAGAACAAGTACCTGACACCTGTCATAGATATCCTCCATAAGTTCTTCTGTTGCTGCATAGGTATTGGTATCGCAGATGACCAGCGGGGATATGTACTCTCTGAGCATTCCCTCTGACATCTCTTCTTCAAGCTTCTCTACAGCTCCGGCTTCTATCAAAATCTCTTTCACTGCAATCTGGTGTTCCCTGCCGCAGCTGCAAGGTCGGGCAAAATCGTCCGCATCAACTCGCATTTAAATTCTTCCTCCTGACTTTCCTGAATCAATCGGATAAAATCATCCGTTTGACTATCTGCTCATAATTGAATAGTTGTTTCACAGCCTGATTCGGTTAAACTTTTTTCTATAGGCATAGTTCGTTGGTATTATACATGATTTTCCTGTAAAAATCAATCATTCCGCGCAGGTCTGGCGGCTACAGGTTCAAATAATTATATACAATCTTTGAAATATTCTGTATGTTCGTCACCGCCGTACTCTCCGGGCAGTTTTCAGACATCACACATAGGATATAAGTTGTCTTTTCGCCATAGACAATTGCGATATCGTGCTGATCCTGGTCTGTCTCGCCGGTCTTGTTGGCAGATTTTATTCCATCCGGAAGTCCCTGGGGGATTTTCCAGGTGTTTTCCTGATTTGACAGAAGATTTAACATTTCTTCTGACGCCTCTTTGCTGACACATTCCCCCTTGTAGATTTTTTCAAGCAGAGTGCCGCAATCTTTTACAGAAGTCATGTTTCTGCCACCCAGACTCTCCTGTGCGGATGCTGCAGGATGGAGGGTGTGCTGCACACTTGTCTCTGTATAGCCCTCTTTTTCCAGATATTTGTTAATATCCTCCGCACCTTTTTTGAAATCAAGGGAATCTGTCTGAAGCTTCACCAGTTCATTGCAGGATTCATTGTCACTGACTGTGATCATATTCCACAGCAGGTCATTTAATTTTACATCTACAGTTTTTGTATCTGCAGTATTTAATTTCTTTGTCTCATCTGCCTTTACCTGCTCCATGTCCTCATATGTCTTTGCCATTACAAAGGCTTTGATCAGACTTGCAGAATAAAGGGAAGTATCATTGATCAGAATTTCCTTTTCTTCATTAAGGTCTTTCACATAAACACTCCAGGTTCCCTGATATCCGGACAGCATCTTCTCAAGCTGGGGCTTCAGATTATCTATCCCAAGATCATCCATATTCACGATCTTTCCCGTATCATCCACAATAAAACCATCATCCGTCACTGTGCTTTCCTGAAGCAGGGCGCCATTTGTACCGCCAAAATAATAGCTCCCGTCAAAATTCATCTCATAACAGTCCATCTCAAGCGAATGGATGCCAGGTTCTGTTACCAGTCTGCCATTTTCATCAAAATAATAATATCCGTTCAGAGTAATCCCGTCTATTGCCAGATTGTCAATATACCTTACCTGCGGTGCTGCTGACAGACGCCCCAGATTGTTCACAAAGTAATATCCGTCAAATTTCTCTGCCTCCTGGGTATTCTGTGTATCAGCTTCCTCATCTGTCTTATCCCCAAACACTGCAACACCTTTCAGATGCTCCATATGAGGACTGCAGGCTTTGAATTTCCCATCTGTATCATGGTAATAATATCCGTCAAATACAGTTCCGTCTATCTCATAATCCTGAAAATAATGGATCTCCGCCTGGGTACTTCCGGCACCGTTCACATCCAGACAGTAAAATCCGTCACTCTTCATCATATATTTCCCGCTTCCGTCTCCCATGGGCTGAATCTGTGCCTGCCCGGTGACAGATGCAAGACTCTGCTGTGCAGCCATAACAGGAACCGGCAAAACCAGTGCCATGGAAATGGCTCTGACCAGACTTCCGGCTATGATATAACTTTTAATATAATATTTCGCTGTTTGTCTATTTTTTCTCATGCAAAACTCCTTTTACGGTTTCTTTTCACATCCCATTCACAGTAAGCAAAGTATATATTGTTTTATTCAGGATAGCAAGATTTTTATCTTTTTTCCAGCAAAGACCAGAATCTCAGTATCCGTGTTCAGTTCTTTTCTCTGATCCTGTTCCAGAAGCTTCCCAGCTGTTCTTCCACAGTATTTAAAGTACAGTTTCCCCTGTCAGACCACTCAGCAGGAAACAGATTCCTGTAATCTTTCCCTGCAAATCTCTCGTCCAGCAGAAGTATGATCCCTGTGTCCTCCTGGGTTCTGATCACACGCCCGGCTGACTGCAGCACCTTATTCATCCCCGGATATCTGTATGCATAATCAAATCCATTCACACCCTTTTTATCATAATACTGCCTGAGGATCTCCCTTTCTGTTCCAATCTGAGGAAGACCAGTCCCTATGATGATTGCTCCGATCAGCTTCTCTCCCATCAGATCAATCCCCTCTGAAAAAATCCCGCCCATCACGCAAAATCCTACCAGCGTTCCCTCTGATGCAGAAAATTCCTCCAGAAATTCCTCTTTCTCCCTTTCATTCATTCCCGATGTCTGCGAAATACAACGAACCCATTCCGCTGAAAACTCATTCTCATACACCTCCAGAACATCTTCCATAAATTTATAAGAAGGAAAGAATACCATATAATTTCCTTTTCTTGTCCATACAGTTCTGGCAATGTAAGATGCGATCCTGTGATATTCCTCATATCCTCTTCTGGTATACCTGCTGCTCACATCCCGTCCTGTGAGAATGCACCTGTTCTCCTGCCTGAAAGGAGAAGTCACATAAATCCCATAGTCATCCTTTCTGGTGCTTAAAAGTGCACGGTAATAATCCATGGGAAGCAGAGTCGCAGAAAAGAACACCGCACTTTTTCCCTTTTCCAGACATCTATGAATATTTGCTGCAGGATTTACACAGAAAAGCCGCAGAATCACCTTTCCCCCTTCTCCCATTTCTGTATAAACCACATAATTTTCATCCAGAAGTTCATCAATGTTCAGGAAATCTCTCACACAGAAGTAAAATTCCAGCAGTTGCTCCGGAAGTTCCTTTCCATGAAGTTCCTCCAGGAGCTTATCCATCTCCCCCATCACCTGAAGCATTCCCATAGAAACTGCTCCGGGATTTGGCAGGATTTCATACTCTGTGCACTCCTTTTCCAAGGTTCGAAGCTGTCTGTTCACTTTTTCCAGTGCACGCACCAGACCTTTGCTGTAATCAACAGCCAGCTTCTTTGCCTCCAGTACATCTGCTCTGTCCACATAGGCACTATACATTTCCCTTCCTCTGTCCACCAGATTATGAGCCTCATCAATCAGAAAAATGTATTCTCCGGAAGTACCCTCCCCGAAAAATCTTTTCAGATAAACATTGGGATCAAATACATAATTATAATCACAGATCACAGCGTCCACCCAGACTGCCAGATCCAGACACATTTCAAAGGGACACACCTGCCATTTCTTCGCATATTCCAGCAAAGTATTCCTGTCATAGCTGTCCTGCGTGGTCCACAGTTCAAAAACAGCATCATTCACTCTGTCCAGATGTCCTCTCGCCCACAGACAGTTCTCAGGATTGCATTCTGTTTTATCGCAGAAGCATAGCTTTTCCTTCGCGGTAATGGTTATCACTTTAAATTTCAGTCCATGCTCCTTTAATATAGAGAAAGCTTCTTCAGCCACAGTCCTGGTAATGGTCTTTGCTGTAAGATAGAAAATATTTTCCCCCAGTCCTGCACCAACTGCTCTCACTGCCGGAAAGATCGTGGACATGGTCTTTCCTACTCCTGTAGGTGCCTGGACAAAAATCTGTCTTTCTGTGGATATAGTGTGATATACACCGGATACGATTTTTCGCTGTCCCTCACGATATTCAAAAGGGAACTCCAGATCACTCATGGACGCATTCCGTTCTTTTTTCCATGCAAGCTGGTATGCGATCCATTTATGATATCTGTCCAGAAGCTTCTGGTACCACAGTCCGAGTTCTTCCAGCGTATATTCTTCTCTGAAAAACTTAAGCTCCTCTGTGTCCAGATTCCCATATGTCATCTGCACTCCGATCTTCTCCGGTTTCTTCTCCTGTGCGTAGATCCAGGCATAACACATTGCCTGTGCACGGTGAACCTCCACAGGCTTTTCCAACTGACTGACATCTGCATAAACACCCTTGATCTCATCGATCCAGCACTGTCCATCTTCTGTGAAGATTCCGTCAGCTCTACCCTCTACCTGGATACCTACATCTTCATATTCTGTTTTATATTTAAGAGAAACCTCCGCTCTGTAATGGCTTCCCATCCTGCCCTGTATTTTTCTGTGCAGTCTGCTGCCCTTCTGCATTGCTTCTCTGTCAGAAGATCCTCCCCGGTTGTCAAGATCCCCGCTTCTTAATATAAACTCCACCAGATTTCTGACGGAAATACGAACCACCGGCTTATCCATATCAAAACACCTCACGCAACAATAGCTATCAAATAGTTACCCAACATCATCCGTTCATTATAACACAAGATTCATCATCATGTAAAAACTCCTGAATTGTCAAGCGGATATTCGCAATCCGCTTCGCTACTTGCTCATAACCGAATAACTGCT
>JAERMT010000146.1_pt1 | contig 44480 bp, 37 predicted proteins | sample 9267081 | NCBI WGS metagenome assembly JAERMT01 (sample SAMN17071939, study PRJNA684904) | human gut metagenome | isolation source: diarrhea sample from child under the age of five | host: Homo sapiens | place: South Africa: Mafikeng, Mafikeng Provincial Hospital | collected 2019-09
GCCTTATTCCTTCGTCGGGTCACGCCAACACGATCCGGTTTTTCCCGACTTCCCGGCGCCCTTGTTGGCGCCTTGTGCACCGCAAGGCCTTATTTCTTCGTCGGGTCACACCAACACGGTCCGGCTTCTCCCGGCCTGCTGGCGCCCTTGTTGGCGCCTTATTCCCCGCAAGGTCTTATCCCTTCGTCGAGCCACGCCAACACGGTCCGGTTTTTCCCGGCCTGCCGGCGCCCTTGTTGGCGCCTTGTTCCCCGCAAGGCCTTATTCCTTCGTCGAGTCACGCTAACATGGCCCGGATTTTCCCGGCCTGCCGGCGCCCTTGTTGGCGCCTTATTCCCCGCAAAGAAAAACCTGCATCCGGTCAGCAATCTTGGCTTGCCGATGGGGCTCGCGGAGCCCCATCGGCAAGCGGTTGCTGACCGGATGCAGGTTTTTTATCCCGCCGGATGATGCAGGTGCTCTTCCAGACTTTCCTCCACCTCGTGCTGAAGTTCCTCGATGCCGTGCGGGTCCCGGTGCATTTCCCGGGACTCCTCTGCCAGCCGGTGCAGCACCTCCGCCACATGGTGCAGGATTTCCCGGTCGTTCACCTCGTCCCAGTTTCCCGCCGCTTGTTTTCTCAGGTTCCGGAGCATTTGGTGCTCATCGAAGGTACCCAGCGCCACGATGGTTTCCGCAATTTCCTCTGCCGCCTCAATCAGCTTTCCGTTGGCGGCTTCCCCGAAGGTCCATTCGTATTCCGCCACCTTCTCGTCGATGTACGGAATCTGAATCCGCTGCTCATCCCCTTCGTGAGCCACAATCGGGTACGGGCGCACCAGCCCGCATTCCGCCAAAGCATCCTCCACGTGGCGGCGGCACATGCCCGCCTCCAAGAGTTTTTCGTCGTCGTATTTGTACAGGAGGTCGTTCACCACGCCGGGATGCTCCGTCATGTAGAATCGAACTCCCTTCTTCTCCAGGTTTCGGTAAATCACCGGCAGCCGCTCCGCCGCCGTGATATCGATGCTGCCGATGCCCCTTCCGTCCACGATGACCTGTCGGATATCCGGCGTCACCGCCCGCTCGATGTCCTCCTGAAAGGTGCCCACGTTAGCGAAGAACAGGGTCCCGCTGAACCGGTAGATGACCGTGTGTTGGATTCGCCGGGCATTTCGGTTCCGATCCAAGGCGTAGAATCCATCCTTTCCCGGAATGCAGCCCAGGTACGCCCGCGGCGGAACCACCGCCCGAACGAACACGTCGATAAAGGACAGGATGACGCCGATCACAACCCCGTAGATGGTGCCCAGAAGCAGCACGCCTAAGAATGCCGCCATAAAAATAATAAATTCCGCCCGATTGGTCTTCCGGAGTTTTGCCGCAAGATCGAATTCCAGGATGCCCATCAAGGCGCAGATGACGATGGCGCAAAGAATCGGCACCGGAAGGTATCCGATAAAACCCGTGCAAAACAAGAGAATCAGCACCATGGTTCCCGATGCCACCAGGGACATCATCTGGGATTTGGCACCGAACTGGGCAGCGATTCCCGTTCGGGACACGCTGCCGTTCATCGGACAGCAGCCGGTAAATGCCGCCACCAAATTGCCCAGCATGTAGGCCCACAGTTCCCGGTCGTTGTTCACCTTGTAATTGTTCTTCATGGCAAAATTATTGGTGGCCAGAAGGGTTTCCGCCACAATTACCAGGGCGATGGTCATGCTGGCCAGCACCATGTGCCGATCCACGCTCATCAGGATGCCCCAATCCGGAAGGGAGAAAGACGGAAGCCCCGGCTCCACCGGCGGCAGCATCGTGACGCCGTATTTTTTTAGCGGAAGGAAATAGGACATCAGCGCTCCGGCAAACATCAAGATTACCGGCATCGGAATTCTAGGCCAACGCTTTCCGCAGAAGCGGATGAGAGCAATAGCGCCCATCCCCAGAAGGAAGGACAGCAGGTTGAAGTGCTGCATCGCTTCCCGGAGGATGTGGTGCACCAGCTCGAACAGCTCTCCGGTGGAAGCCGTCCCGCCGAAGAGTTTCGGCACTTGCATCAAAATAATTTCACAGCCGATGCCGCTGATAAAACCGCCCATAACCGGGGTGGAGATGAAGTTGGTGAAGCGTCCCGCCCGAAGCAGTGCGAACAGCAGGAGCCACAGGGTGACCATCAGTGTCACCACCGGCACGAAGGCCATGGCTTCCTTGGTGCCCGCCGTGATTCCGAAGGTGGCCAGCATTCCCCCCACCAGTGCGGCCGGTGCGGCATCGACGCCGAAGACGAACTGCGGCGAGGAGGAGCACAATCCGAAAAGGAGAATCGGCAGAACCGATCCGTACAATCCGTAGATGGCCGGCAGTCCGGCAATCTGGGAGTATCCCATGGATATCGGGATGGATACCAGCGCAATAATGATTCCCGCCGGAATATCCTTCCGGAGATTCGTCCGGTTGTAGTTTTTTAGGAACATATCCACCTCCTTTTCGGCTTCTTCCATTAGTTTTTCAGGGTTCGTTCTATTCGTCGATCATCATTTTGATGATTTCTTCATTGGTCTCCCGCATGCCGTCTCTTCCCAGGCGGCCGACGTTGTGAATGGTGGCCTCAATTCCCCGGGTGACGATTCCGTCTCCCGCATAGAATTCCTGCCCGTTCAGATACATGTTGTATCCCAGGATTCCCGCATCCACGGCGGATGCGATTTTGGCCGCGCAGGAGGCCTTGGCGCCGTCACAGATGATGCCGGACACGATGGCCAGCGCATTCACTACGGTGTGAATCACTTCCTTGTAACCGCCGCCGCAGAGATAAGCGATTCCCGCACCGGCTGCCGCTCCGGCACTTACCGCACCGCAATAGGCCGAGAGCCGGCCGATTCCGGTTTTCTGGTGGATGGCAATCAGGTTGGACAGCGCCAGCGCCCGGTAGGTCTGCTCTTCCGTCGCCTTCCGCCCCTTGGCGTATTCCAGTACCGGAAGGGAGCAGGTCATTCCCTGATTTCCGCTTCCCGCATTGATGATGACCGGAAGCTCACAGCCGTTCATCCGGGCATCGGAACCCGCCGCCGCCATGGCTTTCGCTCGGGTGCGCACGTCCGTTCCGTAGGAGGCCAAAAGCACGCTTCCGATGTTGGCGCCGTAGTCTCCCGCCAGACCTTCCTTGGCAATCGCCGTGTTGTATTCAATCTGCCGGCCGATGACCTCTCGGATATCCTCCACGTCCACGGTGGTGGCAAAATCCCAGATGGACTGCACGTCCAGCAGGGTCCGGTCCGTCAGCCCCTCTTCCGAGTCCGCCTCCACCGGTACGTAATGGAGAATTTCTCCGTTTTTTTCAATGCGCACGATGTTGGTGTGGTAGTTGGCAATTCGAACCTTGGCGGAATCTCCTCCCGCAAAAACATCCACGATGATGTCGAACACGCATCCGTTGTCCACGTGCTCCACCGTAAATTCCGTCTGTCCCAGGTATGCCGCAATCTCCGCCGCCTGCTCTTCCGACACGTCGGCAATCACTTCCAGTTCCCGGGAGGCGTCGCCTGCCACGATGCCGGCGGAAGCCGCTGCCGGGATGCCCTTCAGATGATTGGTGTGGGGCACAATCACGCTCTTCACGTTCTTGATAATGCTGCCGCTGGCGCCGATGCGCACCCGCTCCGGCATTTTTCCCAGCACTTCCCGGGCTTTGGCCGCCGCGTAGGCCAGGGCAATCGGTTCCGTGCAGCCCATGGCCGGAACCAGCTCTTCCTTCAGAATCTGCACATAGGCCTGATACTTAATATCTTCTCTGTTCATTGTAATTCACCATTAATCTTTACCTTATAGCCATAACCTTCTATTCGTTCACGATTGGGAACTTCAGCTGCATCATGGAGAAAGTTCCCTTGCACAGCAGCGTGTCCGCGTCGTCGAATACTTCCAGATCGAATACCATGATCCGCTTTCCGTGCTTGACTTCCTTTGCCACCGCCCGCAGCTTGCTGCAGTTCAGTGCCGGTCGCAGATAATAAAAGGAAGTGTCCACGGTTGTCGTCTTATACTGATAGGAAGCGGCCGCCGCACCGCAGGTGGTATCGCACAGGGTGAACAGCATTCCGCCGTGCACCGAGGATGCGCCGTTGGTCATATAGTCCTGCACCGGTACCTCTGCGGTGGCATATCCTTCCCGAATCTCCGTAATTACCACACCCAGCTTGTTGGGAAACGGATTCTTGTGGTTTAAGTAATCCCTTATTTCTTCGTATGTCATTTTCGGTCTCCTTTATCCGTGTCGTTTTTCTTTTTTTATTAGAAGAGCAAATTCAAACATCCCAGAATCAGTCCGATCAGCGCGCCCAGATTGACGATCAGGTTCAGTTCGCGTTTCATCACGGAAAGCACCAGTTCCTCCAGCTGCTCGTTGGACATGTCGTTGACCTTCTCCTCGATCATTCCGGATACGTTGATGCGGTCCAGCAGTGCCGGCACCGCGGATTTTACCGCACCGCGATACGCCTTTCGCAGAATCCGCTCCACGCGCTCGTCGGAATATCCCGCTTCAAAGGCGATTTCCGACAGGGAGTCGCTGCTCCAGGTGTCCATCTGGCTGCGAACCATGCGGTCCAGGAACTCCGGCCCTTTGGCATCGATTTCGTTCCGGATTCCGGCCTCCACCATCTCCTTCGCCGATTCCACGAAACTGTCGGTGATGAACATGCCCAGCATGCCGCCTCGGAACTGGTCCACCAGCTTGTCAATGGCAGTGTCGGAAACCGCCCGAATGGTGTCCCCGCTGCGCAGACTCTGCAGAAGCTGTTGGGACAGGATTTCACTCAGCCGGTCCAGCCCTTTCTCGTATTTCTCTTCGGATCCCAGAACGCTGATGCCCAGATCCTCAATGGGACGGTCCATCCCCCGCACCAGCTGCGCCACCGCGTTGTCCTCCGCTTCCCCGGAAAGGAACTGAGCGGAAATGGTCTCTTCGCCGAAGAATGTGTTTTCCACCACTTCACCGATGGCTTTTGCCAGCCGCGGCTTGTTTTTCGGGATAGCCCCCGGGGTGAATGGCAGCGTGCGCCCCAGCACCTTGATTTCGTTTCTCGGCCGGAAAAGCATTTTCACGGCGATGTAGTTCGTGCAGTATCCGATTACAGCGCCGATCAGCGGCGGTATAATGTAATGCCACATAATATACTCCTATTCTTTACAAAAATACACCTAAGTATAATACTCCATGAGGTGCAGAATTTCAATTGGCAATCTCCTCAGTGCCTCATCACAGGTTCAGCAGCACAATTGCCCCCATGGATAAAACCATTCCGATATAATCCCGGCGGGTCAGTTTCTCGTGTAGCACCGTCCAATTGATGCAGTTGATGAACAGCGCCACGCCCAGCCCGAACACAATGTAGGAAATAAATGCCGGAATGTCGTAAATCGCCCGAATCAGGAATTTGGTGGACAGGTAGTTGGAGATTCCCAGAAGCATTCCGCACACCAGGTCCACCCGATTCATGTGCTCGTGGCTGAAGAAGTACGCCAGGATACACAGAACCAACGCCATCGCAAAGGTGATAGAAATGAAGAAGTCTTCCAGTTCATGAGGACAGAAGGCTTCGAACACCTTGGACATGGTATCCGCCATTCCACTGCACACCAGCATGGGAATCAGCAGCCACCGGTAGGAATTGCCCTCTGCGGACGATGCGCCAATCGCCCGGCATCTCTTGCCGACAGCAAATCCGCCGGTTGGAATGGAAACCACCGTCAGAGATGCCACCGCCAGAATCACGCCGCCCCACTGGGTGCTTCCCGGATACTCCCGAAAAAGCACGATAGACAGCAGCACCGGAATCAGAAGGCCCATATGGCTCATGGAGGCGGACACCGTCGCTCCGTTTTTCCGAATGCTCAGCTGCAGAAAAAGAAAGGCCGACACGTAAAAGAATCCGTTCACCATTCCCAGGAGCGGCGTCGTTCCCATCCGGTGAAAATCCAGATGGGCAATTTCTTTCACCACAAGTGTCCCTCCGAAAATCACCGCCATCACATAATTCATCAGTAGCAGTGCTACCCGGTTCTCGCTGCGCTTCTCGTGGAATTTCATAATCAGCGAATTTCCGCTGCTGCAGATTATCGCCAGAATCAGATTTATCATGAGGTTCCTCCAAATTGAATTTATCTTGTCATCGCTTCAATCACAATCCAGTTCATTATACACTTTTGTGAAGTTGGCGTCGACCTCTCGGCAAGGCCTTATTCCTCCGTCGGGTCACGCCAACATGGTCCGGATTTTCCCGGGCTGCCGGCGCCCTTGAGCGGTGAAACCATGAAAAAAGGTGGTGCCGCGCACCACCTTTTTTACCTCTTCAATTGCTATGGAGCGGGTGAAGGGAATCGAACCCTCGACGCGAGCTTGGGAAGCTCGAGTTTTGCCATTAAACTACACCCGCAAAACTTACCCGTCCATTATACTCCAATTAAGAACAGCCGTCAAACCTTTTGGTTTGACGGCTGCGCGATTCTAATTAATTCGGTCACGCTTTCATACGAAATCTCATATGCCTAGAATTTCGAGGACGATTCACGCTTTTTATCATCATTCGACGATTTAGCGTGAATGCAATTCCCGCTTTGGCGAAAATCTAATTTTGAATTGCCGGATCATCCCTACCGGTTCACGCTAAAAAAGCATTCCCTTCCAAAAAGCGTGAACTTTTTTCCATGCGTTTTTTTGCACACAAGGAATCATACAAAGAAACTGGAACTAGCCGGAAATCCATTCACGCTAATTTCGGAGATTTGTCGAAATAGCGTGAAGTCGCTTAGGTTTTCTAGGCATATTTAATTTCTTTTGCGGAAATAATTCTAATTTCCAGAAGAAGCACCTGCCAAATCATCCCATCATTCCATTTCCCCCATAAAAACGTGCCTTCATTTCTAATTAATTCGACTTACGCTTCCAGTGCTTCCAGAATCAGCTCTGGCAGCTTGCGGCACTTCGCTTCGGAAATGGAGGCGATGGATACCCGAACGCCCTTGGTGAACGGTACCACGAAGACATCTGCTTCTTCCAGCTTCTTGCTTACCGCATCCGGATCCTCGCAAGGAACGGAGCAGAAGAATCCGCCGCGGAACGGAACCATCTTCAGTCCCACCTTTGCCGCTTCTTCTTCAAAAGCGTGGCCTCTGCTGAGGAGCATGTTCCGGAATCCGGCTCTCTCCTCGTCCACTTTGGCCAGGAGTTCTGGATTGTTGTAGATCTTTGCGATGACTTCCTGCGGTCCTCTCGGGCAGTTGGACCAGCTTGCCCGTGCGGAGAAGGACAGCACCCGAACGAACTCGTCCCGAACTTCTTCGGTCTTTGCCAGGCAGATGGTTGCCGCGCAGCGGCATCCGTAGAAGGTGAAGGTTTTGGATGCGCTGTATGCCAGCATCGGCAGGATGTTGCTGTTCAGCTCCTCCAGTTTTGGCAGGAAGGAACGAACTTCTTTCTCATCACCGGCGAAATCAATGTATGCCACGTCCGCAACCAGTGCCACCTTCTTGGCCGGATCGGTGCTGTTCAGCACGCGAATCACGCCGTCCCAGTCTTCGTCGGACAGGGAATATCCCGTCGGGTTGTTGGCCGGGGTGTTGATGATGATTACCAGGCGGTCCTGAATCCGCAGCAGTTTATTTACCTTGTATTCGAAGTCTTCCAGGTTGAAGTTGCCTTCTGCATCGAACATATCGAAGGTCTCTTCATCCCGGCCCATCTCCATGGCGATGTTCTTGTACGTGGTCCAGTGCCAGTCATGGGTCAGGAACTTATCTCCCGGGCAGGAATAGTTGGCAATGGCATTTCGCAGAGAACCGGTACCGCCCGGCGATGCCACAACGCCCACATACCCCTTCGGCTGATAGTCGCCCAGAGCTGCTTTTACAATGGCCTCCTTAAATGCCGGCGTTCCGGCAATCGGTGCGTACTCCGCGTACTCCGCCGGGGTGAGGGCTTTCACCGCTTCGTCCACCGACGAAAGCACGATCAGCTTTCCTTCGTCGTCCAACAGGGCACCGATGGTGGCGTTGATTACGTTCTCTTTGCCCTTTGCGGCGATGGCCGCCTTCGCTCTTCCGCTGATTCCGAAGATCTTGTCCTCTTTCGGAACCGTTCTTCCGTTATACGCTGCAAAACTCGTGTCTGCCATTTTCTTTCTCCCTTCTCTTCTTCCGAATTTTACCCTTTTAATATTTTCACCCAGAGTGCTGAATTTGGCTTCATACTCTGTCATGATGTTATCTTCGTTGTATTCGCAGTGGTGCAGATCCCGGGTCAGCTCGTGAATTTTCATGTCGTTGGCCAGAATCTCCTGAATGGTGAACTCGAAGAGCCCGGTATTGTCGGTTTTGAACGTCACGATGCCGTCGTCCTTCAGAATCCGCTCGTACTGCACCAGCTTGGACCGATGGGTCAGCCGCTTCTTCGCGCTGTAATTCTTCGGCAGCGGATCGCTGAAATTCAGATAAATGCCGTCCACTTCCTCGTCCCGGAACCAGTCCGTGAGATCCACGATGAAGTCCGGCACGAACACCACGTTGGTCAGCCCCTTCTCCCGAATCTTCTCCATGGCCCGAAGGAGCACGCTTCGGTTGCCTTCCACCGCGATGTAGAAATTCTCCGGATGCCGCTCCGCCATCTCCGAAATGAACTTGCCCTTTCCGCAGCCCACTTCCAGATACAGCCCGGTGCACCCCGCTTTCCGCACCCGTTCCTGCCAATTTCCCTTGCACGCCTCCGGATGATACACCAGAAACGCCTCATACTTTGCATACTTCTCTTCCAGATTTTTAACTTTTCTCTGTCTCACGCCGTTCTCTCTCTATTCTATAATTTAAATTTTAATAAAAACAATAACATTCCTCTAAGGCAGCGGCATCCACCGGGATGCGATTACGATTCCCAGAAAGACCGCCAGCAAAACTCCGGCCACCCCGTCTCTTCGGCTAAAAACAATTTCCTTCATGCGGGTGCGTCCGACACCCCCATGGTAGCACCGTGCCTCCATGGCCAGCGCCAAATCCTGTGCGATTCGAAAGGATCCCACGAACAGGGGAATCAGAATCGGAATCATGTTCTTCACCCGCTGCATCAGATTTCCGGACTCGAAGTCGGCTCCCCGGGCCTGCTGGGCCTTCATGATTTTGTCCGTCTCCTCCAGAAGTGTGGGGATAAAACGCAGTGCGATGCTCATCATCAGCGCAATCTCGTGGCTGGGCAGTCCAAATCGGTTGAAGGGCTTCAACAGCTTCTCCAGACCGTCGGTGAGCTCCATGGGTTTGGTGGTCAATGTCAGCATGGAGGTGCCGATAATCAGAAGGATCAGCCGCAGCGCCATAAAGCAGGACCGATACAGACCCTCATAGGTAACGGTGAGGAATTTCCAGTGCCACAGCACCGTTCCGTCGAACATGAACAGGTTCAGCACAAAGGTCAGCAGGATGATGAACACCACCGCCTTCAATCCTTTGAAAATAAACCGTACCGGCACTCTCGAGATGCCGATGAGAATCCCCAGCGCCAGAATCACCAGGCCGAATCCCGCAAAGGAATTCACCAGGAAAACCTCTATTATATACAGCAAGGTTCCCAGAATTTTCGTTCGGGCATCCAGTCGGTGCACCACCGACTGCTCCGGATAATATTGTCCCAATGTGATATCCCGAATCATCGCTTCCTGCTTTCCAGATACCGGCAGATTTCCTTCGCCGCATCTTCAATACTCAGCGGCGCCGCATCGATTTCCGGCATCCGCTCCTTTAACCGTTCCATAAATTCCGTGGCCGGGGGCTGCCCCAGTCCCATTTCCCGAAGCTGTTCGCCTCGGGCGAACACCTCTGCCGGCGTTCCGTTCATCACCAGCCGGCCTCGGTTCATCACCAGCACCCGGTCCGCCAGCTCCGCAATATCTCCCATGTTGTGGGAAACCAGCAGGATGGTCATGTCCTCCTGCCGATGGATTCTTCGAATCAGATCCAGGACATCCCGATGGGCGGAGGGATCCAGCCCTGCGGTGGGTTCGTCCAGAATCAGGATTTCCGGCTTCATGGCCAGCACGCCGGCAATGGCCACCCGCCGCTTCTGTCCCCCGGACAGTTCAAACGGCGACCGTTCTTTGACTTCTTCGTAGTCCAGTCCCGTCAGGCGGATGGAGTCCGCCACCACCTGTTCCAGTTCCTCACCGGTTATGCCCACCTGCTTCGGGCCGAAGGCCACGTCCTTGGCCACCGTTTCTTCGAACAGCTGGTATTCCGGATACTGAAACACCAATCCCACCTTCCGGCGCACTTCCGTCATCTTGGCGGACGGATCGGTGATGCACACCTCCCCCACCGTGATTTTACCGGAGTCGGAACGGAGCAGCCCGTTCAGCTGCTGCACCAAAGTGGATTTCCCGGAGCCGGTGTGACCGATGATCGCCGCGAATTCCCCCGGTTCCAGCCGAAAGGAGACATCCTCCAGCGCCCGCGTCTCGTTGGGCATTCCCTTCGAATATGTATATGTAAGATTCTCTACTGTAATTGACATATGGCCTCAATCAATTCCTCTTCGGTCTGCACCGAAGCGTCCACCGGCAATCCCCGCCGGACCAATTCTTCCCGCAGCGCAATGATGGCCGGCATTTCCAGTCCGGCGCGCTGAATTCTCTCTCGATCTGCAAAAAAATCTCTCGGCGGCATATCGTCGGTAATCCGGCCGTCCTTCATGACAATCAACCGGTCCGCCTGCATCGCCTCTTCCATAAAATGAGTGATGAGGATCACCGTGATTCCCGCTTCGTGCAAGCGATGAATGATGTCCATCACCTGATGGCGCCCTTTGGGATCCAGCATGGCAGTAGGTTCATCGAACACAATGCACTTCGGCCGCATGGCGATGGCTCCCGCAATGGCGATTCGCTGCTTCTGTCCGCCAGACAGCATGTGGGGCGCTTTCAGCCGCTGCTCATACATGCCTACCGCTTGAAGGGCTTCGTCCACCCGTCGGCGAATCTCCGCCGGGTCCACCCCCAGATTCTCCGGGCCGAAAGCCACGTCGTCCTCCACCACAGAGGACACAATCTGATTGTCCGGATTCTGGAAAACCATTCCAACCGTGCTTCGGATATCCCAGATATGCTCGTCTTCCCGGGTATTTATCCCTTCAATCCACACCTCTCCTTCGGTGGGAAGGAGCAGGCCGTTTAAATGCTTCGCCAAGGTGGACTTTCCGGAGCCGTTCATCCCCAGAACCGCTGCGAATTCACCGGGCTGCACCTCAAAATTCACCCCGTCCACAGCGCGAAAGGTCGTCACCGTTCCTTCCGGGGATACTTTTCGATATTCAAATGTCAGGTTCTCCACCCGGATAATCGGTTCCATATTTCCTCCTCGCATTAACCGGCTCATTATATCACAGATAATCCGGTATGTTCAAGAAAGCCGCGGATTCCAGACTTCCTCCACACAACAAAGAGCCGGAGCAAGCTCCGACTCTCCGACTCTAGATCACACGACCTTTTTGTTTGCGGGAATCCCCTTTCCCGACTATCGATTCTATATTATCCCCTTTTACGACTCGATGGTAATATTATAATCATCCCATGATGGGATGTCAATAAATCTTTTGTATTAAATTACAAACTTTTCCAATATTTTTGATTCTTTTTATGAATGTGCAATCCTTGCGGCGGGATTCCTCTGCCAGCTTCATCTGCTCCTCCTGGCTGTTCACGCTTCCTTCGCCGGTCACCGGCTCGTACTTCCGTTCCGGCAGCAGCTTCATGGCCTTCGTATTGTCGGACCACTGGAGATGGATGACTTTCCATATTTTTTCCCGAACCTCCGGGTCTAGAATCGGACATCCCACTTCCACTCTTCGGCGAGTGTTTCGCGTCATAAAATCCGCTGAGGCGATGTACATCTTTTCCGTCGAGCCCTTGCCAAAAACATAAATCCGTGAATGCTCCAGATACCGGCCCACGATGCTTCGAACCTCGATGTTTTCCGTCTCGCCCGGGATGCCCGGAACCAGGCAGCAGATGCCGCGCACGATCATGTGTATCTTTACGCCGGCGCAGGAAGCGTCCCGCAGCTTCTCGATGATGCGGCGGTCCGTCAGGGAATTCAGCTTGAAGAACAGATATCCTTCGGACCCCTTCTGCATCTCCCGCTCGATTCCCGCAATGACCTTGTCCTGCAGCTCCAGCGGTGCCACCAGCAGGTGGTCGTATCTGCCTTCCAGGTTTCCGATGCCCATGTTCCGGAAAAACAATGCCGCGTCCTCCCCGATTCCCGGGTCTGCCGTCATCAGGGAGAAATCCGTATACAGCTTGGAAGTGGTTTCGTTGTAGTTTCCGGTGCCGATCTGGGTGTACCGACGAAGGGTTCCCCGCTCATTTCGGGTAATCAGGCACAGCTTGGAGTGCACCTTGAAGTTGGCCATTCCGTACATGATGGTGCAGCCGGATTTTTCAAACTCCTTGGACCAGTCGATGTTGTTCTGTTCATCGAACCGGGCGCGGAGCTCAATCAGTACCGTGACCTTCTTGCCGTTCTCCGCCGCTCGGCACAGGTATTTAACCAGTTTGCTTTTGCCCGCCAATCGGTAAATGGTAATCTGGATGGAACGGACATCCGGGTCCGATGCCGCCTCCTCAAACAGGCGCAGGAACGGCTTCATGCTTTCGTACGGATAGGACAGCAGGCGGTCCTGCTTGCGAATCCGCTCGAACATGGATTCCTTTCCGGCCAGTTCCCCCGGAATTTTCGGCGTGTACGATTCAAAGAGCATTTCCTTCTTTTGCTCCGGATTCAGCTTGTTCTCCAGGCCGTAAGCGTACTTCATCTGTAGGGGCCCGCTGGTGTAGAAAATCTGGCTGTCGCTGAGGAGCAGGCGGCTTTGCAGGAACTTCAGCATTTTCGAACTCGGATGGTCGGTCATCTCCAGGCGAAGGGGTGCCAGCCGGCGCCGATCCTTCAGCAGCTTCTGCATGACCTTTCGGAAATCTTCGTTTTTCTCACAATCCTCATCCTCCGCATGGATGTCCGCATTTCGGGTGATGCAAATCTGGATTTTTTCTTCCACCGTATAGGTGTCAAAAACCACGTCCGCCAGTTCCAAAAGCAAATCTTCCATGCCGATGTACCGAACCCCCGGACCCGGAAGATACAGAATCTGCGGCAGGTCTACCGGCACCGGCAGGAATGCAAAGTACTCCTCGCCTTTCTTTTTTCGCAGGCGCACGCAGATTTCCGTGCCCTTGTTGCTCAGGTGTGGGAAGGGATGCTGGGGATCCACCAGCATCGGGGACAGCATCGGCAGGACGGAATTGCTGAAGTAATTCTCCACGTATTCCTGCTCGGAGGCGGTCATCTCATTGTACTTTAACCGGAAAACGCCTTTGATTCGGAATTCCTTTTCCAGCTCCTGATAGATGGCATCCCGCTGCGCGTACAGAATCCGCACCTGGTCGTAGATCTTTGCCAGCTGCTCTTCCGCAGTCTCCCCGGTTTTGTCATCGGTGTATTTCTTTCCCAGCGGTAACATGTCAATCAAGCTGCCCACCCGGACCATAAAGAATTCGTCCAGGTTGGAAGTGAAAATCGAAAGGAATCGAAGCCGTTCCAGCAGCGGATTGCCGGGGTCCTTTGCCTGGCGCATGCATCGCTCATTGAATTGAAGCCAGGATAGTTCCCGGTTCTGCATGTATCTTCCGCTCTCGTGATTTTCCTGTGTGCAACTTAACATTTTGTCCTATCCCCCTATTTCGTTGTTTCCTCGTTGTCTTTTGGTTCGTTTTTCGTCTTGTTCAGGATTTCCTCCATCAGAAAGCCTTCCCGGACGCCGTATTCCACCGTTACGATTTCTTTTACACCGAAAACATCGGCTGCCGCATTCAGCGCCGCCATACCCGGGAGCAAGGTGTGAATCCGTTCCGGTGCGGACCGAAGAATCAGGTCCGAGAACTGCGCCGGATTTTCTTTGTAGAATTCCAGCATCTTCTGCAAATACTTCCGACCGTACTTTCCTTCGTTCACCGCTTCCGGATATTTCCGCTGAAGTACCTTCACAAAAGCGCGGCCGGCACCGCCCTCCACGCAGAGTGGAAGATGATAGCTGCGCTTCGGCAGCCGAATTTTCTCGAAATGCTTTCGCATCAGTCGGTCGATTTCCTTCAGTTCTTTGGGTTCCGGTATGATTTCTTTTACGTATTTCCGATACAGGTTCAGGGATCCCCACGGGATGGAGGTGGACAGAAGCGCTTCGTCGTTCCGGAAGGCTACCACTTCGCTGCTTCCGCCGCCCACGTCAATCATGATTCCCTCGTCCATGGAAATCTGCTGCCGCAGCCCGGCAAATCCGTAGCTGGCTTCCTGCTGTCCGCTCAGCACTTTCACCGAGAAACCGGTTTCCTTCTCAATCTCGACCAGAACCTCTTCCGTGTTGATGATGTTCCGAAGTGGCGCCGTGGCAAACACGCCGATTTCATCCAAACTGAACTGGTCGGTAACCGTCTTCAATTCCATCAGCGATTCTACCGCCACCTGAACGCCTCTCTTGCGCATTTCATGGTCCTTATTGATGTATCCGGCCAGCCCGGCGGTAATCTTCTTGTTCAGCACCCGGCGAATGGATGTTTCGTCGTAATCGAACACCACCAGCCGAATCGTATTCGATCCAATATCTATCACTCCGTACATAGTTCTCTCTCCTTTTATATTAAAAGGATACGCCCTCAATGTAATATCCACTATCAAATAAATGTAAAGAACAGGTAAAACGGGTGGGAAACCTGCAAGTATCGGGGCGGCTGCCGGATTCGATTCGGGGCGGCCTGTTGGCGTGGCCCGACGGTAGAATCAGGCTTAGCCGGCGGGGCAGCGCCAACTCGGCCGGCCGCCTCACGGACTCCGCCCCAAATTGTTGGCGCCCCTGAACGGTGCCGTAAGGCTTTGCCGCCTGCAAGGCGCCAACTCTAATCATTGCCTCGTGCATCCTGCTCCAATCTGCATTCTGCATCAAAAAAATTGACGACAGACCCTCGATTTCCAATAGTCTGTCGTCAATCTAGTATTTCCTTTGTACATTTCGCTCTAATTCTTTTCCACATCATCATCAGAATCACTTCTTTTCACACAGATTTTCTACTTTCAAAACCTCATTCCACCCTTTCCCCTCCGCATTCCACTCTAATCTTCCCAACGGTCGCGGAGAAATTGACGACGGAACCTCGGGGGAGAGCGTTTCGTCGTCAATTTCTTCTGATTTCACGAAAGCCACCCATATTAGAGAGGCCTTCACGATTATTCGTGAAGGTCCAAGAGGAAAGACGCCGGATGAATTCCTCATCCGGCGCCTTTTTCATTTCTTTTCATTTGTAAGCCTGGATTCTGTCGATTTGCAAATATTTCTTTACCGGCCTCTACCCCGGTAAAATATTTACTTCATCTTTTGATTCGCTCTATCCCAGAATCTTATCCAGTTCTCTTCTCTGGGTCAACCCCACTTCTTTGTAAGTTACTTCTCCGCCCTTTACAATCATCAGGGTCGGGATGCTCATTACTCCGTACTCGATTGCCAGGTCCCGCTGCTCATCGATGTTGAGCTTGCACACCTTTACATCGTCACGATCATTGGCCAGTTCCTCCAGAACCGGGCCCTGCATCTTGCACGGTCCGCACCAGTCAGCATAGAAATCAACCAAAACTGTTTTATCTGACTGAAGCACCTCCTGTGCGAAATTTTCCTTTGTAAGATTCAAAATAGCCATATAACTAACCTCCTTGTGGTCACTATTACTGAAATTATACCTTAATTCCCGGCAAAGTTCAAGGTGTCTACCCGCTTATTTAAGTTGCAGCAAGATCTGATAGCGACGCATATGCAAAAACCCATTAGACGCGTCATACACATCTAATGGGTTCTGTTTCTTAATCCCGAAAATCGGAGTGCGTGGCTTCAGACCTTATGCCTGTGGAGCTTCCGCTGCTTCCTTTGCAGCTTTTGCTGCAGCAACCTTTGCTGCCTTCTCAGCTGCCTCTTTTTCGTTCATTTTGATTGCTACCTTTGCATGCTTCAGGTTGAAGCTGTTGATTGCGCCGGTCGGGCACACTCTCATGCACATACCGCAGTTCTTGCACTTCTCCGGATCGATGCTTGCCAGATTGTCCTCTACGGTGATGGCGTCAAACTTGCAGACCTTTGCACACTTGCCGCATCCGATACATCCGTTGGAGCAGTTCTTTCTGGTGAGAGCACCCTTGTCCTTGGAGGAGCAGAGTACGTTTACCTGCTGCTTTTCCGGTACCAGATGGATGATGTGCTGCGGGCATTCCTTTGTGCACTTGCCGCAGGCAACGCAGTTGTCTCTGTTCACAATGGCAACTCCGTCGATTACGCCGATTGCGTTGAAATCACATACTGCCGCACAGTCTCCCAGTCCGATACAACCGAACTGGCACTGTCCGTTTCCGCTGAAATAAGTCTTTGCAGCCTTACAGGACATCAGGCCCTGATATTCTGCAATCTTTCCGGTTGCACCGCAGGAACCGTTACAAGTTACTCTTGCTACCTGCTTCTCGCCGGCACCGGCATTTCTGCCCAGCAGTTCTGCAATCTGCTCTGCACATGCAGCTCCGCCAACGGTACATGCGGAACAGCTCTGATTTTCGTCTGTAACTACTGCATTTGCATAGTCATCACAACCTGCAAATCCGCATCCGCCGCAGTTTGCACCCGGCAGAATCGCTCTTACCTGTGTGACACGCTCATCTACTTTTACGTAGAATGCTTTGGATGCAATGGTCAGAAGAAGTGCTGCGATGAAACCGGCAACTACAACAATAACGACTGGTGTTAAAATTGCACTACTCATTCTGCCGCCCCCTTACTGGAATAATCCCGAGAAGCCCATGAAGGACAGGGACAGGATGGTTGCACTTACGAGAACCATCGGCACACCCTTGAAAGCAGCCGGTACGCCGCTCTCATCCCAGAGCTTTTCTTCACGTACACCTGCGAACAGAACCATGGCTAATCCGTAACCAACGCCTGCACCCAGTGCGTATACGATAGACTGAATAAACGTATAATCATAGTTGATTGCATTGATGGTCGCACCCAGGATCGCACAGTTGGTGGTGATCAGAGGAAGGAAGATACCCAGCGCCTTCTGAAGTGCCGGCATGAACTTCTTCATGAACATCTCTACGAACTGTACCAGAGCTGCGATGACCAGAATGAATACAACTGTCTGCAGATATCCGATATCGAACTTGTTCAGTACCTGCTGAATCGGCCATGTAACCAGCTCAGCAAGAACCATTACGAAGATAACGGCGCCACTCATACCTACAGCGGAATCCATTTTGTTGGATACACCCAGGAACGAGCAGATACCCAGGAACTGAGACAACAGGAAGTTGTTGACCAGTACGATCGACATAAAGATAATAATCAGATTAACCATTATGCTTCAGCTCCTTTCTGGACAGGTGCCGCTGCTGCGACTTCGTCCTTTACTTCTGCCAAGTTGCAGGAATTGTACATCGGGCATCCGCCGCAGCTGAAGGACTGTTTCTTCAGTGCTTTGCCCTTTGTAGCCAGATTCAGCATTGCAATCAGGAATCCGTATACGAAGAATCCGCCCGGAGCCAGATTGAAGAATCCGATTGGTGTGAACCAGGAACCGAATACGGTGTAACCCAGGAGAGTTCCGGCACCCAGAAGTTCTCTGATGGCACCCATCAGGCCCAGTGTCAGAGTGAATCCAAGACCCATTCCAACACCGTCCAGTGCGGAATCGATGATGTTGTTCTTGTTTGCGAATGCTTCCGCTCTTCCCAGGATGATACAGTTAACTACAATCAGCGGCAGGAACAGTCCCAGAGACTGATACAGGGACGGTACATATGCCTGAAGTACGAACTGTACCAATGTTACGAATCCGGCAATAACTACGATGTAGCAAGGGATTCTTACCTTATCCGGAATAATCTTCCGAAGAAGGGAAATTACGATGTTCGAGCAGATCAGTACTGCTGTTGCGGAAAGACCCATTCCCAGACCATTGGACAGGGAAGAAGATGTTGCCAGCGTCGGGCAGGTACCGATCAGAAGTACCAGTACCGGGTTCTCCTTAATAATTCCATTTGTCAATATGGAAAGTTTGCTCTTTTTTGCCATTACTGAACACCTCCCATACTCTTATACTGTTCCAGAGCTGCGTATACAGCCTTGTGGATTGCACCGGAAGATACGGACGCACCGGTTACGTATTTTACCGTGTTGTCGCTCTTGATGTTCTCATTTCCAAGTGCTTTCAGGCTCTTATACTGACCCAGGTGCTCCGGCGTCTGTGCCTTTGTACCTACACCAGCGGTATCGGAGTGGTTGGTAACCTTCACGTTGGTAATGGCACCGTCTTTGTCGATACCGATCATTGCGGTCAGCATGCCGCCGTAGGAGTTGGACATAGCGGTTACCACCATGCCGGATCCGTTGGTTGCATCAAATACTTCTGTTACATATACCTTCTTTGCTTCCAGAACGTACATGTCGCCGTTATACTGCTTGAATTCACCCTTTGCTGCCGGCAGAAGTTCATTTCTGGCTTCGTTTGCCGCCTTCAGAGTGTTTTCATCGATAACCGGCTTGGTTACACCATATGTAAATGCAAGTGCCAGTGTAACCACGAAGCAGATGCATACCAGTACGAGGATCGGTTTAACGAATTCCTGGAATGTGTTTGTCTTATTTTCCACTGTTCGCACCTCCTGCACAATAACGCTTGAAGCTCCATCTGTTGATCAGCGGTGTGCAGATGTTCATCAGCAAAATGGAGAAGGATACGCCTTCCGGATAGCTTCCGAAGAGACGGATTGCCATTGTGATGATTCCGCAGCCGATGCCGAACATAATCTGTCCGGATGGGAGCTTTGGAGTTGTAACATAGTCCGTTGCCATGAAGATTGCACCCAGCATAACACCACCGGCCAGAATATGGAATACAGCCATGTGGAAGGACTTGGTGTAAATCAGAGCAATGACGAATACGGTTCCGATGAATGCACACGGAATGATTGGAGAAATGACTTTCTTCCAGATCAGATATGCACCGCCGATGAGCAGTGCCAGTGCACTCACTTCACCAACAGAACCGCCGATGAAGCCCAGGAACATATCCATGTTGGACGGCAATTTTGCACCTGCGCCGCCTTCTGCCAGGATTCCCAGCGGAGTCGCACCGGTGGTTGCATCTGTTGTCTCCGCCATTCTTGGCAGCGGCCATGTGGACATGTTTGCCGCGAAGGAGATGAACAGGAAAATTCTTGCTGTAATTGCCGGGTTTACGAAGTTCTTTCCGATTCCGCCGTAGAGCTGTTTAACAACTACAACGGCAACGAAACAACCGATTACAGCCATCCACAGCGGGAAGTTTGCCGGTACGTTGTACGCGATCAGAAGACCGGTAACCGCCGCACTCAGGTCGCCTACCGTCTGTGGCTTCTTTGCAAGATAATTGTAGAGCCATTCAAAACCGACACTGGCGATGATGCATACTGCGCAGAGCAGGATTACTCTTGCGCCGAACACATATACTCCCGCAACAAAGGCCGGTGCCAGTGCAAGCAGAACGGATCCCATCAGTTTCGTCGTATCCGCATCCGTAACGATATGCGGCGCATTGGACACGATCAGGTTAGAGTGAAATTTCTGTTTTTCCATTACTTACTTGTCGCCTCCTTTACCATACCCTTTGCCAGTGTATTCATGAAGCTGAGAGGTCTTCTTGCCGGGCAGATGTAGGAGCAGCTTCCGCAGCCCATGCACTGCATAACGTTGAACTTCTGAAGTCTCTCCACGTCTTTTCTATTATATGCCTCCGCAAAAATAACCGGCATCAGCTTGAACGGACATGCGCTGATACAACGTCCGCAGTTGATGCAGCCGGTCTCAACCTTTACTTCTGCAACTTCCTTACCGAATGCCAGCAGGGAACCGGTATTCTTCATGGTAACGTTCTCGTCCGAGTTGGTCGCACGACCCATCATCGGTCCACCCATTACAATCTTCTTCGGCTCTTTCTTGTATCCGCCGCAGAATTCCATTACATCCGCAATCTGAGTACCGATTGGAACGAATACGTTCTTCGGTTCTGCTACCGCATCCCCGTCTACGGTAATTCTTCTGCGAACAATTGGCATTCCGGTCTTGAAGAACTCTGCAATGATTGCGACGGTGGATACGTTGTCCAGAATTACGCCCAGCTGTGCCGGGAGAACTCCTGCATCCATCACCTTACCGGTCGCTTCATACACCAGAACACGCTCAGCACCCTTCGGATATCTGGACTGAAGCGCAAGCACCTCAATGTCATCAAATCCGTTCTGCTGAATCAGATTGTTCATGTTTTCAATCGCTTCCGGCTTGTTCTCTTCGATTCCGATAATACCCTTCTTCAGATCCAGGTATTTCATGATCAGTTTCATTCCGTCCAGAACATCCTGACCCTGCTCAACCATCATACGATTATCCCCGGTGATGTACGGTTCACATTCTGCTGCGTTTACAACCAGAACGTCACACTCATCCAGGTTCTTCGGATTCAGTTTGATATGTGTTGGGAACGAAGCCCCTCCGAGACCAACGACGCCGCTGTCTCTTACTGCTTTAACGAATTCTGCATGATTCGTAACGTGCGGAATCTGAACTTCCTCGCTCACTTCCTGTTTCTTGTCTGTCTCGATTACAATCAGAGTTTCCATTCCGCCCATGCCTCCACGGGACTGAACGATATCCGTAACCGTTCCGGAAACACTGGAGTGTACCGGTGCGCTGACAAAAGCATCGGTGTCACCGATTCTCTGTCCGACTTTTACGTGGTCACCCTTTGCAACGAGAGGTTTACAAGGAGCACCGATGCTCTGCGACATGCAGATTTTTACAACATCCGGAACCGGCATAACCACGGTCTCGAGATTCGAGGTGTTCTTGTGGTGCGGTACCAGAATGCTAGGTAAGTGTTTACCTTGGCTCATCCTTAAGCAACCTTCCTTTCCTACAAAATGTAATAACAATATTCACTGAACTATTATACACTACTCTTTCACAAAAATCACTTGAAATTTCACGGAAAAATCACTTTTGTATGTTTAGTTTCTGTCACACTTTTCAAGATTTTTCTTCATTTTTCTCCCCCAAAAGCAGCATTTCGCCCGCTTACACTTCCGGTGCGACGCACACATATCCATTTTCATCCACGCCGATCACCGTTTCGTTCCGGCGAACCCGCTCCTGCAGGTATTGAACCGCTTCTTTTGTCAGAATTTCACCGGGGCAGGCCAGAGGAATCCCCGGCGGATACGGAATCAGGGAATCGTACAGACGGCGGCCGGCCGCCTCCGCCAGTGGAATTCGTTCTTTTATTGACGGAATCGGGCCTTGCTCCAGATTAAATGCAAGAACGTCTTCGCTGCGCCCCGTCTCGTTTTCCGTAATCCCGTACTTGCCGCTGATATGCTGCAAGGCTTCCAGCAGTCTTTCGTAATCCCGGCGCTCGTTTCCCAGGCCGGTCATCAGCATGGCGTAATCTCCGTGGACCATTTCCACCCAGATATTCTGCTCCTGCAGCTCCGCCGCCAACCGCTCGCCCCCGAAACCGTAGGGCTTCATGTTCAGGTTGATTTTGCTCCGATCCATTTCCCGGTTCTCGATTACCGAAAGGCCGGTGACGGACCGGTAATTCTCGTAGAAATACTGCAAGTCGGACTGCCAGGCCTGAAAAAGCTCCCGGCCGCGGCGCAGGATTTTCTCGTTCACATCCAGGCTCCCCATCAGAATGTAGGAAGGGCTGGTGGTCTGGAGCATCCTCACCGTCTCCGAAATCCGGGAAACGTCCACCCGGTCGCTGCACACGTTGAGGATGGCGGTCCCCGTGAAAGACATCAGGGTTTTGTGCGTGCTGTTCACCACCAGATCCGCCCGCAGGTTTTCCGCCGCCCGCTTTTTCCGAGCGCCTTCGTCAAAGAATTTCAAATGGGCACCGTGGGCCTGATCCACAATCAGCACCTTTCCCGCCGCGTGGGCTTCCAGAGCGATATCTTCAATTTCCGAAAGCACCCCGTAATAATTGGGGCTGGTCACCAGCACCGCCGATGCATCCGGATGTTCTCGCAGCGCCGCCGCCACATCTCGCGGCGAAATCGCTCCCTGCAGTCCGGTCTTCTCATCCGTCATGGGCTGCACGTACACCGGCTCAACGCCTCCCAGGCGAAGGGCCGAGAACACCGATTTATGGGAGTTCCGCCCCATAATCAGCTTGCCGCCCCGCGGCACCGTCGCCAGAACAGACGCGATCAGCCCGGTGCTGCTTCCGTTCACCAACAGCTCCGTGTGCCGCACGCCGTAAAGCTCCGCATAATTCTCCATCACCCGGCGAATCACCGACTCCGGCTGAGTCAGCGCATCCGCCCCCGGAATCTCCGTGATGTCGCTGCCCATGATGTTCTTCAGAAAATCGCCGTACCCCATCTCCTTATACAGCCGGCTCCGCCCCTTGTGCCCCGGCATATGGAAGGATATGGGATTTTGACGCTTGTGCTCCACCAGAAAATCCGTCACCGTTCTTCTATCCATCTTCCGTTCCTCGTTCTTTCGTTCTCCTAAAAATAAAATCAAAAGGCCCCGGACCTCCGACCGAGCGGAGAATCCGGGGTGCTTCAGTTGTTTTTATCGAATGACGTCGGTTCCCACGTACGGGCGCAGTACCTCCGGCACGATAACCGAGCCGTCTTCCTGCTGGTAATTCTCCAGGATGGCCGCAACGGTTCTGCCCACTGCCAGTCCGGAGCCGTTCAGGGTATGGACGAATTCCGGCTTGGTATCCCGGTCTCTCTTGAACCGGATGTCCGCTCTCCGTGCCTGATAATCCTCGAAGTTACTGCAGCTGGAAATCTCTACGTATCTTCCGTAGCTTGGCATCCACACTTCGATATCGTAAGTCATCGCGGAGGAGAATCCCAGATCTCCGGCGGACAGGCGTACCACGTGGTACGGAATCTTCAGCTGCTTCAGCACTTCTTCCGCATCCAGGGTCAGCTTCTCCAGCTCATCGTAGGAAGTCTCCGGCGCAACCAGCTTTACCATTTCCACCTTGTTGAACTGGTGCTGACGAATCAGGCCCCGGGTATCTCTTCCGGCGGAACCCGCTTCTTTACGGAAGCATGGGGTATATGCCGTGTAGTATACCGGCAGTTCGTCACCGCTGAGGATTTCGCCGGCTCTCAGGTTGGTCACCGGAACCTCTGCGGTCGGAATCAGGTATTCATCCACGCCTTCCAGGTGATACATATCGTCCACGAACTTCGGCAGCTGACCGGTTCCGGTCATCGCCGCAGCATTTACCATGAACGGCGGGAGGATTTCGATATATCCCTGGTCCTCGGTGTGCAGGTTCAGCATGAAGTTGATCAATGCTCGCTCCAGCCGAGCGCCCAGGCCCTTGTATACCGTGAATCTGGCACCGGACAGCTTCGACGCCCGGTCGAAGTCCAGGATGTCCAGGTTTTCACCGATGTCCCAGTGTGCTTTCGGCTCGAAGGAAAACTCGGTCGGTTCGCCCCACTTCCGAATCTCCACGTTATCGGAATCGTCGATGCCGTCCGGAACTTCCTTGTTCGGTGTGTTCGGCACACCCAGAAGGGCGTTGTGGAGGTTTTCCTCCGCCTCGCTGACCTTGCCGTCCAGTTCTTTGATGTGCTGGCTGAGCTCTTTCAGTTCCTTAAAGAGAGCGGTGGTATCTTCTCCGGCCTTCTTCAGCTTCGGAACCTCTCGGGAAGCGGTGTTCTGTCTGTTCTTCAGCTGCTCCACTTCCGCCAGCAGTTCTCTTCTCTCGGTGTCGTACTTCCGCACGTCTTCCAGGCCGAAATCGCCTTTGCCGCGTCTTTCTACATCTTTTTTCACTTCGTCGAAGTTCTGTCTGATTCGTTTAACGTCTAGCATTTTATCATCCTTCTTCTTTCTGATACAGAATTAATTATTTGTGATTAGAATAGATTCTTCTGGTAATCATTATACAGGTCGCGGAGCTCTTCCGTCAAATGCTGAATTTCCAATTCCAGGTCGGAAGCCAGCTGGAAATTCTCTTCGTCCAGCGCCAGCTTTGCCTGAGACAGGATGGATTTCTTTCCGATGTAGTCCTTTCCCAGACGGTGTCTCAGGTCGTTCACCTGTCTCCAGTTCATGATATCGTAATCCGTTGCGCTGTTCTCGGTGTGCGCCTTTACGCACTGACGAACGAAATTCATGGTGTTCGGAATCAGCCGATCGTGGAATTCCGTGCTCCACTTCAGGGTCATCTGATCCCGGTAGGAACGGATGATCAGAGCGATGGTGTCGTCCCCTCCGGTAATCTTTACCAGGTCATCTCGCTGTTCATCAAAGGCTCTGAAGTTCTCCCATACCGTTGCCGGTGCCTTGCCGAAGAGCCGTTCTCTCTCTTCTTCCGTATAATACGTGAATACGTTTTCTTCGGAACGATACTGACGATCCTTTTCCAGGTAGATGTCCTCTTCTCCCGGCTTTTTGGAGATGGCCTTCTCCAGCTCCTGCGGTGTCCGCTTGTTCTCCAGTGCCGAGCGAATTCCGTCCAGCATCAGCATGTAAGCGGAACCGATAATCAGATAGGTGTTGGAATGCGGGTTCGGCGAACGCAGTTCGAAACGGGTGGCCATCGGATTGGTCATATCCCGAACCACGCCGATCAATACGGTTCTGTTCCGGGATGGGGTGACGCAGTCTCTTCCCAGGGAGGTAACCACGCATACCGGTGCTTCGTATCCCGGCTTCAGTCTTTGGAACGCATCGTGGGTCTGTGCCACGAACGGATTGAGAATTTCATAGTTCCGCAGAATTCCCATCAGCGAACCGTATCCGATTGGGCTCATGAAGTCCTTCTCCCGATCGGTCGGCTCGAACAGGTTGATCGTCTTGCCGTTCTTCAGCTTTGCCATCACGCCCAAGTGGGTGTGCTCTCCGTTTCCGGCAACGCCCTGCATCGGTTTTGCCAGGAAGGTAACCTCCAGATTGTTGGCCCGGAAAACGTCCCGGATGATGTGCTTAATCTGGCTTTCGTTGTCCGCTGCCTGCATCGGGTTGGAATACTTCCAGTCGATTTCCAGCTGCTCCATGATGTGGTCGAAGTCGCCGCTGTTGCCCATCTTGGCACGAACGCCGCCCACTTCTTTATGACCCATTTCCACTTCGAATCCGTAGCGGTCCAAAATCTCCAGAGTCTGTTCCATCGCCGTTCCCACCGGTCCGATGGTGCGCTTCCAATACTGCTCTTTCAGTTCCTGGGAGGTGTACAGCTGGTCGCGGTCCGCCCGGTCGTCCGGTGTCTTTACCCAGAATTCCAGTTCGGTGGCACTGGTGAGCACCACATCTTCAATATCTTCCGGAGAATCCAATCCTCCGATGTAGTCCGTTACGTATGGATTGTTCTGAATCAGTTCCATTAGTCCCCGACGGAACTTCTTCGTCAATCTTCTCGCATAGATTCGGGAGCCTACCATCCGCTCGTTGTTGTGTCTCAGGAAGGATGGAATTCTCAGTGTTCCCACCGGCAGTCCGGTTTTGTAATCGATGTTCATGAAGTTGTACTCCACGTACCAGTTCACTTCCTTATCCGGAAGGATGTCTACTCTGGCATTGGACAGTTCGGCAATCAGCGGAAGCGCTACGCTGGACCCGTCGGTCTGAACGCCGTCCCACAGAATTTTCTCCATGTCCTCTACAAATGCCTTCATCGGGATCTTCTCATCGGTGTTGTGGTTCCCCAGGTCCACGCCCGTCAGAGACACGAACTTTACTTCCGGATGGGCCTCCAGTATGGCCGCAATCTCCTTCTCATCGTGCTTATCTGCCGGGATGGTAAAAAGCATTTTGTCCAAATCAAAATCTAACATTTTTTCTCTCCTCTCAACCCTTCTTTAACGTATAGCGTGATATTTTTAATTCTGGTCTTCCAACTGATTCAAATACTTCTCCAGCTCGTCCAGATAATCACCGTACTTCTTCCAGTTTCCGCTCTTCTGGGCGTTCACTGCGTTCTCGTAGGCTTCGTTGGCTTTTTGGATTAACTCCTTGGTGTTGGACTTTCCGGAATTCTTTTTACCGGAAGACGCGGATGCACTCTGGGATTGTCCGCTGTTCTCGTCCTCTCCGAAGAGATCCGCCAACGCATCTTCTAAGGTGGACTCGTAGGCGATTTTGTCGCCGTAAGCCACAATCACCCGTTTCATCTCCGGAATCGCCTGGTTGGACGCTTCCAGATATACCGGCTCCACGTACATGATGGAGTGGTTAATCGGAATGACGAACAGGTCGCCTCTCCGATATTTGGAACCGGAGGAATTCCACAAGGAGAACTCCTTGGAAATCTCCGTATTCTGGTCAATCTGGGCCTCAATCTGCATCGGGCCGTACACCGTTTTGTTTTTCGGGAACTTATATACCAGCAGCTGGCCGTACCGATTCCCGTCGTTCCGCGCCATCATGATGGCCGTCATGTTCTGTTTGGACTTCGGCGTGAACGGAATCATGTTGATGAATTCCGCCTTCTTTTCGTCCGGAAGTTCAAAGATAAAGTAGCTCGGATTCATCTCCTTTTCTTCCGTGCCGTAGATCTGGTGTGCGATATCCCACAGGTCCTCGTCCTGATAGAACACCTTTACCTGATCCATGTGGTACTTCGTGTACACGCCGGCCTGAATCTTCAGCAGGGAATTCGGATAGCGGATGTGCTTCCGGATACCCTCCGGCATGTCCTTACCGTCCTTGAACAGGGTCGGATAGATTTTCTGGTAAGTGCGAGCCACCGGATCGTCTTCATCCACTACGTAGAAAGTGGTATCTCCGTTATAGGCATCCACCACAACCTTTACGGAATTTCGGATGTAGTTGGTGGAACCCACCTCGCCGGAATACGGTTCGGAATACGGATAGTAGGAACTGGTGGTGTACGCATCCACAATCCAGTACAGCTTGCCGTTGACCACCGTCATGTACGGATCCTTCTCGTAGGAAAGATACGGCATCAGCTTCTCCACCCGATCTTTGATGTTCCGGTTGATGATAATCCGGGAGTCGGAGTTCACGTTGGAGGACACCAGCAGTTTCATGCTGCCCTCCCGTACGGAGAACAGAATCCGGTTCAGCAGGTTCAGCTTGATTCCCGCTTTGCCCTTGTACATGCTGTAGCTGTTCTCATTGCCGTTCGGATAATCGAACTCCTGCTCATCGGTATTCACGATTACGTAATCGTTGGTCAATTCGCCGAAATAGATTTCCGGCCGAGTAATCTCGATGTCCTTCGCCTCCGATTCCGGCGGAATGTTCTTTACGATAATATCCGGCTGACCGCTGGCCGTAACCGCATCCACGCGGGATACCGCCGCACCGTAACCGTGGGTGTACTTCAGATGGCGGTTGATCCAGGTGGAACTGATTTTGCTCTCGTTAATCTCCCGGGCGGCCAGATACGTCTGAGTCTGTTCCCCGTTGATGTTGTACCGGTCGATATCCACATCGTTGAAATCGTAGTACTGCCGGATGCTCTGGGTCTGATTGTAAAAATCCTGCACCGGCTCGTAGTCGTTAATTCGAATATTGGTGATGGTCTGAGAGTTGTCCCGAATCGCCTGACGATTCAGGTTCTGCTCTGCCGGAAATTCTTCCACCTTGATGTTGTCCAGCCCGTAGGCGTGACGGGTAAAAGAAATATTCCGCTCCAGATATTTGCTTTCCTTATTGATTTCGTCCGGGCTGACCAGCAGGTTCTGCACCGCAAAACTCACCACGCCGCCCAAAAGGCCCACTGCAACGATTGCAATCGGAATCCGCACCAGCTTCTTCGGCTCCTTCCGGTGCATGTGATGGCAAAGTGTTACCGCGCCGACGATCGAAAGCGCCATAATCAGCCGGTACACCCACAGCTTCACATTCACATCCGTAAAACCCGCGCCGTACACCGCGCCCGTGTGAACGTGCAGCAAATCGAACTGCCGCATCAGAAAATCCATCGCCACCATTACGTAGAAAATAATTCCCAGCAGGGTCAGTTTTCCCGATGCAATGTGGAGCAGCTGGCTCATATTGCTGTTGTTCAAATCCAGCGTACGCTTTTCGCTCGGCTTTTTCCGGGATTTACGGGTAAAAGGAATTGCGTTCTCTCCCGAGGTTTCCGGGTCTTCCGGTTCCTCCGGCTCCCATTCGAACATATCCGGAGTGCGCACCATCATCAGGATTCCGTAGTACAGCAAGGTGATGATTACCACGCCCACCACGATTCCCAGCACGATGTTGTTGGCCTTGGTCAAGAATGACAGTTTAAACACGTAGAAGGAAATGTCCAGATGGAAGAGCGGGTCCTTCAGGCCGAAGGATGTGGCGTTGGCAAACTGCCGAAAATCCATCCACGTGCTGGCGCCGGCGGTGAGTCCCACCAGGAGGCCGAACACCACCGACATTCCCCAGGAAATCTTGTTGAGCCGTTTTTCATCCGGAATCTCATGGGACTCGATTTCAATGAAATAGTGTTTTTTCAAGCTCTTCAGGTAAATACGCACCAGAAGCATGGCTGCCAGGAACACCGGCACCCCAATTTCCAGCTGGCTCAGGAACTTCGTCCAGAACACCTTTTCGTACCCCAGGCTGTCAAACCACATCCAGTTGGTGAGAAAACCGGCACAACCGATGAGCAGCACCAGAATCACCACGATTACCATCACGACGAAACTGAGCCCCTTCTTCGGCCGATGAATTCGGTTCATTCCTTTTGGTTTCTTATCTCTTTTCTTCATATCGCCACTCCATTGCTGCGTTGGACGCTCTTAAAAAAACGAACAAGCAGCGACAGCGTCCGTCATAGGCGCGCCACCGCTGCATGTAATTCTATTAAATTTTTGTGCATTTGGGCGGAATCCTATGGATTGCCGCAAAATGCTTTTATTACATCAATCCGTCGAAACCGCCGCCGTCTGCGAAGAAGTTGGTGTAGTTTCCAATCACCTCGTTCAGGGTCTGGGCAATGCCGCTCTCCGGCGCGAAGTTGAGAATCAAAATGATTCCGAGGAGAACTACCAGTAGAACCGCAACAACAATGGCGATAACGGTGAGCACGCTTCCGCCCTTCTCATCGTAATCCGCTTCTTCCTTCACCTTCTTGGCTTTTTTCTTCTTGGCCTTCTTTCCGGTCTCCTGTACAGCTTCTGCCGCCGGTGCCGGTGCCGCCGCGTTTACCGCAGCGCTGAGGCTCATGGAAGACATGTCTTCCTGCGGTGCCGCTGTCTGCACCTGTGGCTGCATCTGCGGAGCCTGCGGTGCTTCCTGTACCGGTGCTGCCGGAGCTTCCGGCTGAGTTCCCAGAATGCTGTTCATGGCATCGGTCACATCGTCATCCAAATCTTCGCCCTGCAGCTTGCTGTATTCCGCATCCAGAAGCTTCTGGAATTCTTCGTTCTTACGATACAGAGTGTAGAACTTGTCGATTTTGCGGGTGGCTTCCAGATCGTCTGCATCCGGTGCGCCGCCGAAAATGTCGTTCTCCAAATCCTCCAGGGACATGGAGTTCTGATCTTTCGCCGCTGCTGCCTGATTCAGAATATCCTCGGAAGGCAGTACCACGGTATCGCTTCCCTTGTTGTCGCCGGTATCGATGGTTTCCGGGTTAAAGAAGATGTCCTCTTCCTTCGGTTCTTCCGGCGTGGTATCCACGCCCAGGTCGAAACCCAACTGTGCCAATTCTTTATCCAGATCCAGCTGTTCGTTTTCCGCAAAAGCAGAATCCGCCGCCGCATCGTTGTTCACTGCATCCTGAATATTCAGTACCGGCGTTACGTCGTCGTTCTGCAGTCCGGTATTCTGATCCGCAATTCCATCCATGTAAGAATCGCTGTAGCTTTCTTCTTCCTGCGGTGCTTCCGGTTCCTTCGGCGCACTCAGGCTATCCAGTTCGGCTTCCAGGTCGAAGTCCATGGCACCGTCGCTGAATTCATCCAAACCTGCGTCTTCCGCCGGTGCTTCGGTCGGTTCTGCTGCCGGTACTTCTTCCGCCGGTGCAACTTCCGCCGGTGTGGTCTCTACCGGTGTTGCTTCTACTTCTACAGCCGGTTCCTTCGATGCGTCTTCCGCTACTTCACCGCTCTTCTGCTTCAGCAGCATCTCCAGCTTCTTCTGAAGAGCCGCGATTTCATCATCCACCGCTTCCTTCTCTTCGCTGCTCGGTGCTGCCGTCTGCGCTGCCGGAGCCTCTGCTGCCGGTTCTGCCGGAGCCTCGGTCACCTCAGCGGCCGCCGGGGTTGTTTTTACCGGGGTCTCTTCCGCAGCGTCGTCCAACGAGAAATCGTCGTCATCGTCGTCATCCAGATTATTCGGCTCTTCGACTCTTGCCGCGCGAGAAGCTCTTCTCTTTGGAACGTAATCCAAATATTCGTCAAATCCGGCATAGGCATCTTCCACGTCGGACTCTTCTTTTGCCGGTTCTGCCGGGGTCAGGTCGTCGCCGAACAAATCGATTCCCGCTGCGACGTCCTCTTCCTCGGATTCATCGTCCAGTTCGGCCGGATTCAGCTCCACGTCATCCTCCCCGAAGAAGAAATCATCGTAGGAACCTTTTTCCGCCGGCTTCGCTGCCACTTCCTGTTCCGGCTCCTGCTCGTCTTCATCTGCCAGGTGGTTCAGCCGGATGTTGTCATATTCATCTTCCACCGACGGTGTATCCACGCTGGTGAAAGAATCTTCGTAATCGTGGAACACGGCGTTCCGGTCGGTTTTTTTCGGGGCCTTCGGCGCTTCGTCTTCGAAGAGGTTGGATCCGCCGCTGAAAATGGATTCCAGGTTGTCCTGCTTCGGTGCACGCTTTTTCTCGGACTTCATTCCGCTGAGAATTCGGTCGAATTCCTGCTCGGAGTCTTCAACGAAGTTCTGCGGCTTCTCCGGAGCCACTTCCTGCTTCCGGGCTTCTTCTCTCTCGGCACGAATCTTTGCCAGCTGCTCCTCAAAAGTCGCTGTCCCATCCCGCCTGTCCATCTCGGCGATGATGTCGTCCTTCAAATCCGTGTATCCCTGTGTGTGCTCTCTCTGAGATTCCGGAAGGACGGACTCTCTCCGTTCCGGATATGCGGTGTCCTCAAAGGAATCTGCCGGAACATTCTTTCTCAGGTTCTCGTATTCCGCCCGCTCCTGCTCATCTTTTTCCTGCTTCAGGACATCGATGAAATTCATGGTGCGGCTGCGGTCTCTGGACGGTTCTTCCTTTCCGAAAAGTTCTTCTTCTAAGGAAGTCTTCTTTTCCGGCGCACGATAAGCAGAGGTGCCGGTCGAAGCCGACCGATTCGGCACGCTTTCAAACTCGTCGGAATAATCTTCCCACGGAGAACGGACTTCCTTACGCGGGCGTCTTCTGGAATTCCGGTCATCTACCACCGAGCTCCAGTCAAAAGCCACTTCTGATTTTCTTTTTGGCGCGCGTGTGTCGCTGTCATCCCAATCCAGATTCATGCTAAAACCATGATCCGCTGACTTTGCCGCCTTCGTTTCGCCGGCAGCCTGTTGATTTCTATTTTTTACGGGATGCTCTGTTGCTGATTCCAGTCCGGTGGATGCCACCTTGGCTCCACAGACGCTGCAGAATTTTGCACCATCAGCAATTTTGTTGCCACAATTACTACAGAACACTATTGTACCTCCCAAATGTATTATCCGCTCTAATTAATAAGCTCTTACAAATATTCATTGAAAATTATACAACAGCATTTTGGAAAATTCAATGCTTTCTACAGGATTTATGGTTGAAAGGCTTGATTTTATTGTGTTTGCAATATGAATGTAAAACATTTGCAAACTTTCCGTGCAAGATTTGAAAACTTTTTTGAAAAAAATAAAAAAAGTGCTTGACTATGCCCCCGTTTCCGGCTATACTAAATGAGTCGCATGAAGCGACCGAAAAAAACTTTTTAAAAAAAGTGCTTGACTTCTTGAGACTTCTGAGTTATACTAAATGAGTCGCATGAAGCGGTTAAAAAATGAATATGCGCGATTAGCTCAGCTGGCAGAGCACCTGACTCTTAATCAGGGTGTCCAGGGTTCGAACCCCTGATCGCGCACCATGGACGAGCAACTAAAGTTGCTCGTTTTTTTATTGTTTTTGCGCCGGCCGGATGAGCTGCAGATGCCGGCGCCCGGCCGGCGCCTCAGAGCGAATTGTTGGCGCCTCGCAACGGAGATACAAGGCTTTCCCGGCACCAAGGCGCCAACTTCGGCGCCCGGGCGCCCGGGCCGCCTTCAGACGAAAAGTGATGCGCGGAAGGCTCCAAACCGCTATGTACTATGTACCATGTACCCTCCTCATCGGACACCCGGCAAAGAGGGTACATCGCGCAACCTGCCTCCGCGCATCACTTTTCTTCATCTCAATTTCAAACAGAGCAGGAAAGGAGAATGGCGGCGGCCATTCTCCTTTTCCTCTTCTCCCACAATCGAAAGCTTCCGGCGGGATGCCGGAAACTCACGAATATGTATCCATTAATCCTTTTTTAATTTTCCTCAATGAACCGGAGCAAGCCTTCGGCGCCCTTTACGATGCCACCCCGGTCTTCCGGTGCACAGCCCAGGTGGGTGAACACTTCACCGATGAACACATTGTTTTTCTGCAGGCAGTCAAATACCTGATCGATGATTTCCTTACACATTTCCTGTTCCTGCATCGGGCCGAACGGATTGGCAAAATACGTGGTGGAAATGCCGGTCTCCTGCGTCGTTCCCTTGGCCATTCTTTTACCCTCGATGAAAATGCTCTTTGCCTCATCCAGGTCCTCCACCTTCCGCAGACCGATTCCGTCTCCGTAGTTGTTGGCATAGGCGAACAGATCCACCGGATGGCTTTCCGTAATTACCGCATACGGCGCTGCCGGCGTGATAACGCGGGCGTTGGCTTTATCCGGGTTGAAGAAAACGGAACGGTTCATATCCCGATACGGCGTTGCCGGATCCAGGTCGTCCAGCCGCACGAAAGCCCCGATTTCCGAGCCCTGGGCGTACACCTGTCCGTCGTGAATGTGGAAAGTGCCCATGTCGTCGAAGACCACCTCGATGTTGGCGATTTTGTCGTCGCCCAGAGATTTCAGTGCTTCGATGGTTTCCGATTTGCCGGCGCCGGAATCCCCCATCAGGCAGATTCCCTTCTTTTTGCCGTTCTTCAGCGTGATGTTGACGAAGGCGCCGTGAATCGGCAGCCAGCCTCTCTGCATCATCGCCACGTTGTGTAGGGTCAGCACGCTCTTCTTCATGTAGCCGAAGTAGGTGATTTTCTCGCTGTAGGAAACACTGCCCACCCACAGGGCGTTGTCCTCGTCGTAATAGAATCCGCACTGATCCTTACCGTCCTGATTGCCGAAAATCAGGATGCAGTCCGGCTTCTTAGAAGCTTCCTTCTTGGTCGCCAGCTCAAACAGGTTGGCGCAAGCCACGCCGCTGGCCATGAAATCCCGGTGGAAGTAAATGAAAATCGTCAGGTCTCCTACTTTTGCCGGGAAGCAGAAGAATTCCTCCCGATTGCCCGCGAAATTCTCCATCGGATTGGTGTCCAGCTTCTCGTACGGCCACTCCCGCTTGTTGGACTTGGTGTACAGAATCATCGGCGTCCGCAGCATGACGGAATCGATGAACATCATTTTACGAAGGGCATCGTAGGTGGAGTCGAACATAAAAGCATCATTTCGATACAGTGCCAGACTGGCGTTGGTGCCCGCCGGCTGCTGACGATACACTTTGTTCGCTCTTCCCATCAAGGTCTGTTCCAGGCGCCGGAACGTGGACAGCAGCAGCTGGTTGTGCTGGGAATCGCTGGCAACGAACACCGTGGACTCCACATCTCTCCGGCGATCTGTGGTGATGGAGTACCGGGCATGGCTCTTCCAGAAATCGTAAATACCTTCCACGAAGGCCAGCGCCGTCTCCCGATCTTCAATATACGGCATATCCACCTCATCCGCATCGAAAACAATCAGTTCCCGGGCGAATTTGCACAGCGCCTGCACCGCATTCTTCTCGGACATGTCCCGAACCGCCCAGTCGTACAATCTGTGGTCTCGCTCCCGCAGGTATTCCAGATAATGGGCCACGAAAGCCTTGAATTCCTTGGACTTCAGCAAATCCGAACGTGACTCCGGATAAGCCAAATCAAAATTCAGAATTACCATGTCATCGGTCAGATAAATTTTCTCTTTCATTTCCTCTCCTATCGCTAAAACCCGCTCAGCATTTCGCACAACGAAATGTAGCTATGATACAAAACTACGTCGATTGTACCACACCGAGCGGGTTTAGGATAGGCTTTTTTATGACCTTATCCAAATTTATTATTTATTTTTATCTTCTATAACAATTCTCTATGCATCGGTCAACCTTTTTTAATACCCTAAAAACAGGTTCGCCGCATCTGAAGTTTCCGGGGAAAAGTTTCCGAAAAAGCCCGAATAGCGTTAAGCGTGCTTCCCGCCCAGGGAAAACAGTCCGATAATCAGGCCAATGACCAGCAGCGGCATCGCCAGGTGGAGCAGTCCGCCCAGCAGCATCGCCATCAGCACGAAGGGCAGTCCCAGCACCCAGAACACTGCTTTCATCAAGCCCCAGGTCGCCCGAAGCGCCAACGCGATCATTTCGAACACCAGAAATATTACTCCGATTGTAAACAGCGTAATCATCTTTTACTCCCTATTCTCCAAGCTCTTCTGCATTTGGAAATTGCTTTCCGCCGCCTGCTTGGTCTGCTCGCTGGATTCTTCCCGCAGGCATGGGTCGTCCAGCTTCTCCTCCGCCTTTGGCTGATACGGCTTAATCGGGGTTTTGTCCCCAATGCCCAGTGCCTCTCCAGCCACGCCCAGAGATGCCACGGAATCCATGATATCCGTCGGCATGTAGATCTTGGTGGCCTGGCCGTCGGAAATCTCCTTCAGCGCCTCAATTCCTTTTAGCTTCAATACGTTTCCGTTCGGGCTGGCCTCATTCAGCATCTTGAGACCTTCCGCCTCTGCCTGGTACACCAGCTCGATGGATCTCGCCCGGCCTTCCGCCAGAGCAATCTGCGCTTCCTTCTCCGCTTCCGCTGCCAGAATCTTCGCCTTCTTGTCACCTTCCGCACGGGATACCACGGATTCCTGGTGCGCCTGGGCTTCCAGCACCGTCTGTCTTCTTTCCCGCTCCGCTCTCATCTGAGTGGTCATGACGTCTTCGATTTCCTTCGGCGGCGTGATGTTCTTCAGCTCCACGCGGGTCACCTTCAAGCCCCACGCATCCGTCGCTTCGTCCAGAATGGTCTGAAGTCTTCCGTTGATTTCATCTCTGGAAGTCAGGGTCTGGTCCAGCTCCATATCGCCGATGATGTTTCGCAAGGTGGTGGCAGACAGGTTCTGCAGACCGAAAATCGGATCCTCCACGCCGTAGGTGTACAGCTTCGGATCGAATACCTTGGCGAAAACCACGGAATCGATGCGCATGGTAACGTTATCCTTTGTGATTACCGGCTGCGGCGGAAAATCCAGCACCTGCTCCTTCAGGCTGATTTTCTTTACAATCCGGTCCAGAATCGGAATCTTAACGTGAATTCCGGCCTCCCAAGATGCCTGGTATTTACCCAGACGCTCGATGACATACACGGCCTGCTGCGGCACGATTCGCACGTTCGGCAGTACCAGCACTAAAATAATCACAACTAAAGCAATAATCATCATTTTTTCCTCCCTATATCAACATGAGAAATGCTTCCAATGAATCTCCCTGAATAATCAAAAAAGACCCATAACGACAGCGCATCTGTCGCCATGAGTCTTGCAATTTAAAACAAGCCGGGTCCTTTCTCTAGAAAGCCGAGGTGACGACTTGCTGCGCCGAAGCGCCTGCTACTCCCTCACGGAGTTGGTTCGATTCATTTGTGACGCAATAGTACCACACTCCATAGCCGGTGTCAACTATTGTTTTGTGAATTATTTTTTGCCGATTAGCAGGGTAAAATACCCGGAATTTTCCGGGATTTCTTCCATTTTTTCATACACCCTTTCCCCCGGCATCCCGCAGTTTTCCACGCCCTGTACGGACAGGCCCGCCGCGGCGGATTCTTTTTTTACCCGTGCCAGATGCTTTCCGGACTTCATGAGCACGTAGGTGCCCGGCTCCCTTAGATTCACCGACGCCTCGTCCCAGGCGGGAATCACCCGCAGCGTCTCCCGGTCCTCCGTCAGCGGCACGTTCAGGCGCGCGGCGGCGGCGCAGAAGGAAGGAATCCCGTTCACAAGCTCCGTCCGGTGCCCCATGTCCTGCAGCAGCGTCTGAAGGTAGGTGAACGTGCTGTAAATCGTGGAATCCCCCAAAGTCAGGAACACCACGTTCCGCCCCCGGTCCAGATGGGCCGCGATGGTCTCCGCCGCTTTTTGGCGGGCATCGGCCAAGGCCTCCGGGTCGCGAGTCATGGGGAGGTCCAGCCCCAAAAGGATTTTGGACGGGAGCTCCGGAACCGCCTGCACCACGATTCGGTACGCCGCCGTCTCTTCCGGCACCGCCCCCGGCAATGCGATAATGTCGTTTTCCCGAATGATTCGCACCGCCTTTAACGTCATCAATTCCGGGTCCCCCGGACCCACGCCCACGCCGTACGCGATTCCTTTTTCCATAAAAACATCCTTTTCTATCGGTTGTAGTATCTCGTTTCTTCCGGATTCATGATTGCCGTGCCGCAGCCTCGGTCGGTGAAAATCTCCAGCAGCAGGCAGTGCGGAATCCGGCCGTCCAAAATGTGCACCCGGTTGACGCCGCCCTCGATGGCTTTGAGGCAGTTCTGCACCTTCGGAATCATGCCGCCGGTGATGATCCCCTCTTCAATCATCTCTTTGGCCTCATCGGTGTACAGCTCCGATACAAAAGAATCCTCGTCGTTGATGTCCTCGTACACCCCGGAGGTATCCGTGAGGAACGCCAGCTTGTCCGCTTTGAGGGCTTCCGCGATGGCCTCTGCCGCATAGTCCCCGTTGATGTTGAAGCTCTGTCCGTCTTCGCCGATGCCGATGGGATAGATAATCGGGAGAAAATCATCGTCCAGCAGGTCGTAAATGATTTTCGTGTCCACGTGTTTCACGGTGCCCACGTATCCGATATCCTTGCCGTCGGGCTTTGCCTGTTCCGCCGCCATCAGGCGGCCGTCCTTGCCGCTGATGCCCACCGCCCGGACGCCTAGATTCTGGGCCAAAGTCACCAAATCGCTGTTCACCTTTCCCAAAACCATTTCCGCAATTTCTAAGGTGTCCGCATCGGTCACTCGGAGACCGTTGTAAAACTTCGGTTCCACGCCGGCTTTTTTCATCCAACGGCTGATTTCTTTTCCGCCGCCGTGCACCACTACCGGTTTGAAGCCGCACAGTTTCAGGAGAACCACGTCCTCAATCACGTGGTTCATCAGGGACTCATCCAGCATGGCGCTGCCGCCGTATTTCACCACGATGATTTTGCGGTTGAAACGCTGTATGTACGGAAGTGCCTCTACCAGCACTTCCGCTTTCTGTAAATATTTGTTCAGATCCATCCTTGCACCTTTCTATTATGAACGATAGGAACCGTTGATTTCAACATATTTGTAAGTTAAGTCGCAGCCCCAGGCATAAGCTTCCTCTTCGCCGTCGTGAAGATTGATTTCCACGGTCACCTTCTTTTCCGACATGACTTTCGTGGCAAAATCATCGTCGAAGGGCACGGAAGCGGAACCCTTGCACACTTCCACCGTTCCCGCTGCGGAGCATACGCTGACATCGATGTTGGATGCGTCAAAATCGCAATCCGCATACCCGATGGCGCAGAGAATTCTTCCCCAGTTGGCGTCGGATGCGAACACCGCCGCTTTGAACAGAGAGGAGCAGATGACGCTCTTGGCAACCTTTCTCGCACCGTCCTTGTCCGGCGCGCCACTCACGTGGGCTTCCAGCAGCTTCTCGCAACCTTCGCCGTCGCCGGCGATTTTCTGGGACAGGTCCACCGCTACGATGTGCAGCGCATCGCAGAATTTTTTGTAATCTTCTCCCGGTTCGGTGATTTCTTCGTTGCCGGCCAGGCCGTTGGCGATGACCACCACGGTGTCGTTGGTGGACGTGTCTCCGTCTACGCTGACCTGGTTGTAACTGTCCAAAATCTCATCGGACAGCGCTTTCTGAACCAGCTCTTTGGAAATCTTAACGTCTGTTCCGATAAAACTCAGCATGGTTCCCATGTTCACGTGAATCATTCCGCTGCCCTTGGCGATGCCGCCGATGGTGCATGTTTTGCCGTTCAGCTCAAAGGTGACGGCGCATTCTTTAATGTAGGTGTCGGTGGTGCGGATGGCATCGGCGGCTTTGGCCGAGCCCTCCGGACTGAGCTTCTTTGCCAGTTCCGGGATGGTATTCTCGAAGGGTGCGATTTCCAGCGGTACCCCGATGACCCCGGTGGCCGCCGGAAGAACGTCCGCTGCTTTTATGCCCAGAACATCCGCCACCAGTTCGGTTTCTTTCTGAGCGATTTCCACGCCATTCGGTGTACAGGTGTTGGCATTTCCGCTGTTGCAGATAATCTCCTGGGCCACGCCGTCCTGCAGGTGATCCTTCGTCACGGCGATGTGGGCCGCCTTCACCTTGTTCTTGGTATACACAGCGGCGGCATTTCCCGGCACTTCACTGTACACCAGCGCCAGGTCCCCCTTCTCCGCATTTTTTCCGATTCCGGCGTAGGCCCCCGCCGCCTTAAATCCTTTCGCCGCCGTAACGCCGCCTTCGATAACCTTGATTCCGTTCATTTCACCGGCTGCGCCCGTTCCGTTGGCTCCGGCAGCATTGTTCGCGCCGGTAGTTCCATTCATTTCAATAGTATCCTTACTCATTTTCAGTCCTCCTTAAATCTCAAAATACCCATTTCCCTAAGCCGCACCGCGATTGACCGCGAGCGGTTGTGCTCTGTGTTTGTAATCCCTCCGGGATTCCCTGCCCCTAAAAACAAATACCGACCGGACACGCCCGCATGGGCGCTTCCGCACGGTGATAATGTGGATTCGCAGCAATTTCCGAACAGGAATTGCTGCGAATCCATTCTTTCTAGGTGTTTTTAATGGCGTTTTAACGGTGTTGGTATGATAATACATTATTGTGTATAAAAATGCAATTTTTTTCTTGTACATATTCCTGAGCAAGACCAGGCGGGTGCCCGCCCGGGCCGGCTTTTCGCATTTTTCAGGCCCGGGGTTCGCGCACGAAAACCGAATTCATTGGCTTTGCGGGAAACCGAGCGCGAACCGTTCCTGCGCCCGGGCCGCCTTTTCCAAAATTTCAGGCCCGGGGTTCGCGCACGAAAACCGAATTCATTGGCTTTGCGGGAAACCGAGCGCGAACCGTTCCTGCGCCCGGGCCGCCTTTTCCAAAATTTCAGGCCCGGGGTTCGCGCACGAAAACCGAATTCATTGACTTTGCGGGCAGGCGTGCGCAAACTCCGCCTGCGCCCGGGCCGCCTTTTCCATACTTTCAGGCCCGGGGTTCGCGCACGAAAACCGAAAAAACATCCTCCACTCCCAAAATGTGATATAATTGCACCGGTGCAAATCAAAAAATTCAGGAACCACAAGAGATTCAGGAGGACATATACATGGCAGACGGCAGATGGAACATGACGGAAAAAGAATTGAACAACACGGCCACCGGCTTCCGGGGGCGGGATCACGAGAAGCTTCCGAATTACAAGAAGCACCGCAAGGTGGATAACCGCGGCGGGAATGCGCCGAGAGTCTGCGCATTCTGCGGATCCGAGAATTTGGAAGAAGGCTTTGGCGGCTACGCGCCGGGATTTCAGTACAAGGGGGCGTTCTGCAACGATTGCGGCGGATCCACGGATTTTGTTTTTCAGGATGACGAGCACCGCTTCTTCAAGTAATATCTTCAAGTAATATATGATAATCCAAGTATTGAAGGATAATCAAAATCAAAAGGAAAGCCGCAAGGGCTGTCCGGAAATCCGGGCGGCCTTTGCGGCTTTTTCATTCTTCGCTATCTTTCGTTCTATTCGTTGCGGCTTCCGTCGTAGAGGATGGTATCGCTGGTGACGCGCTTCGCTTCCTCTTCCCTCGGCGCAACACTTGGAGCGGCACTCGGAGTTACGCTTGGAACCGCACTCGGTGCGGCGTGGGAAACCACTTCCGGTTTCACGATTTCCGGCTTTGTCACTTCCGGCTCATCCTCCTGGATGTTGGCGGTTTCGTCCGGAACGACGCGGTGCATCGGAGTTTCCTTGCGAATCTGAACTTCCGGCTTCTCTGCCTTCTCCACCGGCTTCTTGTCCTTGCGGCGAATTGCCACGTCGATATCCGACGGTGCAAAGATATAAGTGGTGCGGTTGATTTTCAGGGAACGACCGTCAATGGCGCGAGTCGCACCGGTGAGGAAATCCACGATACGGCGGGAGAATTCCTCCTCCAGTTTCTCGGTGTTGATGATTACCACCAGGCCGTGACGGATGCATTCCACCAGCGCATTACATTCTTCCATGCGCATCGGTTCCACTACGATAACCCGGCCTCTACCGGCTTCCGAAGAACCGCTGGTTCGAACCAGCTCATCCAGCGTATTCGGAATCGGACGATCCTCGTCCTCCATTGCAAAACCCTTCTTGATTGAATCCAAAAAACCCATTTTTTTATCTCCTAACTCGTCATAATAGTTTGCATTTTCTTTGCCCTAAGTATACCATAACCCGTTCGCCGGTACTACCAAATCCGAACAGGATTACTAATTTTCCTTTACTCTTCACCTTCCGATGACACCCTCACCACGCGGATGCAAAGGCCCTTGTACAGGTTAATCAGGGACAGGCTCAGCAGCACCGCCGCCAGAATATCCGTGAACCAGTTCATCCCCGCAAGAAGGCGCACCGCCAGCGTCAAGCCGATCAGCACCAGCCCGGCCATCTCCAGTTTTGCCAGGAGCTCCTTGTATTCACGGAACAGCCGGTGCCACTCCTGCATTGCCGTGCCGAACACCACCAGGCAAAACACCGTCGTCATAGACGGAAAGGAATTGGACGGATGGGTCTCCCCGCGGAAGAACGCCGGCCCGCAGTTTACCGTAAATATGTTACAGAAAAAAGCAAACGGAATCATCAGCGCGTACACCGGGAACAAGCACGCAATCCCCCGCAGCGACCGCAGGGTTCTTTTTTTGATGAGCACACCCACCGCCAATAAAACAAAGGACGCCGCCACCACCAGCGCCACCCAGCCCAGCAGCTGCGTAAACGCATAAATCCACGGATGGGACCGGGTGATAAAATGCACTGCCCCGTTCAGGTGGGACAGCCCCACGTTCGTTCCGTCGGCCCCGATGGCCCGCACGTCAAACCTCAGAAGCAGCAGAAGCAGAAAGAATGCTCCCATATAAATTCCCGCATTTCGGTACGCCTGTTGTTTCCGATTCATCTTCTCTCCTTATTTCATGTACCACATCGTCAAAAGCGGCATGCTCACGATGCACACCACCGTCGTCAGGGCGTTAATCGCCGCCGCGTATCGTTCGTCCCGGTCATTAATCTGCGCCAGCTGCGTAATCAGCGTTGCCGAAGGCGCCATGATGGCGAACAGGGTCACCAATAAAATCATTTCTCCGTCTTCCGCCAACGTCCGAATCGGCGTGCATTTGAATATCACCGCCGCGCCCAACGGCAAAATCACCATTTTCAGAGCCACTACCAGGTGTACCCGGACGTTTTGGAAAATATTTTTCCAATCTACATTATATAAAAGCATTCCGATTACAATCATGCTGATCGGTCCCAAAGCAGCCGAGAATCCGCCCAAGGTGTCCAGCGCCATCTGCGGCAGATGAATCTGCCCGAAAAACATGATGATACCCACCACCACGGTGATGAGGTTGATGTTCAGAAAGACTTTCTTCCAGTTCATATCCCGACTGCCCTTCATCATGGACGTACAGTGGGTCCAGATAAAAATACCCTGTACGCAGGAATAGGCGCTGGCGTAAATCATGTAGTGATCTCCCAGAACACCAGCCACCAGCGGAAGAATCAGGTTCGCGCTGTTCGGGTACATAATCGATGCTTTTTCCGTGGCATCCAAGTGGCAAATTCCGCTGATAGCGTAAGTCACCGCCATGAGAACCAGCTGCGCGGTGACGGCCGCCCCCATGGCCAGCATGAATCCGTCCCGCAGTTCCGGCGTGTACTCCGCCTGATAAGATTTTAGAATGGCGCAGGGAAGCAGCACGTAGATGCACAGCAGCGACAGCACCTTACTGTCCTCGCCTTTCAGGATTCCCAGTTTTACCATCATAAAGCCGGCCGCCATATAGATAAAGAAAATCGTCAATTGTTTCAGTAATAATGTTGTAACCATTTTGCCCTTTGTAATCTCCTTTTACTCCCTAATACCCAGTTTAACTTTTATTGTACCACTTATGGACCGGGAGATTAACCCTTAATTCGTATTGTCGGAAAATCTATGCAGAAAAATTGACTCAAAATACTTTTTTGCCCGAATTTCACAGTATAGGCACTTGAAACCATATTGATTTTAGGGTATTATTGATAAAGCTATTGAGATGGTTCACTTCGGAACCTCCAAAATATTAAGATTACTAAGGAGAATTGATATGAACAAGGCAGAACTGATTGCACAGATGGCAGCTAAGGCTGGACTTTCCAAGGCAGATGCTGAGAAGGCGCTGAACGCATTTACTGAAACCGTTGGTGAAACTCTTGCTTCCAAGGAGAAGGTTTCCCTGGTTGGATTCGGAACTTTCGAAGCAAAGAACAGAGCCGCTAGAGAAGGCAGAAACCCTCAGACCGGCGAGACTGTTCAGATTCCGGCTTCTGTAGCTCCTACTTTCAAGGCCGGCAAGGCACTGAAGGACAAGGTAAACGCTTAGTTTTGAATAAGCAATAAACTTAAAAGAATCATAAGTTTATAAAGAGGAAAACTTAAAATGAGTTTTCCTCTTTTTGCCTTTTTGGGTAAGCTTAATGATACACTGACAACGAATAAAACACCGGTGTTAATTTGCGTTGCTTGAGGGACTGCAGAACACCCTTTACACTGAAGATGTAAAGAAATTCAGTGCACGGAGGACAAATCGATGTTGAGTCAAAACTTAAAAACAATCAGAAAGAACAAAGGCTTTACCCAGGAAGATCTTGCAAACAGACTTCACGTAACAAGGCAAACGATATCAAAATGGGAGAAGGGATACTCGGTCCCGGATGCGGATTTATTATCTAAACTTGCAGAGGAATTAGATGTTTCCGTAAGCGAGCTTCTCGGCAAGGACGAAATTCCGGCAGAGGAAACAGATTCCCTGGCCAACCAACTTGCAAGGATTAATGAACAACTGAGCATAAAAAACAGACGAGCAAAGCGTGTCTGGAAAGCTGTAATTGTGTTCGCAATAGTATTTTTCCTTGTAATTCCGGGCGTAACTATATTAGGTGCTATACTTTTCAATGCACACCTGGATGGCGCAGATACGGGTTATGCCGGCCGGGTGGAATATACCTGCACCCTTGATGGAGAAGAGTATTCGTATGGCATTGAATATGACAACCACTATCACGTAACCGCCGCTGGAGGAGATTCTTTTGTGGCGGATCATACCGATGTAGAAAACTATGATGATGCACATAAAGCGGCGGCGGCAATTGAGGATTATTTTAGAAATCACGGAGGGACTGCAGAACAAACCGAAGTGAAGGGACTGGAATTAGATTAATCCGCAGATAAAAATAAAATGGTTCTTCACTTTTTCTTGAAGATTGTAACAAAAGAACAAACCTGCACCGGTCAGCAACAGCTTGACTATGAGCCTCGAAGAGCATGCAATTAGGCTGCTGCCAGGTGACACGTCGCGGATCCTCCGCTCGTGCCAGCCTAGCATGCTCTTGCTCATCGTCAAGCCGAGATTGCTTCCCGGATGCAGGTTCTTTCATTACCTGGGCGCCGGCAAATTGAGATAATCCGAATCGTGTTGGCGTGACCAGATTGAAGATAAAGGCTTTGCAGGGAGGTCGACTCCAACAAAGACCCCGGTAAGCCGGCGGTGCTTTTGAGACTCCCGGGTGGCCGGCGACCTCCTCCTTTTGCTCCCCGCTAACCGCTAGCCCTTGTGGCTCCGTTCTGGGGAGCAAAATCTTCACATTTCCGCCGCCGGATTTCGCCCTCTCGAGCGGCCGGCGACCTCCTCCTTTTGCTCCCCGCTAACCGCTAGCCCTTGAAGCTCCGTTTCGGGGAGCAAAATCTTCACATTTCCGCCGCCGAATTTGGCCCGCCCGGGCGACCGGCGGCCTCCGCTCTTTGCTCCCCGCTCCCCGCTAGCCCTTGAACCTGGATTCCCGCGAATCCACACTAGCTTAACACTAACTATATAGCCTGAATCCC
>JAERMT010000043.1_pt1 | contig 43985 bp, 49 predicted proteins | sample 9267081 | NCBI WGS metagenome assembly JAERMT01 (sample SAMN17071939, study PRJNA684904) | human gut metagenome | isolation source: diarrhea sample from child under the age of five | host: Homo sapiens | place: South Africa: Mafikeng, Mafikeng Provincial Hospital | collected 2019-09
TGTCTGCTGACATCATCAACGCTTGTAATCATGAAATCCATTCTACATACCTCCCCACAAAATCATTGCTACCATCATTAACGTTCCGATTGTGCCTCCGATGTACATTCCCAGCGTATCGCCGTTGTACTCCTCAGCGTTTTCCTCTTCGAGGAACTTCTTAATCTTCAATCTGAAGTTCTTCATAACCTGACTCCTTCCCTTTCCGAAAATCATCGATATTGAGCCGAATACTTTTCCCGATTTTGTAGTATGGGATTGAATCGCTCTCAATAAGTCGGTATACAGATACCGTGCTAACCCCCATGATTTTCGCGAATTCTGATACCTTCACAAACATCACAGCCTCCTTGCGTTTACTTTCCTTAGCTATTACAACTACAAAAAGTAGCCGATTTAGCTAAAAAAAATTTTCTTCATTTCCGCCATAGTTCTGATGTTAAGCAGTTCGCACAGCGTGTTTACTTCTTGTGACGTGAAAGCGTATACATTATTTCGCTTAAGTCGAAACGCCTGATAAGTAATACCCATCGCTTTGCACAACTGACTTTTTTTTAGCCCTGATTCCTTAATTTTCACATCTAGAAGTTCTGTATTTACCATCAAGCACCTCCTTCCTGTTGACTACTTTTCACAGTCATATAATAACATGACGGCTAATATAAGTCAACGTGTTTTTTCAAAATTTTCAAACTTATTGTTCACTTTTTTTCTATATGCTATTATTGCCTCAGGAGGTGGCGTTATGAGTATTGAAACAATAGGGGATAGAGTAAAAAACAGAAGATTGGCAATGGATATGTCGCAGGAGGACCTGGCAAAAGCACTTGGGTACAAATCAAAAGCCTCGATATTCAAAATTGAAAATGGTTCCGGTGATATACCGAGAAGCAAGCTTCCAAAATTTGCTTCCGTCTTAAACTGTTCAATTTCTTATTTAACAGGATGGAATGAATTAAAAACTTTTGACGATGAGCATATTGATAAAAGCTTATACGATTTGCTATGCGACAAAATTGGTCGTTTATCTCCTTCCGATATGGAAAACGTCTCTGATTATATTGATTTTGTGATTAACAAAAGGAAGTAGTCATGCATATAAAACAGCTCGAAAAGAATAAGTACAGAGTGTGGATTGATATTAACACCGATTATTTGGGGAAGAGAAAACAAAAGTCAAAAGTATTCTACGCTTCGACCAAACGGGAACTGAACACACAAATAAATGAATGGGTTGAGTCAATATCGGGAATATCCGCCCAATGCAGAACTGTTTCCGACATGTGTAATGCTGTATGGAGTCAGGTTATCAATAATAAATCCCCAAATACGATTCACACCTACAACGATCAGCGCAACCGCATAGACAACACCATCGGTTCGTTGCGCCTTGAAAAGCTTTCCCCTCGCACCCTTCAAATGTGGGTTGATGATTTATCTTCCGAGCTTTCACCGAGAACAATCCGATTCACATATTCCCTTCTTCGCAATTGTTGCTCTATTGCTGTAACGTGGAATCTCATTAAAACAAATCCCTGTCACGATGTAAGCCTTCCTACCGTAAGAAAAAAAGAAGTGCAGATATTGTCGCCTGAAGATTTCTCTGTATTCTGTTCACACTTAGACGAACTGCCGCTAGATTATAAGGTGTGCTTTGAGCTTGCTTTATTCGGATCGCTTCGAAAAGGGGAAGTGTTAGGAATACTGGAAGATGAAATTCCTGATGATGGAAGATTCTATATTAAGCGTGCAAGGTATTCACCCAATTTAGGGGAAGTGTTTGTCAAGGAAACGAAAACATCTTCCGGTGAACGGTTATGCATTCTGCCACAATTGGTTGTTGACGATGTTATAGCCCTTCGGAAACAGCACATACAAAGCAAGCTCAAATATGGGAAGGCGTGGATTGATTCACCTTATTTGCTGAAAGAAGAAAATGGAGAAGCTTTTCATGCTTCGCTATGCATAACAAGGCTACAATCCTATATGAAAAAAATCGGGCTTGAACCGATATCTTTTCACGCACTGCGTCACACATACGCTTCGATATGCATTTCATTAGGTGTGAATCCTGAGATAGTTTCTAAACGCATGGGACATTCAAACCTTTCAACAACGCTAGGCATATACACGCACTTATTCGAGCAAAAAAATAATGACGACGAAATAGCGTCGGCATTAGGAACGATGTTATCTCAATCTGTGGAAAAGTGCGAATAATCCTATCAAATGTTACGTTCTTGTTACACTTTTCAGAGTAGTTCTTCTCAAGCCTTTTAATATCAACGGTTACAATCAAATTCTCACAAATTATTATTATATCTCAATTTCCCATAAAAGAAAAGTTTCATCCGGTCCACGGGTTTCCGTTATCCGATTTTCGAATAGTCCGTCCGGTTGAACTCCGGCTTTAATGCTGATATGATAGCGGTATAATATTTCTACATATCGAAAGTGCGTTATATATCCAGTTATATGTAATGTATCGAATAAATGGAACACGCGAGGAACATCCATGACCCATACAGAAAAACGTTCTCGGCGGAAGAATTCACGCATTCTTCTCATCATAATAATCATGCTGCTGCTCCTTCTGGGCGGGGTGCTGGTGATTCGCTATCAGGCCCATCACCAGATCGGCGGTCTCAGCCGAAAACCCGTCATCGCCTTGAAAGGGGACGAAACCCTAAAGCTGTATCCCGGCGAGAAATTTGCGGAGCCCGGGGTCACGGCCAAGGACTATCGGGGAAAGGACATTTCCGCCCACATTCAGACGGATTTGGATCAAAGCAGTTTCCGGAAGGACGGCACCCTGTGGAAAGCTTATAACGGAAAGATCACCTACACGCTGAAGGATTCCGGAAACCGGGTGAAGATGACCCGGAAAGTTCGCACGGCATACCGAAAGCCGGACCAAAGCGCTCCCAGCTACGGCCACGGCATCGCGGTCTGCATGTTTCACAACATCTACGATGCGAACAATCCGCCGGAGGATCTGAACCCCAACTACATGTCCACGGAGGAACTGTCCGCCATCCTGCAGTACCTGATCGATGCGGATTACTATTTTCCATCCTGGCAGGAGCTGCGGGATTACATCGACGGAAAGATCGATTTGCCGGTGAAATCCGTGGTGCTCACCTTTGACGACTGCGCAAAGGATTTCCAGAAGTACGGAATTCCGGTGCTGGAAAAATACAATATCACCGCTACCAGTTTCGTCATCTGTGCCAAGAACGGCAAAGAGGTGCTTCAGAAATACGGCGATGCCAAGCACATCAACTTCCAGTCTCACTCCTACAATATGCACCGTCCCGGCGGAACCATCGGCCACGGAGGTGTTTTTACCGCCCTGTCTCAGGAAGAAGGCGTGGAGGATCTGAAGAAATCCATCGACATGCTGGGCAGCGGCGAGGCTTTCGCCTACCCCTTCGGGGATTACACGGACACCTGTGAGGCGGCGGTGGAGGAAGCGGGCTTCCTCTGTGCTTTTACCACCGAATACGGAAAAGTGCACCCGGGAGACGACCCCTACCTGCTGCCGCGAATTCGTGTGAACGGGGGATGCACCCCGGAGGAATTCGCCCGAGACATTTCGGACGGTCAAGAAGAATCAGAACAACAGACAGAACAATAGAGAGGATGCCATGCTGAACAATCGTAAAAACATTATTCGACATTTGAACAACCATCTCCGGGCCAACGGGCACGTAATCGGTGCGTCTTCCGGCTGCGGACACACCGCGCTGTCTTCCGTTACCGGCGGGGCCGACATGGTGCTGGCCCTCAGCGCCGGCTGCTTCCGGGCGGCCGGGCGGCCTTCTTTCGCCAGCTACCTGTGCTACGGAAACAGCAATCGATTGGTGGAATCCTTTGCCGCGCGGGAACTGCTGACCCTGCTCCCATACACCCCGGTGCTCTTCGGGCTGAACTGTTCGGATCCCACCATCGAACTCCGGGATTACATCCAAGAGATTCAGAATTCCGGACTTTCCGGCATCGTCAACTTCCCGTCTGTCGCGCTGATTGACGGAGTTTTTCGGGAAGCGTTGGAGGAAGAAGGACTGGGGTTCGACAATGAGGTGGAAGCCATCCGAATTGCCCACGAGCTGGATTTCTTCACCCTGGCTTTTGTGTGCAGCAAGGAGCAGGCGGAAGCCATGATTGATGCGGGAGCGGATGTTATCTGCGCTCACTTGGGCCTCACCCCGGGTGGAACCATGGGCCCGAAAAAAACGCAATCTCTCGAGAAAGCGAAGAAACTGGCGGACGAGGTGTTCTCCGTATGCCTGAAGAAGGCGCCGGACCGAATCCGCATGGTCTATGCCGGTCCGATCAAATCGCCGATGGATCTCCAGTACTTCTACGAGAATACGGCGGCGCAGGGTTTTATCGGCGGATCCTCTTTCGAACGAATTCCTTCGGAACGAGCAATCATCTCCTCCACCCGCGCCTTCAAGTATCCCATGGACAACGCACTGGACGAGAAGCGGACGGCCGCCATGGAGGGAATGGAAGCTTCCCGAAACTACATCGAATTCGTGCAGCAGCACATTCGCCAGAGCTACGAACAGCCGATTACCCTGCAGGCACTCTCCACGGTGCTGCACGTTTCCACCCCGTACCTGAGTACCCTCTTCAAAAAGAAAATGGGCATCAGCTTTACGGAATACCTGATTCGCTTCCGGCTCAACAAAGCCTGCGAGCTGCTGGAGGTCAGCGAACTGCCGATTCAGGAAGTTGCCCTTCGGGTGGGATATCCGGATTCGGTGCAGTTCAGCAAGATTTTCAAGAAGTATAAGGGCATGGCGCCGCGGAACTACAAAACCATGCTGCGGTCGAAGCAGCATGCGGATGTCACAAAAAATCAACCATAAGTTTTTCTTATAACAAAAATATTACATAAACACAACTTTTAGTAATCAAAACATATTTTATCCTCTTTTGTTCGTGCTAGAATACAATTAAGAAGAGTCGGACTAAGGAGGTATATGACAATGAAAACGGTTGCAGTACTCGGAACCTTTGACACCAAAGGCAAAGAGCTTAAGTACATCAAAGAGTGCATCGAAGAGCAGGGTTTGAAAACCCTCTGCATCAACACCGGTGTATTCGAACCTGTGGTCGAACCGGATATCAGCAGCGCAGAGGTTGCGGCGGCGGTGGGTGCCGACATCAACGCCATCGTAGAGAAGCGCGATCGGGCGACCGCTACAGAAGTTTTATCCAAGGGAACGGAGAAGTTGATTCCTCAGCTCTATGCCGAGGGAAAATTCGACGGCATTATTTCCATCGGCGGATCCGGCGGAACCGCACTGGCTACTCCGGCAATGCGGCAGCTTCCACTGGGAGTTCCGAAAGTGATGGTCTCCACCATGGCATCCGGAGATGTTTCCCCCTATGTGGGAACCAGCGACATCGTCATGATTCCATCCGTTGTGGATGCGGAAGGTCTGAATGACATCTCTAAAGTAATTTTCAGCAACGCAGCCAATGCCGTTGTGGGCATGGTTCAGAACCGGAAGGAAATCGAAAGCGACGGCAAGCCGCTTCTGGCCGCTACCATGTTCGGCGTAACCACTCCGTGCGTAAAGGCAGCAGAAGATTACCTTCATGAACAGGGATACGACGTATTGGTATTCCACGCAACCGGAACCGGCGGCAAATGCATGGAAGCCCTCATCGACCAGGGATTCATCAAGGGCGTGCTGGATCTCACCACCACCGAGTGGTGTGATGAAGTGGTCGGCGGCGTTCTCAACGCAGGACCGGACCGTCTCACCGCAGCGGGCAAAAACGGCATTCCGCAGGTGGTTTCCGTAGGTGCACTGGACATGGTTAACTTCGGACCGATGGATACGGTTCCGGCGCAGTTCAAGGATCGGAATCTGTACAAGCACAATCCAACGGTTACCCTGATGCGCACCACTGCCGATGAGCTGAAGTCCATTGGCCATGAAATCGCTTCCCGCTTGGCAGATGCCACGGGCAAAACCACACTGATTCTTCCGCTGAAGGGCGTGTCCATGATTGACGTGGAAGGTCAGCCGTTCTACGATGCCGAAGCGGACAAGGCGTTGTTCGATACGCTCCGCACCGAGCTGGAAGGCTCCAACGTAGAAATTGTAGAGCTGGATACGGATATCAACGACAAGGAATTCGCCGTTGCAGCGGCAAAGAAACTCATTTCCCTTCTGTAAGCAGAATCGGAAACGTCAAACGCATGAATCTATTTTTATAACGAAAGGGGTACACAATGAATAGACTTACAAGAGAAGAAAACATCGCAAAATTCAAAGAACAGATTGCAAGCGGCAAAATCCTGGTAGGCGTTGGCGCCGGAACCGGAATCACCGCAAAGAGCAGTGAAGCCGGTGGCGCAGACATCCTGATTATTTACAACTCCGGACGCTACAGAATGGCCGGCCGCGGATCTCTGGCAGGCCTGCTGTCCTACGGCGATGCCAACCAGATCGTCGTTGAGATGGGTGCCGAGGTTCTGCCTGTGGTAAAGGAAACTCCGGTTCTCGCCGGCGTATGCGGTACCGACCCGTTCCGCGTTATGGACATTTACCTGCAGCAGCTGAAGGATCAGGGTTTCAGCGGTGTTCAGAACTTCCCGACCGTTGGTCTGATTGACGGCGTATTCCGTCAGAACCTGGAAGAGACCGGCATGGGTTACGGCCTGGAGGTTGACATGATCCGCAAAGCCCACGAGCTGGATATGCTCACCTGCCCATACGTATTCGATGCAGAGCAGTCCGCTGCAATGGCCGAAGCCGGTGCGGACATCATCGTTGCCCACATGGGACTGACCTCCAAGGGAACCATCGGTGCAAAGACCGTTCTGTCCCTGGACGATTGCATTCCGAGAATTAAGGATATTATCAAAGCAGCAAGAGACGTAAATCCGGATGTTATGGTTATCTGCCACGGCGGCCCGATTGCAGAGCCGAAGGATGCGCAGTACATCATCAGCAACATTCCGGAACTGGATGGCTTCTTCGGTGCTTCCTCCATCGAGAGATTCGCCGCAGAAAGAGGAATCAAGGCACAGACCGAAGATTTCAAGGCAATCCAGAAGTAATCAAGTCGCCGGTACATTGACAACTTGTGGGATTGACAGCATAGAGAAGGGATTGCGGTTTTCGCAGTCCCTTTTTCTATGGTAGAATATATCATAAAAAAACAATCCGGACGGCAAGGGTGTCCGGGAGAACTTCGGAGATTACGAAAGGATATTCTCATGGAAATGAACGTACTGGGGACCGGCTTTGCGCTGGCCACAAAAAATTATAATACTTGCTTTGCCCTGGAGGAAAACGGCAGCCTCTTCCTGGTGGACGGCGGCGGCGGAAATCAGATCCTCCGGCAGCTGGAACAATCCTTCCTGGACTGGCGGGATGTTCACGACATCTTCGTCACCCACCAGCATGTGGACCATTTTATGGGCATCATCTGGATGATGCGGCGAATCGGTTACGGAATGGAACTGAATGATTATGAGGGAGAGGTGCGCATCTACTCTTCCCGGACGGTGATTGACAAAATTGACAAAGTGGCGCACCTGCTTCTCCGGCCACAGGAGCTGTGCCACATCGGCAGCCGCATCCACCTCATTCCAGTGGAAGACGGCGAAACCGCCCGGGTGCTGGGCCATCCCATCACCTTTTTCGACATCGGAAATCCGAAAACAATCCAGTTCGGATTTTCCCTGGAATACGAACCGGGAAAACGTCTCACCTGCCTGGGAGACGAATCTTGCCGCCCGGAGGGGGAAAAATACGTGGAAGGCAGCGAATGGCTCCTGCACGAAGCCTTCTGCCTGGAAGCGGACAGTGACATCTTCCACCCGCACAAAATCGCCCACTCCACGGTAAAGGATGCCTGCGAGCTGGCGGAGCGGTACTCCGTGCCGAACCTCATCCTGTACCATACGGAGGAATCCCACGGGGATCAACGGCAAAAGCGGTATCTGGAGGAAGGCCGGAAGTACTTCTCCGGAAACCTACTGGTGCCGGAGGATTTGGATGTGATTTCGCTCCATAGTTAATCTAGCGAGTGCTCACGCACTCACTAGATACAGAGATGTAGAGTATTAGCTCCCGGAAGACCTGTAAATACAGGCTCTCCGGGAGCTGTTTTGATGGTGTGAATTTCCCTATTTGTTCTTCCAACGTTCTGCAGCGGCAATCATTTCAGGATCGGATTCCGGCATGTAGTACGGATGTTTCATCAAATCGGCAGCTGAAATACCATTCTTTGGGAGCACCGTGGTTGTCAAGCTGTCCAAAATATCAGAAGCATCATACTTTTTTGTATTGAAATCAATGCGATAGTAGAAGTAACTCATGAATTCATAGGGATCATGAATTGGATAGTTGTACCAACAAAAATCCCAAAAGATATAAGCGGCATTCACAGAAAGTTCCGGGGTCAAACACTCCTGGGTAAGATAGGATTTAAATGTTTCATATACAGCATCCCATCCATATTCTTCAATAAGCTCATCTGCCTTGTCATCCAAAGCATCCTCTTGTTCCTCGGTAAGATCTTCGTCCCAGCGTCTGGAGAAGAGTGTGTATATTTCCTTATATAAATCATTCATTATGATTTCCTCCATTTCGAATTTTTGTCAAATAGTCTAGGATTATTATCACAGATATTTTGTAAAATTGCATCAACTTTTTCCAACGATTTGGAATTCGGACGGAAGTGACCGCTTCGATCATCAACAGACGAGATCCGACCCTTGCGAAAGGTTATCATGCCGGCACACTGCACCTGTGGATCTTTTCCACCAATCAAAGTTGGGTGTGGAGCTCTTTTTCTACCATCATTGGGGTTACATCGTTTTCCAAAGATGATATTTCCGTTTTTGTCTAACACGTATGTCATGGTTCCTTCCGCACGATTTCCGTTAAAGACAAAGCGGTTTCCATCAATGGCTGTTTCCAAATTAGTGGCTGTTGGATTCTTAAAGTATCCAGTATTAGGATTGTAAATATCAGGATCCTTCTTGTCCATTTTCAACATATCTGAAGTGACATGATATGATGGTGCATATGGTTGTGAACCATTCCCGCCGCTACCATATCCTCCGCTTGATCCGCTTCCCATTACTGATCACCTCCATGCATTTTGGTAATCCAATCTGTATAGGGAATGAATTTTGCACTATTCCGATATGGACCAAAAACCTTGGAGTTCATAGAACCATACACAAGGATTATTTCAGGTTCCAGCGTTTCCATCATGGAAGCCAATCCGGCTTCAAAATGATACTTGTCATCGCGAGTTTTAAAACAGCCATAGGTTCCAATAGCAACAATGCTATGTTTTTCTGCACCGAGGAATGCTAGTTTCTCCGGAAGTACTTTAGTTGTGTAAGTAAGCTCATTTCCCCAGCGTACTTGAGGGATTACGTATGCCCCATGACTCTGATAATAATATCCAATTGCTCGATTTCGATACACGTTTGTGATTTGAACGGCAAGTGGTGCGTCTCGATAAAGAGAGCAGTCCGGACTAATTAAAGGTTTAATGCTTTCAGGCGTAACGAGTGGCTGTTTACAGAATTCTTCAATATAATCCTGAGGTGAAATCAGCACTTCTGCAAATTCCCGATCCATTTCGTAGAAACCAATTGCAATGTCTGAACAATTTGTCCGTTTTCTTTTTGTGAAAGGCACAATATCGGAAGGAATAATGAACTGCTCAGGTTTTTTAATCATTGGGATACCAAGATATCCATCAAAGTCAGCGCCCTTTACAAGTTCTGGATTCATGCCGTCGTCGATAGTTGCTTTTCGTTTTTTCTTATCCATTATGTCATCTCCTTTGATGTTAGTTATTAATTTGGGGGTTTTAGATTTTTTCTTGTTCATAAAATTCATCATAATAAATACCGCAGAGTCATACTTGCAGAATAGGCAGGTAACTACCCGGAAATTCTGCAATGTAGCACGTCTCTGCGGCTTATTTGCAAGTTACGATATTTATTTATGAAGAGGATGTTTAGGGCGGATGGTCATCTCCAATGACAATGGAAATATCCTTGCCTTTCATTGCGGGACACTTTTGGAGGATTTCCAGTGGTGTCTTGAGGGGGGACGGAAGCTTTATAATAAAGCAACTTTTCCCGATGGTGCATTTCCTTGGGCAACGATAGATAACAGCGGTATTCAAATGTAATCACCTCATTTCGTAATAGTATTGTTAATATGTTCGCGATTTTCTAACACTTAGGCCTTTATATAGGCCCAGGTGTTTAATTCCTGAGCCAAATTATTCTGCCGCTCTTTTAAAGAGTATTAGATGGTGAGTGATAATATGAGTCATTTTCATTTCCTCCAAAAAACTAGTAGTTATATGGAAAATCAGGTACAATATAAAAGCATATAGCTGCGCTTGACAGTGTCTTTGCAATACATCTAATTTCACTTACACGACTGAGTGTATTGCTTGAGGAATCGTCAAATGGATACAGTTTTACAGGGGTAGAACAATCCAACAGTTTTTTTGCCTGTAAGAAGTTTGTATGACTGATTTTTGCAATGATTTGCAGGTTTTCTTTAGATTGTGCATTGCCGGGCAAAAGCCATAGTTCATATGCCGTGTTGTCGTCAAGAGATGGATCATATGTTGTAGTAGCCCATCCCCATCCACATTGTGGGCATTCGACGCATATAGAATCGCCTGAGCTTCGGTCTGTCATTTCACAGCCACATTTTTCACAAATTATTTTGTCGGTCATTTTTTATTTCCTCCTGGTTTGAATGCTATAAAGTCACCTCGTATTGTCGGGTGCGGCATGTTTGGATTTTGGGGATGTCTTGGTGCAATAATATATCTTCCATCAGGATATGCCCAAACAAGATACTTAGGTGCATATACTACTGTATTTAGCTTGTTTGCCAAATTTTGAGCAAAGCCATCAGCTTTGGAACCAGTTAAGCAGGATAGCAAACGTATCGGTTGCTTTTTATGATAGCCTGCGTTATGCTTTAGGATACGAGAAATACTTCTTGCATCTAATTGCTGCTTGATTCCGTTGAATTCAATTTGAATACTTGCGGGAGAACCATGTCCTATAATATCAAAATTGCCTTCAGGGTCCACATCTGATCTTCGGGCGATATTATCAAAGTATCGATAATCTTTGCTGCGCAAAACCAATTCACCAGCTACCGGTCTCGGACATGATGTTATGGCTCCCAAGTAGAGCCCTTTGTTTCCACTTCCCATCAATAATCACCTCCCCTCAGGGAATGATTACGGTAGAATAGCAGAAATATTGATGGTTCATACATAAACAGAACCTTCCTTTCTCCGGTTTGACCGGAATGATGAAAGTTCTGCAATGTAGCATGTCTAGTGCAGCTTATTTGCAAGCAACTTTAGTTTTGAAGTAACGAGCACAGATTATCGCCAGATCTCCGGACGTGCATATCCAAGATTGATGAGACGGTATTTCATAGCTGTTTTAGTTACATTGAATCTGCCAGCCATTTCAATTAAAATCCTGCGATCAACTGAATTATCAAAATTCAGGATATAGTCAATGTGATGATAATGGAGCTGTTCTTCAATTACAGCAGCAGGCATAAGAAATGCTGCAGCACAGGTATTAGCTTGATATTCACATATTTCCAGTGAAGAAAGCGGGTATCTTTTGCCAGCTAGCGCTTTACGTGTGGTGCTATGTGTATAGTCAGGATTGCTGTGTCTAAAGCAGTCTTTATGAAGAACCTGATGAAACACTTCGTGCATTACGGTGAAATTCTCTACCCCGTGATTCTTCATTTCAGTAAGTGTGCTGTCAATGAGAATTGTGCCTTCTTCAAGAAAGACCCGGTGTGGCTTCATTCCGTCTTCGTAATGAGATTCCGGCCATACCCAAAGCGTCCCGGATTTGAAGGCAGTAAGTCCCAGTATAGATTGATCTGGAGTAATATACTTCCAGTCATAGGGTACATCAAGGCATTTTTCGATGACCTCATACACATCTAACGGTTTGCATTTGTACAGCCTCTCTGCATCAAATCTACGAAGTAACTCAGTCGCCTTTTCTTCTAATTGCTTTGGTGAATATTTGTAGTGGATCAATCTTAATTTTCCTCTTGCTCTAACATGTCGATAACCTTCTGCCAAACTTTTTCGTCAGCACCTTTGTCACGAGCCATGCGAAGAGCAGTACGTGCTTTTGGACTTCCCATAATATACTCAGGAAGATCCGGAGAGATACCATTTTTTCTTTCGCCTGCAGCAAGATCGAACATCTTGTCAGTGTCTTCCTGACTAAGCTGAAGAAGTTTTGCCAGTTCTTCAAGTTTTTCTCTTGCCGGTGGATATCGATGCCCCTTTTCTATATCGCTCATAAATGCCGGCGCTATTCCAAGTTCTGCCGCAAGGCCGCGTAAGGTCTTACCAAGTGCTTTACGTCGCACCTCTACAAATTTGCCAAATTCTCCTGTCATGATTTTACCTCCTGAAAAAGTGTTCGCACTTTTCTAACATCAATACTATCATGGGTAAATGATGAAGTCAAGAGAATGTTCGCAAAAATCTAACACTTTTAAGTTTGGTTTACGCGAGGGAGAGTAAGTGTTAGAATGAAATAAGCTGCAGAGGCAACTGCTCCGTATGGAACGAAATGAGGTGATGGAATGTCGCGGACAGATACAAGCAGGTATCTCAGTCTGATTCTTCGACATAAGCCAGAAGTAATTGGAATTACACTTGATGAACATGGCTGGGCTAATGTAAAAGAACTGATTGCAGGTATTTCAAAAACACAGCCACTGGATATGGAATTGTTGGATAAGATTGTTCGAACAGATAACAAGCAACGCTACTCTTTTAATGAAGATAAAACGCTGATTCGAGCAAATCAGGGACATTCGATTCCGGTGGATGTGGAACTGCAAAGGGTAACCCCACCAGAAATACTATTTCATGGAACCGGAGAGAAATACACAGACTCTATTGATCAGATAGGACTTATTCCAAAATCAAGGTTATATGTTCATCTTTCCGGTGATGAAGCAACTGCCGTTACTGTTGGCAGTCGTCACGGAAAACCGGTAGTATACAGAGTGGCTGCGGGGGAGATGGAAAAAGCAGGGTTTGAGTTTTATCGCTCTGTGAATGGAGTATGGCTTACAAAAGTAGTTCCGGTAAGATATTTAGATAAAATGTAATTCTTTAAAATCCCTTTTCCCGCAAAAACCGTGCTTCGACGTGGGTTTGGGGCGGGAAAAAAAAGGGATTGGACCCCCCGGCGTCTGGGGGGTCCAATCCCTTTTTCTTATTACCTCATTATGCGGAATACCGATTCCGGCTCTCCATTCCCTGCAGTGCAGGTGCGGAATCGCTTCCCTCCTCCGTGAAACGGCTTTCGCCGAAGCTGAGGAAGTCCCGAACGGCAACTACCTTGTCCGCCAGGGAGACGATGACGCCCTCCCGGCAGGTTGGAAGCTCCGAAGTCACCGGCCACATGTGAGTCCGGATAATTTCTTCCGACTTCTCACTCAGATCCGGCAGCAGCTTCTTCGCCACTTCCACGGATTCCATCGGGTGCTCCCGATAGCATTCCTTATTATTGTCAAACTTCTCGTGTCGATCCAGAATTCCCAGATCGTGGCACAGTGCACCTTTCACAACGGATTCGCTGTCCGTGTGCACGTGAATCTTCTTCAGCAGATAGCAAATCCAAACGCTGGCTGCCACCACGCGCATGGTATGCATTCCCACCGAGCTTCTCAGGTGGTGACGCTGATTCATTGCCTGTTCGAATTCCGGAGAGTCCACGATATTCTTTCCGTATTTATTCAGATAAGATGTAACAACCTTTCCTGCCATAGTGCTCCTTTCTGACTCTTGACCATTACCGTCCTTATACTATATCTGAATTCTGGCATTCTGATGGCACATTTATGTGGTTTTTTTGAACATATCCGCCGCCTCAAAACACCCAACACAATAATTTTAGCATTAAAAACAGCGGGATGGCAATGCTTTTTATGAACGAAACACAACAAAAAATTGAATTTCTTGTCGCAACAGATTATTTTTCTTAAAAGAAGTTTTGAGCGATTTTAGGCAACTCCGGGTCCTCCGTCTTGCCGCTACACGATGGGTCTCGGCAATTCCTCCGGCTCCTCCGCCCCTTCTTTTATGGTATACATCGTCAGCCGGTCGCCCTCCATCAGTGTCACATTGCCTTTGGGCACGATACCCCGGCCATGGCGCTTTAGGAGAACGATGAAGCTGCGGCGGGAAATATCCAGTGACCGAATCCGCTCCCCCACCCAGGGATGGCTGCGATGCAGCACGATTTCCTTCAGTTCCATGTTCTCGTTGCTGCGAGGGGATTCGCCGCTGAGAATCAAGCGGTCGCCGGCCCGGAGGCGTACATCGCCGTGGGGCATTTTCGTCTCCGTCCCCCGCAAGATTACCGCAATCATCAGGCCGGACGGAAGCGCCGTCTCCCAAACCAGCCGCCCGCACCACTCATCCTTCGGCTTCAGCATCACCTGGATGAAATGGATGTCGGCCTCCAGTCCGTACTCGCTGAGCTTCTGAATCCGCTGATATTGCTCCACAAAACCGGCAGAAATGATACCCGTGGGGATGGCCACCATGCCCACGCCCAGGAAAGCGATGAGGATGCCGAAGGTTTTGCCCAGCACAGTGATGGGGTAGATGTCGCCGTAGCCGATGGTGAGCAAAGTGGAGGCGGACCACCAGATTCCGGAGAAGGCGTTTCGGAACACCTCCGGCTGGGCATCATGCTCCACGCTGTAGAGGCACAAGCTGGAGGCCATCATCAGCACCAATATGATAAAAAAAGAGGACAGGAGCTGCTGGCGTTTCCGAACGAGCACCTGAGAAATGACATTGAGGGAGTCGTAGTACCGGTTGATGCGGAAGAGGCGCAGAATCCTTGCCACCCGAAACATCCGGAAGGCGGTGGCGCCTCCCGGGAACATCACCGGCAGGTAGGCCGGAAGAAAGGACAGCAAATCGATTATGCCGGCACCGGATATCACGTACTTGCCCAGGGCACGGCCCTTTCCTACATTTGGGTACAGGCACTCCGCCGTGAGCAGCCGAAGAACGTAATCCACGCCAAAGAAGGCCGTGGTCACTTCCAGCACCAGCGTCAATCCGGTGCCGTAGGTCTGCGCCAGATGGTCATAGGTCATCATAAAAGCGGCGGTCAGATTGACAATCAGCGCCAGGGAGCTGAAGATGTCGTAACCCAGACTCAGGGGATCCGACACCGTGCCGATGGATACCATTCGAAAGAGCCGGTGCTGCAGGCGGCCCCACGAGGTTTCTTCCGTTCTTATTTTTGTTTCCATACATTAAATCCTCATTCCAAAAATCCTTGATTTCATTATAGACAGTCCCGCATCCCGATGCAATTGTGAAATAATGTCCTATTATTCACAAGCTTTAATTAAATCTGAACAATTTTCAGCGTCACCCTCTATTTTAAAAATATCCCAAAAACAGAAAAAGAACGTATCCGATGGATACGCTCCGTTCCTGAATCTATAAGGTTTATGGTTAATGGTTGGCTTTTTCACAGCTAAGCTCTATCTCTTAGCAAATATAATATACTCTATTTTCGGACAATTGAAAAACAGTAATTTTTTGTATTTAAACAAGTATTTACTTGTGGTATAATGTTTAATCATTAACAGATCTGCTTAGTTGAAAAACACAAAAAAGGAGTTTTCCATGACCAACAGCGAACGCGCCTTTCTGGCGCTCAGTGAAACACTTAATTTCACCCGCGCCGCGGACAAAATTTTCATCACTCAACAAGGAATCAGTGAGCACATCAAGAAACTGGAAGAGGATTACGGAACCACGCTGGTAATTCGAAAGCCGAAGGTGCAGCTGACCCCGGCGGGTGAAGTGCTCCGGGATATGCTTCTCCGGCAGGAAGCCATGGACCGGGATGTGCGCCAGACTATTTCGGAAATCAACAGCGGGGACGCCGGCGAAGTCTCCATCGGCATCAGCGTCTCTCGGGTTCGTGCTTTTGCCGCCGACATCATCATCCGGTACCACATTGCCCATCCTCATGTGAAAATCCACCTGTATTCCGACATCACCATGAAGCTGGAATCCATGCTGTTGGATAACAAACTGGACGGCATCATTGCGGTAAACGCCGTCCCGCACCGGAACCTGCAGAAGGAACTGCTCTTTCAGGATCCGGTATATCTGGCCGTACCGGACCACATCGCTCGGGCGCGGACCGGCGACGCCACAACGGTGGACATCGCCGATTACGCCGATCTCCCTTTCATTCGGGATTTGTCCGACAGCACCACCAGTTTTCTTATCGACCCATTCCTGGAGAGCCGGAATATCGAGCTGAACAATATTATCAACGTCAGCGAATACGCCGTTCAGGCCTCCTTATGCAAGCGATTCGATGCCGCCATGTTCTGCGCCAAATCCTTCGCGTACTACAAGGAAGGCTCCATCGTTCAAGCCGGCCTGCGAACGCTGGAACTGGAGGGACTGGGCCATACCGTGGACATCAGCTTAATGACCTCCCGGAACCGGCACTACGCCCGCTGTGCCACGGACTTCTTCCAGACCATCCGGGATTCCCTGGATACCTTCTATGAGAAGGTTATGTAGGGACTATAACGCAATTTCCTCGGCCAAAGCGCAGTGCGCCGCGGTAACCGGTGATGCCAGATAGATCTGCACCTTGCTGGTGCCCATTCGGCCCAGGAAGTTCCGGTTGTTGGTGGCCACCACCACCTCGTCATCGGAAAGGATTCCGCCGGCTCTTCCGCAGCACAGGCCGCAGCCCGGTGTGGTAATCATGGCGCCGGCCTCCGACAGGGTTTCCAGCGTGCCGTCCGCCAATGCCGCCCGGTACACATCCCGGCTGGCCGGCGTTACGATTAGTTTTACGAACGGTGCCACCTTCTTACCCTTCAGAATTGCCGCCGCTGCCTGAAGGTCTTCCAGGCGGCCGTTGGTGCAGGAACCGATGAACACCTGGTCCACCTTGATGCCCGCTTCCTTTTCCACCGGCCGAACGGCATCCACCTGAGACGGACAGGCCATCACCGGTCTGAAATCCTCCGCCCGGTAATTCAGCACCCGCGCGAACTCCGTGCCCTCCGGTGACGACTCGTAACACAGGCTGCCCGTTTCTCCTTTTAGGAAACCCGGAGTCCCCGGAACGTGGGAACCCGGTTCGACGGAATCCGCCGCTTTGGCCGCCACATTCCCGGTGAGAATCATCCGGAAAATCTCGTCAAAAGCATCTTTATAGTCGTCTCCGAAAATCCCCTTGCTCATCGGATGGGCATCGGTGAAATGCAGCGTCTCCCGGTTCGGATAGCACAGCCCGCACTTTGCGCCGGTCTCCACCGTCATGTTGGACATGGTGAGGCGGCTGGCCACGGACATGCGATCCACGGTGCTCCCCGCAAATTCCAACGACTGATAGGTGGCACCGCTGGCGGAGATATCGCCGATAACGGTGAGGATCACATCTTTCGACGTCACGTTCTCCGGCAGGGTTCCCTGAATGTTCACCCGGATGGTTTCCGGCACCCGAAGCCACAGCTCGCCGGTTCCCAGGATTCCCGCCATCTCCGTGTAGCCGATTCCCGTGGAGAAAGCGCCCAGTGCGCCGTAGGTAACCGTGTGGCTGTCCGTTCCGAACACCACATCTCCCGGCTGCACGTACTTCTCCGCCATCAGCTGATGGCAAATTCCGTCGGTGCGGTGAACGTTTTTGATTCCGTATTTCCGGGCAAACGCGTCCCCCCGGTGGAAGTGCCGCACATCGTCCACTTGACTGGCCGGCACCATGTGGTCGTACACCAGCACCATGCGGTCCGGATCCCACACCTTCGTAAATCCCATCTCTTCGAATTTGTCCGCCACAAAAGGAATGAAAATATCGTGCACCATCACCCGGTCCACCTTCGCGGTCACGATGTCCCCCGGCTTCGCATCCTTCTTTCCGGTATTTCTCCGGAGAATTTTCTCAATTAATGTCGCCATGCTCTCCTCCTATTCCAGCCCGTTCCGCTTTCTCATCGCCGGAACCAGCCCGCCGGCATCCAGAATTTCCAGAAGGTTTTCCGGCAAATCCGCAATGGGATACGTCGCCCCGTTCACCCGAATCTGTCGGCCCACTTCCACGTCCATCACATCCCCTTCCTGCACGTGATCGATCAGATCGCTTTCGATGAGCAGAAGTCCGTTGTTGATGGAATTCCGGAAGAAAATCCGGGCAAAGGATTTGGCCACGATGCACCGAATGCCCAGGGCCTTGATCACCTCCGGCGCCTGCTCCCGAGAAGAGCCGCAGCCGAAATTTTTTCCCGCCACGATGCAGTCCCCGGGCTCCAGCATTCCCGCCAGCTCCGGCCGCAGCGGCGAAAAGGCGTAGGGCTTCATATCCTCCACGGAAGGGAGGGCCAGATATTCCGTGGGCATGATGATATCCGTATCGATATCATCCCCCATGGTGTATATTTTTCCGCTAAAATGTTCCATTTTGTTACTCTCCTTCTCCCTAAAAACAAGCTTCCGCAATCTCACCGGCCACCGCCGATGCCGTCACCGTCGCCGCGTTCGCCAGGTAGACGAAGGAATTCCGGTCGCCGGCCCGGCCCTTGAAGTTCCGAGTTCCCGTGCTGATCAGCACTTCCCCTTCGCCGATCACGCCCTGGCAGCTGCCCCAGCACACGCTGCAGTTGGGATTCATTACGATGGCACCGGCCTCCATGAAGGTATCCAGAATCCCTTCTCTCGCCGCCTGATTATAAATATCCCGGCTGGCCGGAACCACCAGGAAGCGAACGCCTTCCGCTACTTTCTTTCCTTTGATAACCTCGGCTCCCAGGCGAAGGTCCTCCAGCCGTCCGTTGCTGCAGGAACCCAGGAACGCTTCGTGAATCTTCGTTCCCGCCACCTCCGATACCGGTGCCAGGTTGTCCACAAAATGCGGTTTGGCCACCACCGGCTGAATCTCCGAAAGGTCGATATCGTACACTTCGGCGAATTCCGCATCCGGGTCGCTCTCATAGCAGGCCACCGGCTCCCGGCCGTGCGCCTCCAGGTACTCCAAAGTCACCTCGTCCACCGGCATCAGTCCGGTTTTGGCCCCGGCCTCCACTGCCAGGTTGCACAGGACGAACCGATCGCTGACGGACAGCCCCGCCAGTCCCGGCCCCGCGAACTCCATGGCCTTATAGTTGGCGCCGTTGGCGCCTATTTTTCCGATAATCGTCAGAATCACATCCCGAGCGGTCACGCCTTTCCGCAGCGTGCCGGTCAGGTTGAACCGAAGGGTCTCCGGCACCATCACCCAGGATTTGCCCGTCACCATGGCGTACAGGTAATCTGTGCACCCCACACCGGTTCCGAAAGCCCCCAGACACCCGTAGGTGCAGGTGTGGCTGTCCGCCCCAAAAATCAACTGGCCCGGCCGAACGTATTTTTCCACCATCACCTGGTGGCAAATGCCCTCGCCCTCGTAGAAATCGATTCCGTGCTCCCGGGCAAAATCCCGCATCTTCTTCTGGGACTGCGCCGTCTTCACGCTGTCGCAAGGCACGTTGTGATCCACCACCCACACCAGCTTGGATGGATCTGCAATGTGCGGATTCTTCAAATTGTTGTATTTATCAATGGTCAGATGTGTGGTGCCGTCGTTGCTCAGCATGTAATCCAAAGTCACCACGTGAATTTCACCGGCCTTTGCGGCGTCCACCCCGGCTGCCCGGGCGATGATTTTCTCTGCAATCGTCATTCCCATTTTTCTCTGTCTCCCTGTCTGCTTCTGCTAAAAATAATCTCGTCTCGTCCTGCGGTTTCCGGCGCTACGCCTCATCCAAAGAAGCGATCAGACCGCCCTGATCCAAAATCTTCTGCATGTACGGCGGCAGCTTGGTGCATTCGTAGGTGCTTCCGCCGCTGGTCACCGTGCCCGCATCCAAGTCCAGTTCCATTTCATCCCCATCTTTCACGCAGTCGTACAGATCCCGGCACACAATCACCGGCAAACCGATGTTGATGGAATTGCGGTAGAAAATCCGAGCAAAGGATTTGGCGATAACCGCCTTTACCCCCAGTGCCTTCAGCACGCCGGGTGCCTGTTCCCGGGAAGACCCGCATCCGAAATTCTCGTTGGCCACCACGTAATCCCCCGGCTTCACTTTGTTGGCAAATTCCGGATCCAGGGATTCAAAGGTATGTCCCTTCATCTCCTCAATGGTGGGATACAGCAGGTACTGCGATGCAATAATCTGGTCCGTATCCACATCCGAATCAAAACGATATAGTGTTCCCATTTTTCTATCTCCCTTATTGATTTGCATTGTTTTTATGTTTTGACACTAAATTTTATAGTATATTATATCAGATTTAACAATATTTGTGAATGGTTTTCTATTATTCTGCCCGCCCGGCGCTTTTATTTTTTCCGGCGGGCGTCCGGGCTCCGTATATCCAATCATATTGTCCATATTACAATCGTACAATCTCGTATGTCTAGAATTTTGAAGGTGATTCACGCTTTCTGACAAAAAACTCGGATTTAGCGTGAACGGAATTCTCTAGAATTGCGGAAGTCTAATTTTGAAGCGACCGGTTGTGGACTTTACTTCACGCAAAAAAAAACAATCTTCTTCAAAAAGCGTGAACTTTTTTTCTACAACTTTTTGGCGTAAGAAATTGCATGCTTAAACCGTGTATTGCCGGAAATTTATTCACGCTAATCGAGGATAATTGTACGATTAGCGTGAAGTCTTTTAAAAATTCTAGGCATATTTGATTCCTGCTATTCGCGAGGAATCCTTTAGATGAAAAGAGATGCACGAAAGGCGACTTCCGCCCTCCGTGCATCTCTTCCAATTATTTGATGTTTCTCAGGCACTGCAAAAGCGCCATGTTCTCCCGGTGGGTTCGCACCGCTGTCCGATAGAACCCGGCGGTCAGCCCGTGGTAATCCCGGCAGTCCCGAATCAGAATTCCCTTATCCAGCAGCTTTTGGTGCAGTTCCCGGTCCCGAGATTGAAAGAGAATGTAATTGGCATCGGACGGGAATACCCGGAACCCTAGGCTCTCCAGTTCTGCCATCAGATACTCCCGTTCCCGGGCAACCATCTCTACCGAGGCTGTCAAATACCCGGAGGTTCCACCGGCTGAGGTTTCCGGTGCCGGAGTTCCTCCGGCGGCCGTGCCCCGCATCACATTTCCACCGGCCGCGGCCTCCAAGGCCGCCCTTCCGGCGTACTGGGCGAAAACGGACAGGTTCCATTCCGGCAGTTCACTTTGGATTCGCTCTGCCATGGGGCCGGAGCAAATGGCATACCCCAAGCGCACCCCGGGAATGGCAAATGTTTTGGTAAACGCCCGAAGGACCACCGCCGGCAGCGCCTCGCTGCGGATGCGGTGAATCAGCGAATCCGCAGCCCCACCGCTTAGTGCCAGAAAGCACTCGTCCATCAGCAGCACCGTCCCCACCATCCGGCAGGTATCCGTAATTTCCCGGAGGCGATTCGCCGCGATTCTCTTCCCGTTGGGGTTGTTGGGGTTGGTGAGAATCAGCAGATTCGGTTTTACACGGGCAATCTCTTGGCAGATATTTTCCGGCAAGGTAAAATCATCTTCCGCCCGCAAAGGAATCCGGTGAATCCGGCTGGACGGAGCCGCGGCGTTCAGCGCGGTTTCGTAGCCGGAATAGCAAGGCGCCGTCACCATGCAGGTTTTCGGGGAAAGGGTCCGGATGATGCCGGGAATCAACTCCGATGCGCCGTTGCCCGGTACGATCTGTTCCTCCGCCAGCTGCCAGTAATTCGCCAATCCCCGGCGAAGCTCCCGATACTCCGGATCCGGGTATTCCTCCACGTGATTCAGTGCCGCCACCAGAGCGTCCTGCACCGAATCCGGCGGCCCCGCCGGATTCAGATTCACCGAGAAATCGTATTTGATTCTGTTCTCGTATATATTTCCTCCGTGCACGTGTCTCTCCTTTACGTTAAAGCAACAACACCATCATTCCCAGGCAGATGCATTCACACAGCACCGCTGTACCCAGCATCAGCCGGTTGGCCCGGGGAATATCCGCCGGCACCACCGGCCGAAGATCCTCTCCTAAGGTTGGTTTTTCCACAATCCGGCCAAAGTACCGGGCATTTCCCGCCAGCTGAACACCCAACGCGCCGGCGCAGGCGGCTTCCGTGTGCGCCGCATTGGGGCTGGCGTGCTTTCGCCGATCCCGAAGGAAGATTCGGAAGGCCCGGCGGCCGCTGTATATTGGGGAGGAGCCGCGCAGGCGCTCCGAAAATCCAAACAGAAACGCCGCCGCCACCATCAGCAGGCCGCTGATTCGGGCGGGAATGAAATTCACCCCGTCGTCCAGCCGGGCGGCGGCTCTCCCGAAATCCATGTACTTGTCGTTTCGATAGCCCACCATGGAATCCATGGTGTTCACGGCTTTGTACATCATGCCCAGCACCGGTCCTCCCAGGGCCATGTACAGCATCGGGGCGATAACCCCGTCGGAGGTGTTCTCCGCCACGGTTTCCACCGCGGCTTTGGTCACACCGGTTTCATCCAGCACGGTGGTGTCCCGGCCCACAATCATGGACACCGCATACCGGGAATCCGCCAGCGAACCGGTTTGAAGGGCGCGGTACACCCTCATGGATGCATCCCGGAGATTCCGAGCGGCCAGCAGCCGGTAGGTGAGCCAGGTCTCCAGGGCGCAGCCCGCCCAAGGATGCAGCGTATACGCGCCCATCAGAAGCAAGGCCGTCCCCCCGCCGCTAATCAGGAGAACCGCCGCTGCAAGAAGCCGTCCGTATTTTCTTTTTGCCCGAGCCCGGACCGCCGAATCGGAAATCCCGTCCCCTCGATTCAGGAAAAAATCCGTTAATTTCTGAATGAGGTTACCGATTCGCCGCACCGGATGGTTCCAGGTCTCCGGATCCCCCAGAATAAGATCGAGCACGAAGCCCGCTGCAAATGCCGTCCCGTGATACATCAAATGAATAACCTTCTCCGTTTCTAACCTGATAGTCGTAATAGTTTCCGCCGAAGAGCTCCGACAGGAGGGTCATGATGGTGCCGCCGTGAATTACCAGGGCGATGTTTTCCCGTTCTTCGGCTTCCTTCAGCATGTTTTGCCAGCCCTCCAGCACCCGATTCCGGACTTCTTCCCGGCTCTCTCCGTCGGGGAAAGGAATGGTCCCCTCCTTTCGGAGCCAATGCCGATATGCCGGATCATCCTGCAGCTCTTGGTAGGTATGGCCCTCAAAGCGGCCGAAATCCGTCTCCCGGAAATCCGCCACTTCCACCGGCATTCGCGCCGGGTCGATGAGTCCGGCGGTCTCCCGGCAGCGCCGCATGGGACTGCAGAATACCGCATCGCAGATCGGATAGCAGCGCCCTTCGATTTCCCGCCGACCCGTTTCCGATAGGGATTCGTCGGTTCTTCCGATGTAGCGGTGCTCCAGATTCCCCGGGGTGGCCCCGTGTCGAATCAGGAAAATGTGCCGCACCGCCGGAAGTTCTTTTTTGATGATCTGGGGGATTCCGCAGAACAGCCGAATCACTTCATCGGATTCCTCCGCAATTCGGATGAGGATCCGCCCGGTCACTTCCCGCCACCGGCGGTCCAGGGGATCCATGGGCACGATACCGCTGCCGATTTCGTCAGAAATGAACACGCAGTCCGGATGGTTCCGGGCGATTTCTTCCACGTCCCGGAGAATTTCCTCTTCTGTCTGTCCCGCCTCCAGCTTCTCCCGGATGATCCGGTGCAAGTGGTTAATCAAGATTTCGGTGCCGGGCGCTTCCCGGTACCGCAGCGAGAAATTCGCCTCATCGTAGAAGGTATGGCCGGGAAAGCGGTCTTTCCCGTATTTGGTTTTACCCTGAGCGTATCCGCCGATAATCAGTTTCATGTTTCACTCTCCTTAGAAAATTCCGGTAAGGATGCCGGCCGCCCAAAGGCCCAGCACCATGGCCAGTTCCATGCGGCACAGGAACCAGCCCGCCAGATCGCCGGTGATGCCGCCGAATTTGCGGTCGCTGAACCGGCGGTAATGAAGGGTTCCCAGCAGAGAAATCGCCAGCACCGCGCCGCCGGCCGCCGGAGACCGCCACAGCATCCAGGCAATGCAGAGACCCCCTTGCAGCAGAAGCAGGCAGCCCGTAGTTCTCCGGGCCGCGGTGTCCGATTCCGTTCGGGACAGCCCGTTTTGCTTCGCTTTCGGGAAGGTGACCACCGTGTACCCGCTGAGACAGCGAGCGAGGAAAAATGTCCCCATCCACAGAATTCGGCCTTCCGCCGTCAGTTCCGACAGCGCGGCCCCGTAGAGCAGTCCGTACAATGTCAGTCGAATCACCGAAAAGGCCCCGATATGGGGATCCGACAGAATCTGCAGCCGCTCTTCCCGGGTGCGCCAGGAGGACAGGGCATCGCAGGTGTCCATGAACCCGTCCAGATGGAAGCCGCCGGTCACCAGGATGGGAATGCTCAGCGCGATGAAGGTGGCCGCCGCCGGACCGATTTCAAAGTGAGCGACCCCGAGAAACCACAGGTACTCCAAGATGCCGATGACGCCCCCCACCCAGGGAAAGAAGCACAGGTGGTACCGCATATCCTCCGTTTCCCAGCGAAATCGGGGCATGGGAATTCGGGAATACATGGAAAAAGCCACCGTCACGGATTTCAAAACAGTTGTGATCTTCACGCGCGCTTTTCTCCTTTCCAATAGACGGGAATTCCCACCACCACTTCCACCACTTCGTCCGCCATCACGGCCAGCTCCCGGTTCACATTGCCCAGGACCTGCAGATAATTCCGAAGCTCCGGCAGAGCGGATATCCCATCGTCAAAAACATTTCCGGTGACCACCACCAGATTTTCCACCGAATCCGCCAGGTCGGCGATTCCCCCGGTGATTTTCCCAATGCATTCCTTCAGATTCTCACACTCTTCGTCCTCCCGATACATTTCGTTGGCCACCAGGTTGGTGAGGCATTCCACTAAAACAACGGACTCGTACCTCCGAATGCGTCCGGTGATGCCTTCAATGTCCCGGGGCTGCTCTAGGGTAATCCACCCCTTTCCTTCCCGCATCCGGCGATGCCGCTCCACCCGGCGAAGGGATTCTCCATCCATCACCTCCATGGTGGCAGCGTAATATGCATCGGGATTCCCGAAGGAAAGAGCCCGTTCCTCCGCAAAAGCAGATTTTCCGCTGCCGCTGCCGCCGGTTACCAATACCATCATCGTTCCTTCCTCCTTGCGAATCGCTTACTCTTCATAGCGGGTATAGGGTTCCATGCCGTATCCATCGAACCGCTTCGCCTCCCGGTACACCCGGTTCACATCCCGAAGCAGGGACATCATCATGGCCGCACCGGCGCCTTCTCCGGCACCCATGCCCGCATCCAGCACCGGTTCCAGTCTCAGGCTCTCCGCCAGGCGGCGGGCCGCCGGTTCCCGGCTGATATGGGATGGAATCATGTATTCCCGAACCCCCGGAACCAATCGTTCCGCCGCTTCGGCGGATACCAGGCTCAGCAGGCCGTCCAGCACCACCGGAATGCCATAAAGGCCGCCCCCCAGGATGATGCCCATCATCGCCGTCAGCTCCAGGCCCCCGAACCGGCACCATATGGCTTCCACGTCCGGGCCCACGCCGGGCATCTCCAGCGCCGCCGCGATGACCTTTCTCTTGCGCTGCAGGCCGGCTCCATCCAGACCGGCCCCGCGGCCGGTCACTTCCTCCGCCGAAAGGCCCAGCATCCTTCCGGTCAGCACCGCCGCGGACGTGGTATTTCCGATGCCCATCTCGCCCACGCCCAGCACCGTTACGCCGGCATCCCGGCACTCCGCCGCCAGGTCCATTCCCAGCTGCAGGGCGGCCCGGAACTGTGCCCGGCTCATGGCCGGTTCCTTCAGGAAATTCTTCGTTCCATCAGCCACTCGCCGGTACTCCGTTCCCGGCACCGGTCCCGGGTGATGCATGCCCACATCGATGGCTCGGATTTTTGCATGGGCCGCTGCCGCCAATATGCCGGCACAGCTTTGGCCCTTTCCGATGTTTTCTGCGCAGATGGCCGTCACCTCTTGCCCGGACTGGCTCACCCCTTCTTCCACAATTCCGTGGTCGCCGCAGCACACCAGCAGTTCCATACGATCCAGGTCCGGTATGCGGCGCTGCCGGATGGCGCCGATGGCGGCGTGCATTTCTTCCAGTTTGCCGAAGCTGCCCAGAGGTTTTGCAATTCGGTCCCATTCCCCTTGAATTTCCTTGCGCCACTCCTCCGACACCTTTGGAACGGTAATATTGCCGGACAATACCGCCGCGGCGGAAATATTTTTTTTGTGAATCTCCATCGTCCTCCCCTTTATTTCTCTCTATCGCTCCCGAATGGCTTTCTGAAGGAGCTTCATCATCTCGCCGTAATTCTCCGGACGGTGCGGGTAATCGCAGTCCATGCAGCTCAGGATCACCTTGCCGTCCCGTTCAATCTGTACCCGCTTTCCGGGGCAATCCGGAAGGAAATACAGGGGGCAGTAGCAGAACAGGCAGTTCATTTCCGCCATTCCCTTGTGGCAGGGATAGTATTGGCACTCCCGGTTTTCGAAGTAATAGAAGGAATTTTTCATTTTTGCTCACGCTCCTCTTTCCACCGGCGGCATTCCCGGACGAAGGCTTTCGCGAACTCCGGATTGGACGGGTAGTACAGGTGGGGGAAGCCCATCTGCTGCGCGCCGTTCTCCACAATGCACTTCCACTGTTTTCCCGTCACCGGCTTCTCCGCCGTGTAGGCGCTTCCGTTATCGTCACAGTCGTAATAGTGGTATTCATGGCCTCGGATGGTCGCGCCGGTCTCATTGGAGGTCAGCGTCACATACCCGAACCGGCGGCGTCCCTCACTGTGAAAGCTCCGTCCGGGATGAATGCCCGCCATCGGCCAGACCCGCCCCGACGCATCCTCGATGGAGTCCCCCAGATACATGAAGCCGCCGCACTCCCCGCGGATGGGAATCCCTTCCCGGGCCAGTGCTCGTATCTCACCGATCAAGCTGCGGTTTCCGCTGAGTGCCGCCAGGTGCAGCTCCGGGTAACCGCCGCCGAACCACAGCCCGCAAATAGCCTTCGGCAGGCGTTCATCCGTCATCGGGGAGAATTCCACCAATTCCGCCCCCAGATCCTGAAGCATTCCTCGGTTCTCCCGGTAATAGAAGCAGAAGGCTTCATCTTGAGCCACGCCGATTCGGAGAGGTTTCGACCGTTCCCGGCACAGCGCTTCCCCAATCCAGGCATCCATAGGCCCCTCTTCTTCCGGAAAATCATTCGCCTCCCGGGCAATTTCCAGAATCCGCCCCACATCCACGTGCCGCTCGAAAAGCTTCGCCTGGGTCTGCAGCTGCTTTCGAAAGTCTTTCACCTCATTGGGAAGTACCAACCCCAGGTAGCGGGTCTGGAAAAAATCATCTTGCTGGTTGGGCAGGCAGCCCAGCACCGGAATGCCCAGCTCTTCTTCGATGACCGGCACGAGAATCTCGCTGAATGCGGCGGATACCCGGTTCAGAATTACGCCGGCGATTCGTTTGCTCCGGTCAAAATCCAGAAAGCCTTTCAATTCCGCAATAACGGAACGGCCTTTTCCGTAGCCGTTTGCCACCAGGATAATCGGCGCATCCAGCGTCTCCGCCATATGATACGTGGATGCTTCTCTCTTTATCCCGGCCAGTCCGTCGTACAGGCCCATCACCCCTTCGACGACCGCTACCTCCCCGGCGAATTCCCGCCGAAAAATACTCTGCGTCCGCTTTTCGTCCGTAAAAAACAGATCCAGATTTCCCGTGGGTACCCCGATGACGTTTCGGTGGTACAGGGGATCGATGTAATCCGGCCCGCACTTAAAAGAACATACCGAAACGCCCCGCTGCTGCAATGCCCGAAGCAGACTGCAAGTCACCGTCGTCTTCCCGTTTCCGCTGCCGGTGGCAGCGATGACTATTCTTGAATACTTCATGGTTTTTCCCCTTTGTTATAATCTCTATTTTTCCTCCGGCAGAAGATCAAAGGAAATGATATTCACCGGGTTTTGTCCCTGCATCAGGTGATATGCCCCCGCCTTCCGGCTTCGGCTCACCTGCACCTGACAGATTTCCCCCTCCAGCTCGTACTTTTCCATCAGCCGGGAGGCCTCCGCCAGAGTTTCCAGCGTAACGGTGTTCAGCACCACCCGAATCGGTCCCCTTCGATTCATCAGGTGCACCAGAATCTCCTCCAGGTGCCCGCCGCTGCCGCCGATAAAGACGTGGGTGGGATCCGGCAGGGATTCCAGGCATTCCGGCGCGGCACCCCGAACCGTTGTTACGTTGGCAAAACCAAATTTCTCAACATTCCGGCAGGTCAGATTGTACGCATCCTCCTTCCCCTCGATGCTGAACACCTTCACCGACGGATCCAGCCCGGCCAGCTCCACCGACACCGAACCGCTGCCGCTGCCGATATCGTACACCACTGCCGGCGCAGTGAGGTGCAGCTTGCAAATGGACAGCGCCCGCACCTCTTCCTTGGTCATGGGCACCTTCTCCCGGGTAAAAGCATCATCTCGCAGCCCCGGGGTGAGCCGGCGCGGCAAAGGCGCCGAGTTCTCCACCAACACCGTACACAATCCCGGTTCCGAGAAATCCGCACACGCCTCCGGCGAGAGCCTGAAAATCTGTTCCTGCGCCATTCCAAGATTGCATCCGATGTGACAAATGTAGTTTTCCCGATGCCGCTCCGCCAGCAGCTGTCCCATCCGCTGTACATCCTTTGCACCGGAAGTAATCAGGAAGGTTTTCTCCCCATGGTCCGTCGCATCCAGAAATTTCGGGATCCAGTCCTCTTCCGGAATTCCGTGAGTGCTGAGAATCTTCCCGTCTTGCCAGCAGATTCCCAATGCCGCCGCCAGAGCGGAGACGGAGGAAATGCCCGGCAGCACCTGCACCTCCACATCCTCCAGCGCCTTTAACTCCGGAATCAGCTTGCGGCATCCGCTGTAGAATCCCGTATCCCCGGAAAAGAGGATGCCCGCACAGACCGTCTCTTCCCGGGATGTCTCTTGAATATCCGAAAGAATCGGCAGGATGCGGTCTCCCGTATAGAAAGGATACTTTTTGTAATTTCCGACAAAGGACTCCAGCATGCGGGGCGCCCCGAAGAGCACCTGTGCCCGGTCCAGCGCCCGCCGGGCTTCCGGCGTGAGATGGCGTTCTCCGTTCATGCCGATGCCCACTAGCACCACCTCCAAGCGGGTTTTGCCGGAACCTCCGCGGCACGCATCCGCGCCGACTGCATTCGCGGCACCCTCCTCCGGTGAGAACCGCTCTCGAATTTCCGAGAACACTTCCTCCGGGGAAAGCCCTTCCTCTGCGGCACGAGGCCGGCGAATGATAAAACAAGTCGCCCCCGCCTTCTCCGCCGCCTGTATCCGGGCAGCTTCCCCGCCGGTTCGGCCGCTCTCCTTCATCACCAGGATTTCGGAATGGGTCTCCTGCAACATCTGCCGGTTCATTTCCTCGGAGAAGGGCCCCTGCATGGCGATAATCCGGTCTCCCCGAATGCCCTGTTCCCGGCAGATTTCCAGGCTTTCCACGCTGGGCAGCACCCGGACATACAGCCGCTCCCGAAGATCCGGCCACCGGCAGAATTCCGAAAGGGTTTTGCTTCCGGTAGTGAGAAGGATGTTTCCGGCGACAGACCGCAGTGCTCGAACGCAGTCTGCCGTGGTATCAAAATATCTGGCATCTTCCCGCTCCTCCGGCACCTCCGGATTTCGGCTGACCCGATAATACGGGATTTGTCGGAAGCCCTCCCGGCTTTCCCGAATGTTTTTTTTCACCGCCTCCGCATAGGGATGGGTGGCATCCACGATGACTGCCGGCCGTTCCCGCTCATACAGCGCCGCCATCTCCGCCGCCGTCAGACGCCCCTGCAGCACCTGAATTCGGCCGGACTTCTCCCCCGGCACCATCATCTGCTCTCCGTATTCCGTTGCCACCAGCACCAGGGAAGGGATTCCCGCTTCCGCCAGCTTTTCCGCCAGCCGCCGTCCCTCCGTGGTACCGCCGTAGATCAGCACTCTCTTCATCCTCGCTCCTTACAATTCATACCCTCTGGGGGTAATCAGCTTTTCGCCCTGAATAAAACTCCGGGAATTTCCCACGTACACCGTGGTGAACATGTTCACCTTCGCCTCCCGAAGCTCCGCCAACGTGCAGGTCACCGCCCGGGTGCCCTCCCGGCCGATGTTCTCCACGTAGCCGCAGGCCCGGTTCGGTTCCGCGCCCGCCGCCAGCATGATGTCCGCCGCCTTCTGCAGGTAGTCCGCCCGCTTCCGGCTGGAGGGATTGTAGATGGCCATGACAAAATCCCCCTGCACACCGCAGCGAATCCGCCGTTCGATGACCGGCCACGGGGTCAGCAAGTCGCTAAGGGAAATCACGCAGAAATCGTGGTTCAAGGGCGCCCCCAGCACCGCCGCCCCGCTGTTGGCCGCCGTGGTGCCCGGAATCACCGTCACCTCCGCTTCGGGGTATTCCCGCTGCAGCTCCAACATGGGCGCCGCCATGCCATAGATTCCCGCATCCCCGCTGCACACCAGCCCCACGGTTTTTCCCGCTTCTGCCAGCTCATAGCATTTCCGACACCGGGCGATTTCCTGTCTCATGGGGGTGGTAAAAAAATCCTTCTCCGGCCAGGACTTCCGAATCAGCTCTGCGTACACCGTATAGCCCACGATGACATCACAGGCGCTCACCGCCGCTGCGGCTTCTGCCGTCATGCCGTCCCGTTTTCCCGGTCCCATTCCGATTACATAAATATGCCCCTTCACATCTCAATCCTTTCCGGCTGCCACTGAAAATGCCATTTTTCCTGCTCCACGATGCACAGGGTCATCCCATCCATCGCCGTCTTCCCCCGCCGCACCCGGCCGCCGCCGGCTGCGGCGGCCGCGGCACGCTGACACACGTTCCCCGTGCCGATGGTTCTCCGGACGAATTCCGACTCCGGGAATTCGCCGGAGACCCGCTCCAGCTCCGCTGGGGTGAATAAGCGGTAGGGAACCCGGCAATACTGCGCAAGCTGAATCAGCCCGGGTTCCCCGGCTTTCCGATCCACGGAGGCGATGCACCGAATGTCTTCCGGCTGCAGCCCCTCTTCCGCCAGCACCTGTTCCAGAAATTCCCGGAGCTTCTCAAAGGGCACGCCTTTCCGGCAGCCCATGCCCACTGCCAGTTTTCGGGGAATCAGGGTCAGACATTCTTTCGGCGCCTCCGTCTCCGGAAAGCCGATGATCCCATCCGGGGCTCCCATGTCTTCGGCCGGCCCGGCTCCCAATTGCCGAAGCACCACGTTCTCCGGCACCCTCCCGGAAAACTCCGCCGGAACGGTGCTTTGAAGAAGGATTTTTTTGTCCGAAAGCAGCTTCCCGGACACCCGGCGAAGGGCTTCCCGGTTCCCGATGCGAAGCCCGTTCCGCCGGGCGAAATCGTCAATGGCAAAGCATCCGTTCACGTCCGTGGCGGTGGTAATGGCCGGATCCGCCCCGATGCGCGCCCCGATTTCCCGGGCCAGGGCGTTGGCGCCCCCCATGTGCCCGGACAGAAGGGGGATGATATGGTTTCCCCGCTCGTCCATCACCAGCACCGGGCTGTCCTGCAGCTTGTCCTGCACCAGGGGCGCTACCGTGCGGAGGGCAATCCCCGCCGCCCCCACGAAGAGCAGGGGCTGATGTATGCGAAATCCCTCTGCCGCCCATTCTTCCAAGGATTCCTCCCGGCGGCGCAAGAGGGGGATGTACTCCTCCCAACTCGCCATCAGGCGCTCCGCCAGCTCCCGCCCTCGAGGAGTGAACCAGGCGATTCGAATATATCGCTTTCCCATCATGGCTGCACCGCCTTTCGGTAGGCGGTTTCGAATTCCGGCGCGTACAGGCGGGAATCCGCATAGCCGCTTTTGGCAATCACATCCCCCACCAGGACCACCGCCAGGTTTCGGATGCCGTGGTCCTCGGCGGTCTTCGCCAGGGTCTCCACGGTGCAGATGTACTTCTCTTCTTCCGGCCAGGTGGCTTTGTACACGATGGCCGCCGGCGTGTCCTTCGGATATCCGCCCGCCATCAACCGCCGGGACAGTTCCTTCATCATTCCGGTGCTGAGGTAGATGGCCATGCTGGTGCGGTGGGCCGCAAAGGATTCAATCTGTTCCCTTTCCGGCACCTTGGTCCGCCCCTCCATCCGGGTAATGATCAGGGACTGGGACACCGCCGGCTGGGTGTATTCCAGGTTCAAAGATGCCGCCGCCCCGAAGCAGGCGCTGACGCCGGGACAGCTTTCGTACCGGATGTTCCGAGCATCCAGCTGCCGCATCTGCTCCTGCACCGCGCCGTAAATGCTGGGTTCTCCGGTATGCAGCCGCACCACCGTCTTTCCCGCTTCCTCTGCCTGCACCATCACCGAAATGATGTCATCCAGGGTCATCTCGGCGCTGTTGTGAATCGCACAACCGGAATCCGCATATTCCAGGAGCTCCGGATTCACCAGAGAACCGGCATAGATCAGCACATCCGCCCGCTGAATCAGACGCATTCCCCGCACCGTTATCAAGTCCGCCGCGCCGCAGCCGGCACCTACGAAATATACCATCGATCCCTTATCCTTTCCTTAAACGCTCCGCTTGATCCGCCGCTTTCGCCGGCGCGGCGGATTCCCGCTCTAATTTCTCCAGCATATCCATCGCGCCCGGCGACGCCGCCAACAGGCCGAACTCATTGGAGTACAGAATACATTCCACCGGAAGCTCCTCCCCGGCCCGCTTTCTCAGATAGTACAGGATCCGGTCCATCACCGCATCCATGCTCTTCCGAAGCAGTTCCGGCGATTCCCCTTGAATAATGCCCAGGGCTTCCTCCGTCACCCGGCAGTTCAGAATGCCCCGCAGGGTATCCGTGCTTCCGCCGGCCCGAATCACCCCGGCCGCCAGCAGCTCCATCCGAGCGTCCCCTTCCTTGGAATGGGTATTCATGATGCCGCCGCTCACCTTAATCAGCTTGCCGATGTGACCGGTGAGGAGCATGCCCCGGAAACCCATCTCCCGGACCATGTCCACCGTATCCCCCACGTAGTTGCTGCACTTCACGCTGCGGTTCAGGTCGTAGCCGTAAGTCTCCTTCATGAAATTCAGTCCGTAATTTCCCGGAGAGACGGCGGCAATCCGGTCGCCCAGCGCCTTCCGCTGGTTCAGCTCCACCCGAATGGTGTCCAGAATCGCCCGGGTGCTCATGGGCTCCACAATTCCGGTGGTGCCCAGGATGGAGATTCCCCCTTCAATGCCCAGCCGAGGGTTGAAGGTGCGTTCCGCCGCCGCCTCGCCGCCGGGTACGGAGAGAATGACCCGGATCCGCCCCCGAAAATCCAGCAGCTCCGCCACTTCCGAAAGCTCCTTTTCGATCATCTGCCGGGGCACCCGGTTGATGGCCGCATTGCCCACGGGCTGATCCAGACCGGGCAGGGTCACCCGGCCCACGCCCGGGCCGCCCTCAATTTGGATTTCCAAGGCGCCGTCGCCTCGCTCTTCGGCACGCACCTCCGCCCTTACGTGGAGTCCCGTGGTCACGTCCGGATCGTCCCCGCCGTCCTTTACCACGGCGCACCGCACCCGATTTCCTTCCCGAAAAATATCTTTTACCTCGGTCCGGAACACCGCGCCGTCGGGGGTGATGATTTCGATTTCGTCCTTCACGCTGCCGGTGAGAAGCATGTACAGCGCCGCTTTGGCCGCCGCAGCTCCGCAGCTCCCGGTGGTGAACCCCTTCCGAAGTTCCTTCTTTGAATCCATGGTTTATTTCCTTTCCGGCACTTTTCCGTCCCGAATCTGATACAGCAGGGCATTGCAGATGGCCGCCGCCACATTGCTGCCTCCCTTCCGGCCTCGGTTGATGATGCAAGGCACGCCGGACCGGAGAATCAGCTCCTTGGCCGGCACCACGTTCACAAAACCCACCGGCACGCCGATGATCAGTTCCGGCCGCCAGCCCGTCTTCTCCATGATTTCATGCAGGGACACCAGCGCCGTCGGCGCATTTCCCACCGCCACGATCAGGGGCTTGGGCAGCTTCGACGCCCGCTCCATGCTCACGGTCGCCCGGGTCACGCCCCGCGCCTTGGCTTCCGCCGCCACATCCGACTCCGCCATAAAACAGTGCACCTCGCCCCCCAGGGTGCTCAGGAATTTCTTGTTGATCCCCGACCGGGTCATGTTGGTATCCGTCACGATATCCCCGCCGGACCGCAGCACCCGGTAGGCGGTCTCCAGCGCATCCGAAGAGTACGTCATGGTCTCCGCATAGTCGAAATCCGCCGTGGTGTGAATCACCCGGCGCGTCACCGGATCCTGATCCGCGGGAAGGCAAATGTCCCGCTCCCGCAGCTCCTCCCGGATAATCTCAAAACTCCGCTTCTCAATATTCCCCGGAAGCACGTATTCCGGCCGAATCTCGTCCCTCTTCATCTCTCCCGTTTCCTTCCTATTCCTCTCGCCACGCCGCCTCCCGCAGCATGCCGTAAATCCTCTCCATATCCAGGCTTTCCCGCACCAGGTCCGCCAGTCGGTCGTACTCCTTCTCCCGGCGCTGCCGAAAGCTCTCCCCGGAATTCTCCGGTAAAACCACGCTTTTTTTTGCCACCAACCTCCGGCAGATCTCCTCCGCCACATTGCCGGTATCGAAAATCCCGTGGACGTAGGTCCCGTACACATTTCCCTGCTGGATGCCGTTCTCTCCGCCGTCCGCCCGGCAGGTCAGCACCTCGCCTCCGTCGTTTCGGGTCTCTCCCATGTGAATCTCGTATCCCCGGTATTTCGCATCCGCCAAGCCGCCGAGAATGCCGGTTCGGAAGGTCATCCTTCCCTCTGCCTGCTGCCGGTTTTTCTGCCGTTTCAGCACCGTCTCCCCGGGAAGAAGCCCCAGCCCCTTCAGGCAGCCGCCCTCTTCCACCGAATCCGGGTCCGACACCCTCCGGCCCAGCATCTGGTATCCGCCGCAAATGCCGAACACCGGCACCTGCTCCGCCATCTTTCGGATTTTCTCCGCCAGCCCGGTCTCCCAAAGCCAGCGCAGATCCCCGATGGTGTTCTTGGTCCCGGGCATGATCACCATATCCACTCCCGCCAGCTCCTCCGGTCGCGTGATGTAGCGAATGCCCACTCCCGGTATCATCTCAAAGGGAGCGACGTCCGTAAAATTAGAAATTCGCGGCAGCCGAAGGACGCCGATGTTCACCAAGCCGGACGCCGTTCCCTCAAATCGGGTGCTGAGGCTGTCCTCGTCGTCGATGTTCAGCGGGCAGTAGGGCACCGTGCCGATTACCGGGATGCCCGTCTTCTCCTCCAGCATTTGGATGCCGGAATCCAGGAGGGTCACATCCCCCCGGAATTTATTGATAATCAAGCCTTTAATTCGCCGCTGTTCTCCCGGTGGCAGCAGCATCACCGTTCCGTAGAGCTGGGCGAACACGCCGCCCCGGTCGATATCTCCCACCAGGATTACCGGGGCATCCACCATCTCCGCCAGCCCCATGTTCACGATATCGTTTTCCTTCAGGTTGATCTCCGCCGGGCTTCCGGCCCCCTCAATGACGATGATGTCGTTCTCCGCCGCCAGCTTTTGAAAGGCCCTTCGGATGTCCGGAATGAGCCGGGTTTTGTAGCGGAAGTATTCCCGGGCCGGCATATCCCGAAGCACCTCTCCGTTGACGATGACCTGAGAGCCGATGTCGTTGGTGGGTTTTAACAAAATGGGATTCATGTATACCGATGGCTCGATGCCGGCGCATTCCGCCTGCATCACCTGAGCTCGTCCCATCTCCAGGCCCTCCTTCGTCACGAAGGAATTCAGCGCCATATTCTGGGATTTGAAGGGCGCCACCCGGTATCCGTCCTGCCGGAACACCCGGCACAGCCCGCCGGCCAGCAGGCTTTTCCCCGCATTGGACATGGTACCCTGTACCATAATTACTTTTGCCATCTATCCGATCCATTTCCGAAGTGCTTCTGCGTATTCGTGAATGCCCCGGGCCACTTCTTCCCCGGCACCCTCTTGCAGCCCAAAGAGCTGTTCCAAATTTCTTCCGGTAATCACCTCTTCCGGCGTCCCGATGCAGGCCACCCGGCCGCCGCCGATGCAGGCCACCCGGTCCGCTGCGGCGGGAACGAACTCCAGCTCGTGCATGGAGAGGATTACCCCGATTTTCTTCTGCTTCGCAATGCGCCGAATCACCGAGAGGAGGTCCATCTTGAACTGGATATCCAGAAAGGACGTGGGCTCATCCAGCACCAGGATTTCCGGCTCCTGACACAGGGCCCGGGCCAACATGATCCGCTGCCGCTGCCCGTCGCTGATTCGGTTGTAATCCGCATCCCCAAAGGCTTCTCCCTGCACGGTTCGGAGGGCTTCCTCTGCAATCTGCCAATCGGCTTCCGAAAGGATGCCCAGCTTTCCCGTGTACGGGTAGCGGCCCGTGGCCACCATCTCCCGACAGGTCATCCATTCCGGACGAGGCCGCTCCGTAGTGACCAGCGCCATCTTTCGGGCCAGCTCTCCCCGTTCGATTTCCTGCATCTTCCGTTCGCTGAGAAATACCGCTCCGCGGATTTCCGGCAGCTGGGCGGTAAGGGTGCGAAGCAGGGTGGATTTGCCCGCGCCGTTGGGGCCGATCAGAGCCAGCACTTCCCCGGGCTTTACCTGAAGGTTCACATCTTCCACGATGACCTTCCCATCGTATCCCGTATCCAGGGTGCGGGTCTTCAATTCCGTACTCATGGGCGCCCCCCCTTTCGCCGTACCATCATGGTGAGCACCACCGGCACCAGAAATACGGCGGTGACGGAGCTGATGCTCAGTTCCGTGGGCGCGAACAGGGTGCGGGCGATGCCGTCGCACATCAATGTCACCACTGCGCCTCCCAGGAAGCAGGCGGGAATCATCCGGATGGGCTCATCGGAACGGATCAAGCCCCGAATCAGGTGTGGCACCGCAATGCCCACAAAGGAAATGGGGCCCGCAAAAGCGGTCACCACGCCAGAGAGCAGGCTGGAAATCAGAATCAGGGCGATTCGCAGTCCCCGGATGTTCACGCCCATGCTCCGGGCGTAGGTTTCCCCCAGCCGGTAGGCCCCCATGGGCTTGGACAGGAAGAAGGCCGCCAGCACGCCCAGACCGATCAGGGCGGCGGACAGGCGCACGCCGGACCACTGGATGCCCGACAGGCTTCCCAGGGACCAGTTGTGCAGGTTCACGATGTTGGAATCGTCCGCAAAGGTGACCACGAAATCCGTCACCGCGGAGCAGATGTAACCCACCATTACCCCGGCCACCACCAGCAGGGACATGTTCTTTATTTTTCCCGAAAGCAGCAAGACGAATCCCATCACCAGCAGGGATCCCAGGAAGGCGGTGACCGTCATTCCCAAAGCACTGAGGGTGATGCCCTTCCCCAGCAGAAAAACCATGGCCAGCGCCACCGTCAGCTTCGCCCCGGAGGAAATGCCCAGAACGTAGGGACCGGCGATGGGGTTGGCGAAGAAGATCTGCAGCAGATATCCGGATATGGAAAGGGCGCCTCCCAGCAGGATTCCGGCGAGAATCCGCGGCAGGCGAATATTGTACACGATGTCATAGGCGGTGCTCTCCCCGCCTCCCCTCATCAGGTTCCAAATTTCCCGGAGGGAGATGGCACTGCTTCCCAGGCAGAGGTTCATCACTGCCAGTAAAAGCAGCAGAACGGTCAGTCCCACCAGAGCCGAAACGTATCTCCGTCCGAGTGTTTTACCCCTTTTCACGCAGACTCCTTTCCTTTACTTCTCGATTTTCTTCAGTACCTTGAGGGAGCGGTCCTCCCCCTTCAGCACCCGGTTCATATCTTCCATAAAATCCGCAGACTTTGTACTGTTCTGGAAGAATCCCGGCGGAAGGCAGTAGACCCGACCTTCCCGCACCGCCTTGAATTTCTTCAGCAGCGGGGATTTCTTCTTCAGCTGCGCCACGGTTTCGATGGGTTCCTCGATGGTGCTGTTGTAGATCAGCACATCCCCATTCTTGGCGATGCGGTAAAAATCCTCCATCTGAATGTTCAAGGTGGACCGCATGGACTCCTCCGACGCCTTCTCCGCCGCCAGATATTTTCCCCCGGACTGACGGATCATGGCGGCGAGATAATCCCCCGACGCCCGTACCGTAACGCTTCCGCCGGAGTTCACGGCGAACACCGCCACGGTCTTACCGGTGCGCTTCTTCTCCGATACCTTTCGGATGCGGGCCGCCTCCTTCTCAAAAAATTTATCCGCAGCTTCGGATTTTCCGTACAGCGCCCCGTACAGCTTCACCCATTCCAGACGGCCCAGTGGGCTCTTCTCGTAGCTGGACCGTTCCACCATCACCGGAATCCCCAGGGATTCCAGCTTCTCCTTCGCCGCCGGCGAATGGTAGATCATGGTATTCTCGATGGCCAGGTCACAGCCCTTCCCCCGAAGGAGTTCGTAGTCCGGCGCGCTGTACCGGCCGGCATATTGAATCTTTCCGGATTTCACCATCTTGGCGATTCCCTTCACGTGCCATCCGTTGGCCCGGGTTCCCGTGTACCCCACGCCGGTGAGGCCGCCGATCTGCCGGATGGGATCCATGGCCGCCGTGGACACCACATAGGTGTTCTGCAGCGGCAGCGGCAGCGGCGTGATGTTCTTGGCCAAATTCTTCGGCGCTTTCGCCCCTTCCGGAATCAGGAGGAACAGATCCTTGGCCCCCAAAGTAAGCAATGTGTAGGTCTTCCCGTCTTTTTCGTACCGGTCCAGAGTAAATTCCTTGGCCGCTTCCAGCTTCTGCCGCCCCCGGTACTTCAGTCCGGAAATTTCCGGCGCCCGGGTGATGTTCCCCCGCTTCACTCCCTCGGAGCCGGCAGTCTTTGCCTCGGCGGATTTGTTTTTGCCGGAAGATGTTCCCGGGGCGTGCACCGTAATTCGGTATTTGATTTCATGAGGCTCGCTCATGGCGGTGGTGTCCCCGATGACCTCGAATTCCTCATCGTATTCTTCGAAGGGGATGGTAAAAACAGAATTATCTCCCACCTTCGCCTCGTTCATGTACTTCCGACCGTCCACCACCATGTAGTCGTAGTAGGAGCTGCTCCACACCAGCTTCACCCGGTGCGCGCCGTTCTTCTCCGTAACGTCAGCAGGGGATTCCACGCTGGCGCGTCCGGAACCCCCTGTCATCGTCACTTCACAGGATTGCGCCTTCTCACCCCTCGTGTCGGACGGATTGTTGCATCCGGAAAGCATGACGGCGAGAATCAGCAGAAGAACCAGCCCCCGAATTCCGGGAAACCCTCGTCTCAACTGCATCCTGTTCATCTTTATTTATCTTCTTTCACCGGGTTGGTGACCTTTACCTTGTGGTCGTACCATTTTCCCTTTGTGCCGATCAGGGCGCAGTCGAATTCCTTGTCGATTTCCGGTACCGGAACGTCAAAGGCATAGGCTTCTTCGGTGGTTCCGTCCTCGTACTTCACCTTCTCTGTCGTCGGCTGCAGCAGGTCGTCCTTGTCCTGCTTCTTGGCCTCTTCTGCGGTTCCCGGGTACAGGTTCACGATATGGGTGGAGGCCAGAGTCACGTGGATGGTCATCTTGCCGTCCTTTACCGTCAGGGTTCCCTTGCCGTCTTTGGTCTCATTTACGTGGAACATGCGGCTGTCCGTGGTGAACTCCGCAGTGTAGGTGCCGTCCTCCAGGCCGGAGGAATTCTTGTTCGAGCTGCCGCAGGCCGCCAGGGTGAAAATCATGATGGCGGACAGCGCTGCGATAAGCCACAACTTGCTCTTCTTTGTCAATTCAAATTTCTTCATTGGTATATGTTTCTCCTCATTCTAATTATCGATTCGATGGGTGTGAAATATTGTAAATTTCAATACTGTTTACCTTATTTGTTTTTAACCCTACTTGCTCATGGCGTCGGCCACGTGCTTCACGTACAGCTGCTGCACGCTGTCGATCCGACCCAGTCCCTCAATCTGGCAGGTAACGGATTTGAATGCACCGGATGCATCGAACTGACTCTTCCAGGAATCCTCTTCCTCTCCCGCCATGTCGTTGTTGGCGTGATCGCCGGCCACCACCATCAGCGGACGAAGAATGACCTTCTTGTATCCGGCCTTCTTTACTTTCTCAATTATCGCTTCGGCGGACGTGTCTTCCGGTTCCCCTTCAACGGTTCCGATAAATACGTTGGAATATCCCAGGTCTTCCATCTGCTTCTGCATCTGGCTGTAGGAAATCTTTGCGGTGTGGGAGGTTCCGTGACCCATGAACACGAATGCCGTGCCGGACGCTGCTGCATCCTCCGGGCTGCCGAATCCGGCTTTTTTTACCGCCTCCGCCGTGATGTACTGCGCCACCGCCGCTTTATCCGCGTTTACGCTGGACGCATCCTTGCCCACTTCTCCCAGAAGCGGCTCCGCCACCTTGATGGATTTGATCTTTCCTTTGTACTTCTTCACGGAATCCATCAGCTCGTCGTACTCCGCACCGTGCATCAGGTGGGTCGGCTGAATTACCAGCTCCTTCACCTCGTTCTGCACCGCCCGCTCCAGGGCCTGATCTACGTTGTCGATGCTCTCGCCGTCTCTGGCCAGCACGTGGTTGATGATAATCTGCGCGGTGAATGCCCGGCGAACGGACCAGTCCGGATACGCCTTCTGAATGGCCTTCTCCACGCCTCCCACGTCTTTCGCCCGGCTGTCGTTAAAGGATGTTCCGAAGCTGACCACCAGAATCTCCTTATCGCCGATCTTGTTCTCGTTCAGCGGATCGTCCTTGGATGCATCCCCCGTGTCCTTGCCAAAATAATCCGGATCCGCATTCTCCCCTTTGACCAGTTTCTTCTGCTCCTTGGTCAGCGCATCCCAGGCATCTTTGGCTTCCTTGCACTGCTTCTCCGTGTCTTCCGTCCAATTCTGCACGTAGATGGCATCGATTTTCTCCGCCACTTCATCCGCCTTATCCTGATCGGATTTGCCGCATCCCGTCAGTGCCAGCGCACAGGTAAGTGCGGCCAGCAGAACCCATAACATCTTCTTTTTCATCTTGTTCTCCCTTCCCTTTGATGATTTGAATACACAAAAAGGCTGCCGACTTGCAGCCCTTTCATCCTCCGTCTCCGGGAATGTTTCCGAAAGAACATAGCGCAAAGAGCTCTTCAAAGCGTTTGTAATCCCTGCTCTGAAGAGTGCGTCGTTGTTCTGCCCGGAATCGGATTCGAGTACCGCAAATCCATACCCCCGATTCAGGCAGGTCTCCTGACTTCGATCATCGTTCCTCCGCTCTTCCCGGGTATTCCCAGTGACTTTGCGGATTCACTCCCTAACACAGTGACGGCTTCGCTCCGGATTCTCACCGGATTCCCTTTTCACCGGCCCCGGCTTCCCTTTTCATTGGAAGCGGCCGACACCTGAATCGCGTAAAACCTTTTTTTAGTTACCTTTAAATCTATCACATACCAAAAAGGTTGTCAATTGGTTCATCGGTCTCTATGACATTAAGCGCCCCCTTTCGTCGGGTAGTCGCCTTGACTTCTTTCTCTCGTTATATTATATTGATGAAAGTTAGCTATGAATCTTTTAAGAAATTACTTTGGAGGAAAGATATGAAAAAGATGAAAAAGTTTTTACCGATTCTTCTCATCGCACTGATTGCCATGTTCTCGCTGAGCGCCTGCGGCGGCGGCAAGTCCGAAAAGTCGAAAGAAGCATCCGAGAAAGCAAGCACCGAGGTGACGGTAGACCAAGACGCCGGAACCGTATCCATCGACTGCGTGGTAAACGGCGCGGTAAAGAGCCCGAAACACTGGTTCATCGTAAACAAGGACGGCTCCATGGCAAAGAAGTCCATTCTGAACACCGCCGTAACCACCGATGATTTCTACAAGGCACTGACCGAAGTTGCCGGCGAGAAGGTTTGGAACGACACGGATACCGAGTTCGGCGAAGACCAGTCCATCGAGGACCTGCTGAAGGAAGGCACCGGCCACTCCGATTTCGCGAAGTTCAATGTGACCGTTTCCTGGGGCGGCAAGGACTACGACCTGAAGGATGTCATCACCGATCCGTCCTACAAGGGCAAGGCATATGACGGAAGCTACGAAATCGGATTCTCCGGAAACCTGGAAAACCAGCGCAGCGCAAAGACCGGCTGCATCACCTGCTTCGGCGGATGCTACATGGGAATCACTTCCGGATTCGACACACCGATGATGATCGAGTACAAGCCGGCAAACCTTCCGGACGACGGCGAAACCGTAAAGGTAACCTACACCCTGGTAAAATAAGGTTTCACGTAAGGAAGGAATCTTAGATGAAGACAAAAGCAGGGACTGCCCGCGGGCAGCCCCTGCTTTTTAATCTGTACTTTTCGGCCGAGCACCCGCTGGGTGAGGTACCGGCTTGCCGGATGGGGGCTCTGCCCGAGTGGGGGGGCCTCCGGCAGGGCGGATGGGGCTGTCGCCGGCGGGCGGGTCCGGCGTCGGTGGGGCGCCCGCCAGGTGGGCGTGGTGCTTCATTCCCCGCAAACCCTTATTCCTTGTTTCTTCGTCGACGAGCACCACGTCTTGGGGATGGAAGCTCCGCACGCCTCGTGCTTCCAAAAAATGATGCAGGAATCTCTGTTTTCCTATCTCGTACGTCAACCCGGTTTTCATAGTTGATGCATGGGCCTCCTTTTTTTCATCTCATACATCAACTCTAACTATTCTTCTATTGAGTTTCTTCTAGTTTACTTTCATTTCAGAAAAATAGTGATGCAAGAGCTCGTCTTTTCTACCTTCATGCATCACATACCTCCGGTTCTCCCTGGCATTTCATCCTAATCTACCCAACGGCCGCGAAGAAAGTGATGCAGGAACCTCTTTTCGGAGCGTTCCTGCATCACTTTCCACCAATTCCCGGCAAGTGGCCCGGATTAGAGGTGCGTGCCAAACCCGGGACGCGTTCAGATGAAAAGAGATGCACGCCCCCCCTTCGCGCATCTCTTCTCATCAATAACAGATTACTTCTTTGGAGTGTTTTTGCGATAGGCAAAACTGAGTGCTGCGCTAAGAAATATCTGCAGAACCACAATAAAAATAAGGGTACGAACAACATTAGTGATTTCCTGTTGGTTTGCTGCAAGAGAATTCCGATACATCCGAATTACCGGAAGTTCGGAAAGCAGGCTTACGCAAAGCAGGATGCGTATATTTCCATAGGTTTTTCGATCATATTTTTTTATTACCACTGCTTCTATCGTATGTAGAATTATAACTACAATGAAAAATATGAAGAACGCATATATTAAGTATTGAGTTTTTTGAATGTATCGTATTTGCACCAACATCGAAATTCCAACGAGTGCAATCCCGATAATATTCTCAATGCATCCTCTCATCGCACCGCCCTCCGCTTTGTCCACAGAATACCTCCGACCTTTATTTTCTGTCATCATTGTAACATCCAGAAATAAAAATAGCATTAATATATAGAAAAAAGTTTCTTAAGATTTCTTAAGAAACGAATCTTGTGTACTCCCGGCCCGGGGTTCGCGCTCGAAAACCGAATTCATTGGCTTTCCGAGCAGGCGGGCGCGAACTCGGCCGGCCCCCGGGCCGCCTTTCCACCTCTTCCCGCCCCGGGGTTCGCGCTCGAAAACCGAGTTCATTGGCTTTCCCGGCAGGCAGGCGCGAACTCGGCCGGCCCCCGGGCCGCCTTTCCACCTTTTCCCGCCCCGGGGTTCGCGCTCGAAAACCGAATTCATTGGCTTTCCGGGCAGGCGGGCGCGAACTCGGCCGGCCCCCGGGCCGCCTTTCCACCTCTTCCCGCC
>JAERMT010000148.1_pt1 | contig 43972 bp, 31 predicted proteins | sample 9267081 | NCBI WGS metagenome assembly JAERMT01 (sample SAMN17071939, study PRJNA684904) | human gut metagenome | isolation source: diarrhea sample from child under the age of five | host: Homo sapiens | place: South Africa: Mafikeng, Mafikeng Provincial Hospital | collected 2019-09
GTGTAGCTCGCAGAAAGTATCTGGTAGGTACTCCACACCAGCGACGAAAGTCCCCGTCATACTATCCAAGTCCTGTATGATAGCCTGCCCATCAGGCTCTATCGTAATCTGGCAATGGTTGCGCCCCAAGCTGGGGTCGCTACTATGTATCGGTGTCGTTACCGAGGTACCACGTCCGTTGTAGCTACCTATCGTGTTGCACCCCTCATAGAGTGGTAGTAGGGCAGCGTAGGCAAAGTCGTTGGCAATCAACTGGAGGTAAGCCAGCACCGGCTCCCCCTCGGGAGAGAGGTCAGCGTAGCGTGCCTTGAGATGCTCTAGCGTAGTGCCCCTGAGTCGGAAGCGTAAGCTCTCAGAGCATCCAGGGCAAAGCATAGCCACCTTACCACGGCAGTCAGCATTGGTGAGGATGGTCTCCTCGGAAATTTTGTTCGTACAGTGAGGACAGAGGATATAGTTCACGGATATGAGTGCGAAAAATAATGTTCTTTCGGCTACAAATGTACCACAAATCTACCATCTAAGCCCATTTTCTCTCCAATTCTATCGAAAAGCATCCGTCTTGATGGCCCTATTTTGCTCCTACACTCCGCTACATCACCGCAAATGTCAAATGACACTTCGGGGAAAGCGTTTAGTTTCTCGGGTGAGAAACTCCAGTTTCATAGGGGAGAAACTCCAGTTTCATAGGGAAGAAACTTCAGTTTCATAGGGGAGAAACTTTTGTGCCACGGGGGGTGAAACTTTAGTTTCACCCAAGTGGTACTGATAGTTAGCTCATCTTTGCAGGACAACAAATAGAAAAGGCTGTAGCACCATACGGGGAGGTGCTACAGCCTTGACTGATAAGATATGATTGCTAGTCCTCTAGCGAGTGGGGGAGGGACTAGAAGTTGGCGTTGTTTGGTGTGCGGGGGAAGGGAATCACGTCACGGATGTTGGTCATACCGGTGACGAAGAGGAGGAGTCTCTCGAAGCCCAGTCCGAAGCCCGCATGTGGTGCTGATCCGTAGCGACGGGTGTCGAGGTACCACCACAAATCTTTGTCCTTGATACCGACCTCCTGGGCACGTGCCGTGAGCTTGTCGATGTCGGTCTCACGCTCGCTACCTCCGATGATCTCGCCGATGTGCGGGAAGAGGACGTCCATACCGCGTACGGTCTTGCCGTCGTCGTTTTGCTTCATATAGAAGGCCTTGATCTCTTTCGGGTAGTCGGTCATGATGACGGGCGCATTGTAGTGCTGCTCGACGAGGTAACGCTCGTGCTCGCTGGCGAGGTCGGCACCCCAGTAGACGGGGAACTCGAACTTCTTGCCGCCACGGACGGCCTCCTCGAGGATGGCCACACCCTCGGTATAGGTGATGCGTACGAATGGACGCTCCACGACGAAGCGGATGCGCTCGATGAGCTCCTTGTCGTAATGCTCGGCGAGGAACTCAAGGTCGTCCATACAGTGGTCGAGTGCCCACTGGAGACAGTGCTTGGTAAATGCCTCGGCGAGGTCTTGGTTGCCCTCATTATCCATAAAGGCGACCTCAGGCTCGACCATCCAGAACTCAGCGAGGTGGCGTGGGGTATTGGAGTTTTCAGCTCTAAAGGTGGGGCCAAAGGTGTAGATACCGCCTAGTGCCAGAGCTCCTAGCTCACCCTCTAGCTGTCCCGATACGGTCAGCGAGGTGTGCTTGCCAAAGAAGTCTTTGCTGTAGTCCACGCTTCCATCTTTAGCGAGGGGAAGCTTGTTCATGTCTAGCGTGGTGACGGTAAACATTTGCCCAGCACCCTCAGCATCGCTCGAGGTGATGATCGGGGTATGAAGGTAGAAGTAACCACGCTCGTGAAAGAAGGTGTGGATCGCATAAGCCATATTGTGGCGGATGCGGAGAACCGCTGCGAAAGTGTTGGTACGTGGACGCAGGTGAGCGATCTCACGGAGGAACTCTAGCGTGTGCCCCTTCTTTTGCAGTGGATAGCGTACGGGATCAGAGGTGCCGTAGATGGTTATTTCGCTGGCCTGTATCTCGTACTCTTGCCCTTGACCCTGTGAAGCAACGAGCGTACCGACGACACCGATAGCGGCGCCTGTGGTGATCTGCTCGAGGAGCTTGGGGTCGGTCTGGGTCTTGTCAATGACGATCTGTATGTTATGTACTGTCGAGCCATCGTTGAGCGCAACGAAGCAGACAGCTTTGTTGCCTCGCTTGGTGCGTACCCATCCCTTGACACAGACGGGCTGGGGGAGCTGACGCTGAGCTAGCTGGGGAAGCTCCTTGATAGTAGTGCGTGGTAGTGAGTTATTCATAGTATCTGCTGATATGGTTTATACCTATTTAGTCTTCTATCTCTTCGGATGCGAAGGGATGGTTTGGGGTCTCTTGGTGCTTGTGATAGACTTTGGTGGTGGGTGCTACGCCCTTGTCCTCTTGCTCCTTGACACCCATGCGAAGGTAGCGCACCTCCTCGGGGGTTAGGTAGCGCCAGCGACCACGGGGTAGGTCTTTCTTGGTGAGACCTGCGTAGTAGACGCGGTCTAGATGCACGACGCGATAGCCTAGATGCTCGAAGATGCGGCGCACGATGCGGTTGCGACCCGAGTGTATCTCGATGCCGACCTTGTCGTGGGTCTGTCCGGTGATGTAGCTGATAGCATCGGCGTGTATCTCGCCATCCTCCAGCTCGAAGCCGTGAGCAATCATCTGCATGTGCTCTACGGTGACCTCCTTGTCAAGAGCTACCTCGTAGATTTTCTTCTTGCGAAAGGCGGGGTGCATCAAGCGCACCGCTAGGTCGCCATCATTGGTCAGAAGGAGGATACCAGTCGTATTGCGGTCTAGTCGACCGATGGGGTAGATGCGCTCGGTGCAAGCGTTGTGCACGAGATCCATGACGGTGCGTCGCCCCTCGGGATCGGTAAGCGTGGTGACACAGTTCTTAGGCTTGTTGAGCAGTACGTAGACCTTAGCCTCTAGTGTGATGGGCTTGTCATCGACCACCACTTGGTCGGTCGGTAGTACCTGCGAGCCGAGCTCAGAGACGACGGTGCCGTTGACCTTGACACGTCCAGCAGCGATGTACTGGTCTGCCGTGCGACGGGAGCATAGTCCTGAGTTGGAGAGGAACTTATTGAGTCGTATCGGTTCGCCCGCCTCGACTAGGGGAGAAGCGTAGCGTACAGGCTCTACGGGAGCCTTAGGAGTGCGTGGCTTAGCTTCGCCCTTGCGCTGCTTGTTATTAGGACGCTGACTAGCGTTCTTGCGAGGAGCTGCGGAGCGCTTATCTTTACGGTCAGTCGCATTGGCTCCTCTCTTGCGACGTGGTGATGAAGTGCGAGCTTCTTCGCTATGTGCTCTAGGGCGGGCAGTCTTGCCTCTCTGCTTGGCATACGGATATATGACGGGGTCTGTACCCTCACCGTCACTGACGACTGATATAGGTGTGCGCCCTGCTCTATCCTGCGAGTGGTTGTAGCCCCTCTGCTCGGCTTCGAAGCCAAACTTGCGAGACTGCCCCTTCTCGGCGTTGAGGTCTCGGGGCTTGACCATCTCGGAGGCATCTATGTTGCGATGGGTTACGGTAGCACTCTCTTCGTCACTTACCTTGACGCGAATCAACGGTTCGCTCGAAGCGTGGCGTGCTATACGCTGTCGTCGCCGCTTACCAGCAGATGCGGATTGACCTCCCTCTGTGGATGAATCGCCAGAGGGTGTCGCCTGGTGCTGTGGCTCTGATGTAGGATTGCTGTCTATAGACATGAAGCTGTTTAATGACTATGTAGTCCTTCGTACGATACGCAGTAGTAATCTGTATCAATGGGGGCCGTCGCTACTTGTGATTGTTGAGCTTAATATGGAACCACCGAAGTATTATAGTGATAGCACCCCCTAGAGTTTACTTCTCATTTGGCTCAATCTCTAGAGCCTTGAGTCCTGCCGCCAATGCCTTACGACCGTCTAATCAGCGGAATAAGCAAAGGTCGAGAGGGAAGAAAAGTCCTAAAGGCGGGATGCTGGTGGCTAAGTAGCTAAGACCGTGACAAAGGTACTAATTAATTAGCAGATTACACGCCTACGTAGTTGTGCGGGGTAATCTGACGAAGCTCCTCCTTGACCTCCTCAGCAACCTCTAGGGTGTCGATGAAGTGGGCGATTGTCTCTTGACTTATCTCCTCACCTGTGCGGGTCAGTGCCTTGAGCGTCTCATAAGGGTGCGGATAACCCTCGCGACGGAGGATAGTCTGGATAGCCTCGGCGACCACGGCCCAGTTGCAGTCGAGGTCATGCGCGATGCGCTCGGGATGGATGACTAGCTTGCCCAGACCCTTAGAGAGACTACTGAAAGCTATCAGCGTGTAGCCCATCGGGACGAGCTGATTGCGTATCACCGTCGAGTCGGTCAGGTCACGCTGCAGACGAGAGATGGGAAGCTTAGAGGCTAGATGCAGAGCCACGGCATTAGCCAGCCCGAGGTTGCCCTCAGCATTCTCAAAGTCAATGGGATTAACCTTGTGAGGCATCGCACTGGAGCCGACCTCTCCCGCCTTAATCTTCTGTCCGAAGTAACTCATAGAGATGTAGCTCCAGAAGTCTCGAGCCAGGTCGATGAGGATCGTGTTGATACGCGCCATCGCCTCAAAGAGGGCAGCGAGGTTGTCGTAGTTAGAGATTTGCGTCGTGTACTGCTCACGCTCTAGCCCTAGTGATGTGAGGAAGCTATTGCCAAAAGCGACCCAGTCAATGGTGGGGTAGGCGACATGGTGCGCATTAAAATTGCCCGTAGCACCGCCAAACTTGCCCGTGATAGGTACTTGCTCTAGCACTTTGGTCTGCTGCTCCAAGCGATAGACGAAGACCATGATCTCCTTGCCCAGACGTGTGGGGCTAGCGGGCTGACCATGTGTGCGAGCCAGCATAGCGACATCGTGCCACTCATTGGCGAGCTGACGCAGCTGCTCGATGAGCTTATGGAGCGTGGGGAGGTAGACCTCGTGCAGGGCCTCGCGAAGCATCAGCGGGAAGGCGGTATTGTTGACATCTTGCGATGTTAGTCCAAAGTGGACAAACTCCTCAATCTCTTCTAGTCCCAGCTGAGGTAGATGACGCTTGATGTAGTACTCGACAGCCTTGACATCATGATTGGTCGTAGCCTCTATATCCTTTACCTCTTGTGCGGCCTCTGTAGACCACTCTTTGTAGAGTTTTCTGAGAGCCTCTTGCTTAGGCTCTGGGAGGGTTTTGCTCAGTGCGGGTATCGCCTGGGTTAGCGCTATGAGGTACTCCACCTCGATACGTACACGGTAGCGGATGAGTGCTGACTCGGAGCTGTAAGCTGCTAGGGGAGCGGTCTTGCTCGCATAGCGACCATCTAGAGGTGAGATAGCTTGAAGAGCTGACATACTATATTATGGATTGAAGAGTGTTGTAAGATGACAGAAAGAAGTGTGTCGCCACACTAGGTCTGCTACGGCTAATGCTATGAGCTGAGCATAGCCATAACGACTTGATGGAAGATAGATGAATGACTAGACGCAAGACCCAAGCGCGTGATGCCATAAAGGAGACATCGTGCGTCCTGTGTCTTGCGCCTAGGCTTTGTATTAGAGAGCTGCTCGTTTAGCCTCTGGCCTTTTCGCAGATAGACTTAAAGGCTTCGGGATTATTCATCGCGAGGTCAGCGAGGACCTTGCGATTGATCTCAATCCCCTGCTTGTGTAGGGCACCCATAAGTGTCGAGTAGGTCATACCCTCTAGACGTGCAGCAGCATTGATACGCTGTATCCATAGAGCGCGGAAAGAGCGCTTCTTGTTCTTACGGTCACGGTATGCGTACTGGAGGCCTTTCTCCCAGCCATTCTTAGCTACCGTCCATACGTTCTTGCGGGCACCGATGTATCCGCGTGTTTGCTTGAGTATTCTCTTGCGCTTAGCTCGTGAAGCTACGTGATTTACTGATCTAGGCATTGCTTGTGTCGATTAGTGTGTTTGATAGATACGTACTAAACTCTCTGTTGAGTCCTCGATTTAAAGGTTGAGCATCTCCTTGACACTCTTCTCATTGTGCGGATGCACGAGAGCGGTGTAGGTAAGGTTGCGCTTACGCTTCTTGCTCTTTTTGGTGAGGATGTGACTCTTGTACGCATGCTTACGCTTGACGCGTCCGCTACCTGTCAGGAAAAAACGCTTCTTAGCGCCTGATACTGTCTTCTGTTTAGGCATTTTGTTTGGATTTTGAATTGTGTGAAACTATTATTAGATGCACCCTCCTAGCCAACTACCTAGAGGCACGCCTATGCCTGTTTGGATAGTCTGCCACGCACGGAGCGTAGCTGGTAGGGTCGGTGATTTACTTGCTTATGAATGTGTCTATGTTATGACTACTCGCTATCGTTTTTCTCCGAAGCTTCTTGATTGGTCTGCTCCTCGCTGGTCTGCTTTGGCTCTTTCTTCTTACCCTTGGCAGAGGCTGGCTTGGGAGCTAGCATAATCGTCATACGTTTGCCCTCTAGCACTGGCATGTTCTCGACACGAGCCAGCTCCTCCAGGTCGTTGGCAAAGCGCAGGAGAAGTATCTCGCCCTGATCCTTAAAGAGGATGCTACGACCACGGAAGAAGACGTAAGCCTTCACCTTAAAGCCATCCTTGAGGAAGCCCTCTGCATGGCGGAGCTTGAAGTTGTAGTCGTGGTCGTCCGTCTGAGGTCCGAAGCGGATCTCCTTGACCACCACCTTAGCTTGCTTAGCCTTCTGCTCCTTCTGTCGCTTCTTCTGCTGATAGAGAAACTTCTGGTAGTCCGTCACACGGCATACGGGCGGCTCCGCATTCGGAGAAATCTCCACAAGGTCTAGACCCTGAAGCTCGGCTATACGACGAGCTTGCTGGATAGGGTAGACCCCCTGGTCTACATTGTCACCGACGAGACGTACCTCACGATGAGGTATCTGCTCGTTGATGCGGTTCGGTTGCTCTTTGATGGGTGGACGTCTGAAATTTCTACTGTTTGCCATTCGTCTGCAATTAGCAGTTAGTGATTCGTTAGCAGTGTGCTAGGTGGGATTATTGTATCAATTGATATGACTTATCTTTCTATAGGGATAAAGGGCGGATGACTAGCCTCTGGCATTCATCTGACTCTCTATCTCCTGAAAGATATGCTCGGCAAAGGTACTAATTTTTTCTGTACCAGCATCACCCTCGCCCTGCTTGCGCACTGAGACAGTGCCGTCGGCCTGCTCTTGCTCACCGACGATGAGCATGTAGGGGATGCGCTTGAGCTCATTGTCACGTATCTTGCGACCCACCTTCTCGTTGCGGTCGTCGACTGATACGCTGATGTCATGCTCGCTCAGGGCTGCAGCAACCTCATAAGCGTAATCGTTGAAACGCTCCGAGACAGGCAGTATGACCACTTGGTCGGGTGCCAACCATAGGGGGAACTTACCTGCTGTGTGCTCTATGAGCACCGCAACAAATCGCTCCATCGAGCCAAAGGGTGCGCGGTGTATCATCACTGGGCGGTGCTTCTGATTGTCCTCGCCCGTGTACTCTAGGTCAAAGCGCTCTGGAAGGTTGTAGTCTACCTGAATGGTACCCAGCTGCCAGCGCCTACCGAGAGCATCCTTGACCATAAAGTCAAGCTTAGGACCGTAGAAAGCAGCCTCGTCGTACTCGACGTGAGCTGGTAGACCAGCCTCCTGACAAGCCTCGATAATTGCTTGCTCAGCGCGGTCCCAGTTCTCCTCACTACCAATGTACTTGCTACGGTCTGTCTGGCTACGTAGAGAGATTTGTGCTTCAAAGTTCTCAAAGTCCAGAGCTCTGAAGATAATAAAGATGATGTCCATCACCTTGAGGAACTCCTCCTTTACTTGGTCGGGCCGGCAGAAGATGTGTGCATCATCTTGCGTGAAGCCTCGTACACGTGTCAAGCCGTGTAGCTCACCACTCTGCTCGTAGCGATAGACCGTGCCAAACTCAGCCAAACGCACTGGCAGGTCTCTGTAAGAGTGCGGCTTGAGCTTGTATATCTCGCAGTGGTGGGGGCAGTTCATCGGCTTTAGCATGAAGGCCTCTCCCTCCTGAGGAGTCGTGATCACTTGAAATGAGTCAGCACCATACTTAGCATAGTGACCACTCGTCTTGTATAGCTCCACATTGCCAATGTGAGGAGTCATCACCTGCTGGTAACCGTAGCGCTTCTGGATGCGCTTGAGAAAGTCCTCCAGCTTGAGTCTCAGCTGCGTACCACGTGGTAGCCAGAGGGGTAGCCCCTGTCCGACACGCTGTGAGAAGGCGAAGAGTTCCAGCTCCTTACCGATCTTGCGGTGGTCGCGCTTCTTCGCCTCTTCGAGCATTGCGAGATACTCATCGAGGAGCTTCTTCTTGGGGAAGGTGATACCATATATACGAGTCAACTGCTTGCGCGTCTCATCGCCACGCCAGTAAGCACCAGCCACGCTCAGTAGCTTGACCGCCTTGATAGGAGCTGTGGAGGGAAGGTGCGGACCTCGGCAAAGGTCGGTGAAGGCACCCTGTGTATAGGTTGTGATGGTGCCATCCTCTAAGTCATTAATCAGCTCTAGCTTGTAGTTTTGTCCCGTCTTCTTGAAGAAGTCTAGCGCATCGCTCTTAGAGATAGCCTTGCGCTCGAGCGTCTCCTTGCGGCGAGCTAGTTCGAGCATCTTAGCCTCGACCTTGGGTAGATCCTCAGACTTGATTACATCATCGCCAGTATCTATATCATAGTAAAAGCCCGCCTCGATAGCTGGCCCTATGCCAAACTGTACGCCAGGGTAAAGCTCCTGTAGAGCCTCCGCCATAAGGTGAGCCGAAGTGTGCCAGAAAGCGTGCTTGCCACCCTCGTCCTCCCACTTGAGGAGCTTGATGTGGGCGTCCTGCATCAGCGGTGTACGCACATCTATGAGCTTGCCATCGCACTCAGCAGCCAGCACCTCCTGCGCCAGTCGCTCGCTGATGCTATTCGCTATATCTAGAGGGGTCACCCCCTGCTTCATTTCCTTGACACTACCATCGGGTAGCGTGATACGTATCTGATCAGACATAAGTGGTGTGTTGTAGTCGACGAAATATATAGTAAAGGAGACTGCTGCCATCCGCAATAGTCTCAAAAAAGGTATATACGCCACAAAGGTACAAAAAAAGCTCTCACTGGGGAAAGGACCGCAATGCGAACCTACACACTGCAATACTTGCGGGAAAGCTATCGTAGCAGGGTGACTTCGTTTAGTACCTTAGTGCGAAGATTTGCGTCAGGAGGTCTAGGTAGATAGTGCGTGCCGAGGGGTTGACCCCGTGGGCACCCTTGGCGTCACCGTCGGCACGTCGTATGGCGGAGATAATGTTGAGCGTCTGCTGCTTAGAGTAGAGACGCATGGCCGACTGGTACATGCGTGCCATCGACTCATACTTCAGGTTGAGCGCTTCCTGGATGTTTTTCTGGCTATTGGACGGCAGGTAGTGCGCTACCATCAGATTGGCAAAGAAGCCGTAGAGCGATGCGATAATCTGCGGTACGGGGTATCGCTTTTCGTCCTCCGCCATAGCGAGTGCTATCTGCAGAGCCTCCTCGTCTTTGCGCCGCTGCACTGCGTTGAGTAGGTCGTAGGGTCCGTACTTACGTGACCTACTTACGACCTGCTGCACCATAGCACGTGAGATGAGTCCGCCAGCGCTCTTGGCCGGTATGGCGAGCTTTTGCAGCTCCGTGTGGAGCGTCTCTAGGTCATATCCTACCCGCTCGATTAGCGTCGAGATAGCTTGCGGAGCCAACTGCAAGCCTAGCCCCTCAGCCATCTGGATCATCGCCTCTCTTAGTTCGTTGTCACGCCTGACGGGTACCGACTCGATGAGCGCCACCTGCGACTTGAGCGCCTGCGCATTCTTCTTGGCTGCAGCGGGGAGCGCGTCGTGGTATAGTATAAGGAGTGTGGTGCCCTCGGCAAAGGTGGTCGCATCGCGTATCAACTCAGCAATGCCGTACGGCTTCTTGAGGACGGTGCTCTTCTTTATATCCTGAGCGTCGCGCAGGACAATGAGACGCTTTGGCGCGAACATGGAGAAGGTCTGCGCCTGCTGTAGCACCTCGGGAGCTGTCGTCTCAGCAGCAAAGTAGACGACCAGCTGGGTCGTGCGCTCCTCTCGTGGGATGTAGTGCTCGACTATCAGCTCCTCTAGGCGATTGATGTAGTAGCTCTCCTCCCCGTAGCCTAGCACGAGGGGCGGAAGCGGTTGACCCGACTTGATGAGGTCGCTAATCTGTACGAGTTCAGTCATAGGGGACATCTTCCTACTAGTCGGAGACGATACCAATGTTGTGTCGTCATCCGCCTTGCGTTGCTTGGCAAAGGTAGTGAATTGGTCTGAGTCAAGATATGAGAACTACTACTGAGTGAGACGGGTAGTCATCTACTTATGGAACGACGACCTTGTGACCTCCAACGATGTAGACTCCTTGTGGCAAATCACGAATAGCCTCGTCGTAGTCATCCGAGATGCGCACGACCTCGCCCGACATGGTGTAGACGATGTGACGGCCATCGGTGGTCAGTACTATGGGGGTAATGGCATTCGGGGTAGCTGGCAGGTGTGCGTTAAACCAATCCACATTCCGCCGAAGCGAAGTCGTGAGTTTCTCTGCTACACTGTGCAAGGGCTGGGTGGTTACCCCCGCCTCAGCCCAGCGCAACTTGTCTTGCCGGTAAGCCGCCTCATAAGGTGCAAAGCACTTTTCCAGATAGTTCAGCCACTCGTTGGATAGGGTCGGGTACACTTCTTGCCACGCCTTGCCAACGGCTGAGTTAAAGTCGTCGTCCTTCAGTAGCTCACCAATCCAGTGAGGGGCAAAGACATAAGAGGCTGTCATCCTAAAGGTGTAGTCCGTTTTCTCTCGATTCATACAGGTGAGATCCCAGATGGGACCAGCCACCCACTTGCTATCCTCACCTAAGTCTTTGTGTAAGTAGAAGCTCCCGTGGAAGCCATCGGGATTGTCCATGACTTCTTGAATGATGAAAAAGCGAGCCATCGCGTCGACATCGATACGCTCCTCCCAGCGACTGGTCGCTTTGTCTGGAGCATAGATGTCACTGTTGAGACCTTTAAACTCCGCAGTGAGCCACTCTTTCTGCGCCGTCGAGAGGCGCTTCGGTGAGTGGTGGGTTATGTTGATAATCCATCGGTCATTCTCTCTGAATCTTATTTGGTTGTCCTCCCTGTAGTTGTCCACCTCCACAAGCCATCCTCCTGGTATAGTGGTAGCCTCCTCGTTAAGGTCGGGCTGCTCGTAGATGTTGACACGACTCTTCGCTATTCGTATAGTCTCTGTCAGCAGGTAGAGACCGATGTACTCGCCGTTGAGCACTACTTCAATAGGTCGGGTGGAGGGCGTCCACGCCATCCCTATTAGCTCGCCGAGCTTCATCCCAGCCATCGTGGGAGCCCAAAACTTCAGTAGAGCCCAGTGCTTACTCTTCGGCATTCCTAAGAGAGATAGCTTTTCGTCTAGCTTGAGCCGATAGGGCTTCTTGTCGGCTTTCCAAGAGGAGTGTCCTCTGCCACGAATGTTCATCTCCAGAGGCTCGGTAGCGGTGCCTAGGCTAACCTCCTTTGCGGGGTCGGTGATATAAAATGTAGCTCGCTTATACTCTTCCTTCGAGACTACAGGCTTGCCATCGGCCGTGCTGATGTACATTATGGGGATAGTCCGTGACGGCTCTACCGTAGCGTCAGCGGGTAGCTCTGCATTCCGCTGTCCGCTACAAGGAAGTAGTGCGCTAAGCATCACGCCCAGCGTCAAAAAGAGTATGCTACCAATAGAATTACACTTCATCATAGCTCTATAACTTTTGATACAGTTCTTTCATCTTTACTTGCTCGTGTGCGCATGTCTCTCCTTACCAGTCAAAGACGATGCTCTTCATCTCCTCGGGAGATTGGAGGAGGCTCTCGACGGTGCGAATGCCGAGCTGGAGATGCTGCTCTGCAAAGTGTGCCGTCACGTAGCTATCGCTCTCGTCGCTCTTGACTCCCTCGGGTGTCATCGGCATATCGCTCACCATCAGGAGAGCACCCGTCGGGATGCGATTCGCATAGCCCACAGTAAAGAGCGTAGCCGTCTCCATATCGATGGCGTCCGCATGGGTCGTGCGCAGGTACTCCTTGAAATGCTCGTCATGCTCCCAAAGCCGTCTATTCGTCGTGTAGACCGTCCCTGGCGCATACGATATGCCCGCCTCGAGGAGCGCATTGCTACAAGCTTTGAGCACATTAAAGGAAGGTAGCGACGGCACCTCACGAGGCATATAATCATCGCTCGTACCCTCGCCACGTATCGCTGCAATCGGGAGGACGTAGTCCCCCAGCGTCAGTTGCGACTTGAGCCCGCCACACTTCCCGAGGAAGACCACTGCCCGTGGCTCAACCGCCGAGAGCAGGTCCATAATCGTCGCCGCATTGGGACTGCCCATGCCAATGTGTATCATCGTCATCTCCGCATTGCCACAGTTTGGCATCGAGGCGCTCTCGCCTAGGATCGGCTCGCCTATCTTCTTGGCAAAAGCTTGCAGGTAGCTCGTGAAGTTGGTCAGGAGTATGTGTGGCGCAAACTCCTCGAGGCTCCGTGTGGTGTACCTCGTTAACCAATTGGTAGCAATCTCTTTCTTTGTTTTCATTGGTGGAAATGGTAACTTTGCACCGTCTAATAGCAGTAGTGCGAAGCAAAGTTAATGAAACCCCTCCACTTACCCTCTTACCCTGCTCTCATTGAGGAGCAGGCAGGGCGTTCGGTCATATACGACGTCTATCGTCAGAGCATGGTCGCGCTAACCCCTGAGGAGTGGGTGCGCCAGCACTTCCTGCACTATCTCTCGGATCATCTAGGTTACCCGCGCCTCTCCATACAGGTGGAGAGCCTCGTTGCCAGCTCTATACGTCAAGACCGCTTTGACGCAATGATCTACGGTCCTGGCGGACGAGTCCTCGCCCTCATCGAGTGCAAAGCTCCCGAGGTGTCACTCTCACAGGAGACGGTCAACCAGATATCGCGCTACAATGCGCACTACCACGCACCGCTCCTGATGATGACCAACGGGCTCACCCACCTCGTCCTGCAGATAGACTACGCCACCGCCACGGCAAAACCGCTCGCCGAGATACCCTCCTACCAGCGAGCCCTCGACATACTCCAAACCTCAAAGGTCTAATCTCTAACTTCTAACCTCTAAAGTCTCATGCCATACTTACTAGAAGCAGAGCATATCGTCAAGCGATACAAGAACCACCTCGCCCTCGACGATGTCTCCATACAAGTCCAGCCCAACAGCGTATTCGGACTCCTCGGTCCCAACGGTGCTGGCAAGAGTACCCTCATCAAGATCATCAACAAAATCCTCCTCGCCGACAGCGGCACCGTACTGCTCAACGGCAAGGAGATGACCTACGAAGATATACGCCATATCGGCTACCTCCCCGAGGAGCGTGGACTCTATAAGAAGATGAAGGTCGGTGACCAAGCCATCTACCTGGCTCGTCTGCACGGACTATCCCGACAGGAGGCGCAGCAGGAGCTGAAGCGCTGGTTTGAGAAGTTTGACATCATGCCCTGGTGGCATCGTAAGGTCGAGGAGCTATCTAAGGGTATGCAGCAGAAGGTTCAGTTCATCTGCACCGTTATTCACCGTCCTAAGCTACTCATCTTCGACGAGCCTTTTAGCGGCTTCGACCCTGTCAATGCGGAGCTCCTCAAGCGCGAGATATTGGAGCTGCGAGACAACGGCTGTGCTGTCATCTTCTCCACGCACAATATGCAGTCCGTCGAGGAGATCTGCGACGACATCGCCCTCATCAACCAGAGCAAGGTGGTACTCCGTGGAGATGTGACCGAGGTCAAGCGAAGCCACTTCGACGGCGTCGCCTCGCTACTCATCGCAGGCGAGGGGTATCGTCCCGACTGGGTCGAGTCTCTGACCCAGCAGCAGATCGAGCTACTCGAGGTCAAGCGTGAGGGACACGATATGCGCGTCCGCCTCAAAGACCCGCAGCAGCGTGACGTACGCGCCCTCGCGGGACTAGTCCCCACCGACCTGCACCTCCTAGAGGTTGCACAGGAGATACCATCCATGCAGGAGATATTTATCCGCACCACCACAGCTCAAGCTCAGCCCGCTACGACCACCCTTTAACCAGCTCCACTCTTATGAAAAAGAAATCACCCTCCAAGCTCTCCATACTCATCGAGCGAGAATACATGGTGCGTGTCAAGAAGAAGTCCTTCATCGTCACCACCCTCCTCGTCCCCATCCTCATTGCGGCTATCTTCTTTATCGTCATCTACGTCAGTATGAGTTCGCTCAGTGAGGAGCGTGTCGCCGTCATTGACGAGACGGGACTCTATAGCGACGTGCTGGCCGACAACGAGTACTACACCTTTATCCCAAGCTCCGAGCCGCTCGAGGCTTATACCGACAAGGCTAAGCTCGAGGAGGAGGGGCTCTCAGCGGTCCTCTATATAAAAGACACGCTGATGAACAATCCCAACGGCTGGAGCCTTTACTCCTACAAGAAGCTCCCCGACGGCATCGTGCGCTACATCAATGATGCTTTTACCGAGCGACTCAAGGAGCAGCGCATCGCTCAGTACGATATAGAGGGTCTCCCCGAGATCATCGACGATGTGGAGACGACCATCTCCGTACCCACCTATCAGTGGGATGCCAAGGGCGAAGAGGCTAAGTCTAGTGGCACACTGGCCGGTGTCATCGGTATGATCCTCTCGGGTATCATCCTCGCCTTCATGTCGAACTATTCGGGACAGGTGATGAGCGGTGTGCTGGAGGAAAAGAAGAACCGCATCATGGAGGTCATCGTCAGCACCGTTCGCCCCATAGAGATGATGATCTCAAAGATGGTCGGTGTCTTCCTCGTCGGACTGACACAGGTCGCTATCTGGTTAATCTTTGCGGGGATTATCTTTGTCGTCGGCTCACTAGTCGCCGTGGGTGGCGTCTACGACCTCTCGGCACTCTCGCAGCTAGACCCCGCACAGATGGGCGGTCTCGCTGGCGGTATGAGTATGGACTCCGTCACCGAGATGCAGTCTAGCCTAGAGGTGCTACAGAGCATCAACTTCGTACAGCTCATCATCATGCTCCTCGTCTACTTCATCGGGGGCTACCTCCTCTACGCTTCGCTCTTTGCAGCGATCGGGTCGAGCGTCTCGAGCGATGAAGATGCCAGCCAGTTTATGATGCCGTTCGTCCTCATCATGATGCTCGGCTTCTACATTGCTATGGGTAGCATGGACAATCCCGATGGCACGATGGCCTTCTGGGGCAGTATCGTCCCCTTCTCGTCACCCTTCGTGATGATGGTTCGACTACCCTATGGGGTCGCCACGTGGGAGCTCATCCTCAGCATCGTGCTCCTCTACCTCACCGCCTTTGGCATCGCTTGGCTAGCTGCCCGCATCTACCGTGTCGGCATCCTCTTCACGGGCAAGAAACCCTCTCTGCGCGACCTCTGGAGCTGGCTACGGATCTAGTGGTTAGTGGCTAGTAATTAGTGGTTAGTGGCTAGTAGTTAGTAGTTAGCGAAAACTACACAGCCCCAGCGACTCACCGCATCAGCACCCTCGCCGCTCAGCAGGTGGGGGTGCTTTTTCTTGTCCTACCGTATGCCGTGATACACCTCTCTAGACTGTTGCAAAAGTCTCATAATGTGTCAGCCATAGATTGGCTGTTGGCTGTTAGCCTATCGGAACCATCGGAGCTATCAGAGTGATCGGATCTCTAATCTCTAACTTCTAATCTCTATTCTCGAATATCCACGTGGGAAATCTCAAATCTCCACGTGGATATTTTTTATTTTCCACGTGGGCGTGATTCATTTCCTCCGAAGTTTCATTTGATTCCTCCGAAGAATTTTTTCTTCCCCACGTGGAAAATAAAAATTCTCCACGTGGGCATTTCGAAATATCCACGTGGAAATCCCTTTTCCCGACACGGCTCTGTGTCGATATGTAGTCGATTCTGAATTATTGTTGCGAGTCAGCGTTGCATTTCGTCAGTCCTGAGGATTCAGACGAAGCCCTCGGATGAACCAAATATTTTTACTATCTTTGCAACAGTTCGCAGGGGAGTCCTGCGTACAACGCCTAATTTGGGGCATTAGCTCATCTGGCTAGAGCGCGACACTGGCAGTGTCGAGGTGATCGGTTCAAGTCCGATATGCTCCACAAGCAGGGAGGTGACACGCTTTGTGTCATCTCCCTTTGTCGTTTACTACAGTGAGATAACTGACGGAGCGTCTAGACCTTTTTCCATCTAGAGACTGTTGCAAAAGTCTCATTTATGAGACTGTTGCATAAAGGCGAATCGCTGTGTTGCTTTCGGGATTCGGCTTCGGTCACATACGGAGGTATGCTCCCTTCAGACCTCACCCTCAGCGCCTTGCGCTTCATCCTTTCTGCAAAGTCTAAACAATCTTGCAGGCAAGATTGTGAGACTGTTGACTTTTGCAACAGTCTCCTATAGTGGTAAATGTCCCTGCTACGAGAGTAAAAACAAGCGAGGCACCTACAGCACAATGTGTAGATGCCTCGCTTCGTATGAACTTCTGCTTATGGACGATTAGCGTGTAGTGACGACAAACTTGACGCTCTCGTCTCTATCTCCTAGTCGATAGACAAGCAGATAGCTACCACTGGCGAGCGGGAGGTCGGTGCGACCAGCTTGTAGCGTGCCTCGGTAGTGGCAGGCTCCTGAGAGGTCGTAGAGCGCATAGGGGAGCGACGCCTGAGTAGTCAGTGCGACGCCCTTGCTCTCTGGTTCTATCTGTAGTGGCTGGTTGCTGACCGTAGGAGCGCAGACGCTGGTGCCCTGAGTGATAACGATAGGCTCCGTCTGATACGCATTGTCACCCGTAAAAGCAGGGAATGCCGGGGTCGTAACGGTAAAGAAGACCCCATCGGCGTGTGGAGCCAATAGCTGGAAGACCCCTTCGCGGAGCACCTTGTAGTCGATTTCTTCCCGTAGCTGAGCTTTGCTCTTGGCATCAAAGCAGGCATAGACCGAGGCAACGGGGGCTGCCAGTACGCCTTGTAGCTGTGTGAGGTGCGAGAGGTCTATCGCATCGTCGGTGCTGTAGGAGTCTTTGCCCCAGCTCATAGGAGCTTGCGGTGCGTAGACATAGGCTGGTCCATCGATAGCTAGTGTGGGTAGCTTGTCGAGGGTGAGCTTATTGTCGCCACAGTAGAGTCTCGTCAGCTGTGTGGACTGTGGAAAGTCTAGTGCCGTGAGCTCATTGTCCGTGAGGGCAATGGAGCGGAGCTGCGTCAAGCCTGTGAGATCAATCTCTGATAGACCGACACTCACTAAATCGAGCTCTTCAAGAGCTGTGTAGGGGGTGAGCGTCAGCTCTCTTACAGCAGTGCCTGGCAACTGTAAGGTCTTAAGTTGGGGTGCTGTAGTGGGGAGCTGTAGCGTAGTGAGCTTGGCGCAGTTGCTCAGGATGAGCGAGGTGAGCGAGGTGAGTGACGACAGGTCTAGCGCTGTCAGCTCGCCCTCGGAGCGTAGTGCTAGCTCTTGTAGGGGAATCTTACGGATGAATTCGCAGGCTGTCACTCCAGAGCGCTCCGCTTTAAGGGCAATAGCTGTAGGAGCTGAAATCAGTATGCGCTTTTCATTGGTCACCTTGCTGGGGTCTATCGTATGAGTGAAGGTTAGCATCAGGGCGTCCTCAGCACCTACCTTACTCTCCTGGAATCCATCGGGGTAGTGTACCGTGACGGCTTCGCCCTCGGCTCCTACTGTGATGGTGAAGGCTGCACTCGTAGCCACTGTAAGCGATAAGTCAGCCTCAAAGGGCTTCGGTATCGGTAGGACTTGGTGAAAAGCCCAGGAGTTGCTCTGCTTGAAAGCATTCACAAGTCCCTCCTGTACGTAGAGTGTACACTGAGCGTATATCTCGCTACTGGTGAGCTCTTGTTCCCAGCCTTCGATGGCCGGAACAACGGCTGTGGGGCAGGTGAGCTTCGTCAGCGCTTGTAGCCCGAAGAGTGCCCCTCCGGTAATCTTTGTAATAGAGGAGGGGAGGATCAGCTCTTGCAGGCTTTGCATCTTGCCGTTTAGCCCAAAGGGGAAGCAGTCTGCCGATGGGCCTCCGTAAGGGTCATACGGGTCGAGGTGCTTCTTGAAGGAGACTTGTTCCAAATCTAGTCGTAAGAGGTCGGGCAGAGCTTTGGCAATGGCTGCAAGGTCGGTCGCATCCATAATGCCCGTGATGGTTAGGTCGGTTACGCCCTCTAGACCAGTGAGCTTGCTACTGAGAGAGCCAGCCTTGTCACTAGCTATGGTCTTGCTACTCTGTGCTACTAGTGGCTGCGTCATGCCTACGAGACATAGCGATAGTAGCAGGAGGTAGATGGTCTTGAAACGCTTCATAACTGTTCGCTTGAGGTCATAGTTAAGGTGTCATCTCCTCAAATCACAATGCGCTCTACCGATGAACTTAGAGCAGAGGTGCAACGAAGTAGGTAGACGCCTGCTGTGGGGAGGACGAGCTGTGCGGTAGCGTGTGGCGGTAGCTCTAGCGTGGTAAGGCTTGCTCCCTCTGTGCTGTAGAGTGTCACCTGCATAGTCGCTGCGCTCTGGCTCTTGAGCTGTAGTGTACCATCCTGCTGATAGCTCCAACTGAGCTGTCTGGTCTGCAGCTCAGGCGTTGCGATAGCTCTTGGCTCTTCGCCCGTGAGGTCGTCACCATGTAGGATGAGCTGCCAGTAGGGTGCGTTCATATACTTTTGCATAGCCTCTGGATAGACGTGCAGACGTACGGAGGGGAGGTCGAGAAACATAAGAGACTCTTCGGATAGTGTGGGTGGCTCTATGGCGTAGCTAAAGATGTCCTTCAGCTCCTTGCAGTCGCTGAGAACGAAAGCTCCCATACCGAGGAGGGTCGAGGGTAAGCGTAGTGAGCTAATCTTGTGACACCCTGCGAGTGCGTAGTCTGACACGTAGCTGGTGCCGTAGGTGACGATGGCTTCGCCCTCAGCCTCTGAGGGATGAGCCATGAAGACGGTCTGCTCGCCATCTTTGGTGGTCGCCTTGTAGTAGAGCGAACCATTAGCAAGCCAATACTTATCATTGCCTGGGAAGGTGAACTGACGCATCCCGTTGTTCACAAGAGCAGCAATGCCGATGCGCTGGATGGTCTGTGGTATGGTGATGCCCTGAACATCGGGACACTCGTAGAAGGCGTAGTGGTAGATGGTCTCTGTCTCTGCTGGTACCTTGTAGTCCTCACTCTTGAACTTGGCAGGTACCTCGTAAAGTGTCTTCAGGTCGGACGAGTAGAGTACGCCCTCACGAGAGGTGAAGTGCTTGCTCCCAGAGGCGACGGAGATAGTCGTTAGCTCGGGGCAACGACGGAAGAGCTTAGCACCGACACGCTCTAGGCTGGCTGGTAGGGTGACGGTATCGAGGTTTTCGCAGCGCATGAACGCACTGTCTGCAATCGAGCGTACCCCCTCGGGGATGGAGAGGGTGAATAGTCCGAGGTTCTTGTAGAATGCTTTTGTAGCGATGGAGTCAAGGGTGGTCGGGAGCTTCACCACAATCAGGTTCTCGCAGCCAGAGAATGCGTTCTCTGCGATAACCTTCATCCCCTCGGGTAGGGTCATCTTGCGGAGTGAGGTACAGCCTTGGAAGCAGTACTTAGGTAGCGTGTCGAGAGTGGTGGGGAGTGTGACCTGCTTGAGCGACTCGTTGAGCCAGAAGGTGCGTACGCCCATGCGCTGGAGACCCTCGGGGAGTACGATATCGGTCAGCTTAGGGCAGTCGGAGAAAGCGTCGTCACCAATGAGCTGTAGCTTGGAGCCTGTGGCAAAGGTGATGCGCTCGAGCTTGGTACAGTATTGGAAAGCAGAGTTGCCTATCTCCCGAACATTCTTGCCAATCACCACCTCTGTGACGCTTGCGGTGAAGAATGCATTGTCGGCAATTCTGGTTACTTCGTCAGGAATCTCATATCGTCCCGAGAGTTCCGAGCAATCAGATAGTACGCCATCCTGGATGGTCTGAGCGACGATGGAGAGAGGGCTGAGTAGCACTCCTAAGAGCGAGAGTAATAAGTAGTAGTGTCTCATAAGCATTTGCTGTTGATTTGTATGTGACATATTGAACTGCAAACAAAGATAGTCTTTTGAATTTATTTGGCATAGTAGAGGGTGGGTCAAATAGATAAAGAGAGAGGGCTGAGCCCGTTGTGACGGACCCAGCCCTCGGCTGTGTAGTTGGCGACTTAGTCGCTTGTGGCGTCTGTGGCTAGGCGGTTGCTTGTAGCGTCTGTGGCTAGAAGCGGTTGCGTACGGAGCGTGTGGTGGTGCTCTTAGACTGCTTCGGCTGCTCGGTCTTGGCTGCTTTTTGAGTGGCCTTCTTAGCACGCTTCTTGTCAGCACGGCTCTTCTTCTTTGCCTTGGTGGCTTTGGCAGCTTTGCGCTGGTTGCTCTTGCCCTCGCGCAGCTCTTGTGAGCGACGGGCACGGGCGGTGTCTAGCTGCGAGTCGTCTTCGCTGTCACGCGCCTCCTGGAGGTCATCATCGCTTGTGGCAGAGGTTGTGTACTCGGTGCCATAGAGGCTCTCCTCAAACTGCTGTAGCTCGCCTTCAATCTGGTTGCTGAAGGCTTGACGAGCAGCCATGGCTGTCGAGTCGCTCATCTCGCTGTTGAGCTCAGCGGTCTCACCGCCTAGCGTCATCGAGATTTGTCCGCGGTACAGGTTGAGACTGAAGAAGTCGTCCATCGTGGCGGTCGTGGCATTGTTCTTGGTCGAGAGCATGACGGGCTGCTGCGATAGGTAGGGCTGCAGGTCGGAGTACTTGACCCAGAAGAGCGGTATGCGCACGCTACCCTCCATCGATATTTCGTCGTCCATCACGGGGCAGATCGCTACGATCTGACTGCTCACGTCGCTGGTCTTGACATCGTAGTAGTACTCCTCCTTGACATAGTAACTGCGAATGGACTGCGTGGGGATATCGACGGGGAGAATCTTGAAGGCGCGGTTGCCTGTCTGGCTGGGGTCTTTGTCATATACGATGCCAAAGCGGTCGAGGAAGTCCTCGAAGCGCAGCTGTCGTTCAGGTGTTAGGTTCTCGTAGCCTAGGTCTTCGTACTCATAGACGGTGATGCTCCCCTCGTTGAAGCGCTTGAAGAGGAGCGAGAAGAGGCTCTGCAGCTGTCCCGACGGACGTACAGGACGGAAGATAGGAGCATTGGCGAGGCTGTCTATCGTGAGCTGTCGGTAAACGACTCGGCGCCAGGGGGCTGCCTCAGTATCCTTGACCTGCTGGTCGGCGTAGTTCTTGGCGCGCATGGAGATGCCATTGGCCTGTGTCTCCTGCTCCTGCTCTTTTCTATCGCGTCGCTGACGTGCCGTGGGGCGCTGGCGTGGCTGCTCCGTGGCGACTTGTGTCGAGTCGGTCGGGGTGGCTGAGAGCGGGTCAAAGTTTTGCGCCTCAGCGGTCAGTGTGAGCGTGAGGGTCAGGAGTACTATGAGTAGAGACTGAATGCGTTGCATAGTATAGTGAGATGGGTCTATTCTTAAAGCTGTGAAGACTATCGTACGATTACTTCGATGGCTGGGATCTGTCGTTCGATGCCGTCGGGACCACGAGCGATTACTTCGCTCACGAAGAAGCGCTTACCCTTTGCCATATTGCGAATCTTGTCTCGCTGTCTAGCGGAGAAAGTAGGACCGTTGGACACCTCAGGGATAACGCCGCCGACAGAGTCAAAGAAGAGGAGCTGGAAGCGCACTACTTGGTAGGGCACGTCTAGCAGATCGTCATCGATAGCTGCTCCGATACCGTTGGCAGTGAGGAGGTCACGCTTGGCAATACGTCCGCCCTTAAAGCGCTTGGTCGCACCATTGGCATCGGTGTACTGTATATAAGGTAGCGGGTCGGGGAGTGCTCGTACCCGTAGGGAGGTTTCGGCCATCTTGGTGGATCGTCCGTCCGCCTGCTTGGCCATGACGGTGATGACGGCGGGAGTACCTATCTTGGCGGGCTTAGCTACCCAGCCATTGCCTTGGCGGGTGAGCGTGCCGTTGGTCATCGTGGCGGTCACGTTTTGCGAGGGGACACCAGGCACGGCAATGCTAATCGGGTTGTTGATGCCCGCATAGAGGACGTTCATCATGGTAGGCGCGACCGTGGCAAAAGGCTCGGTGACGTAGTACTCCGACTGAAAAGGCTGCTTGACAGCGGTGCCGTCGGGTAGCTCCGTCTCGATGTACCCCGAGATGGGGAAGGTTCCCGCCTTGGACGCTGTGACACGGTAAATGCCTCCAGCACTCTCGGGGAGGGTGGTGCCATTGACCACAATCTTGGGCACGCGTGTCGAGTCGTAGCTGGAGAGTACGATGCTCGCCTCGTACTGGCTGCCCTGCATGACGAGCTGGCTGCGTGGGATCACTTGCGCCGCAATCTTGTTGACGCGGAGGTCGCCACTGTCGATGTTCTGGACAAGGTCACTCAGCACGTCGCCCTCGACGGAGCGTATGTCGCTCTGGAGCTTCGTGAGCATCGTGAGCGAAGCGATGGTGGGGATATTCTCAAAGATCTGCTGCTCCCAGCTCAGTCCGCCAGCGCTCTCTGTGCTAAGCATCTCGGAGATATGTTCACGACGGCTATCGCTACGAACCATCTGCGTGGTGTACGTGCGGAAGGCATCGATCGACTCGCGTAGCTTAGCACCTCGCCGTGTGAGCGGGTTGAGCATGACGGTCGTGGGGGCGTTCATATCGTCCTTGCGTGCCACATCATTGGGGTTGGCATCCTTACCGTCTGCCTCTTGAGCTATGAGGAGGCGCAGCTGGTCTATCTCGTTATAGAGTGAGTCGGCATAGGCGGTGAGCGCTAGTCCTTTGCGATACCAGGGCTCCGCTTTGCTAGGGTTTTTGGCATAAGCAGTCGAGAGCCCCTTCATGATATTGTCATTGCTCTGCTGTGCCCCCTCGATGGTGTGCGTCAGACTGCGCTCTACGAGGACAAAGCCCGAGAGCACCTCCGAGGAGACGTTGAGTGCTACCATCGCAATGAAGACGAGATACATCAGATTGATCATCTTCTGTCTATTGCGGTTGCCACTACTTCCTGCTGCCATAATGCCTAGATTGTGTTAGTTGAATAGCTATCGAGTAGATGAGGAGAGAAAAGCTATCTACTCTTGCGGCTCCTGTGGTGCGCCCGCATTGCGTGGTGCTTGGTAGGGCTGTGATGCGTAGTAGTCGGACCGTGCCGAGGGGTACTCCTGCCGAGGAGCGTAGTAGCTAGGCTCGTAGCCTCCCTGATAAGGACGACCCGCCATGCCGGGTGCACCCATATTGACCGTCAGCGCCTCTAGGATGCGAGCGTAGACACGGTTCAGCTCAGAGAGCTGCATCGTCAAGCGCTCATTTTGCGTGCGGAAGGTAGTGCTGTCGATGGCGGAGTCTTGGTACATATTCTTGATATGCTCCAGTCCTTGGTTGATCTGGTCAATGGTAGCGACCTGTCCTGTGATGCTTGCCAGCTGCGACTCGTAGATCTGGTTGAGACGCGCCAGGTGCTGTGAGGTGGTGTCCATCTGCGTCTGATACTCGACAGCGCTCTCACCGAGGGTGCGGCCGTCTTGCTGCATAGCGACCCACTGATCGGTCATCTGCTGAGATAGCTCGCCCAGTCGGCTAAGCTGCGAAGCGGCATTAGCTAGCTGATCAATGGCTGAGGAGAGACGCTCCACCTGCACCTCCGAAGCTGGTGCACCGAAACCACCCTCAGGAGCCGTGTAGCCCGCCTGAGCTTGTGGTTGTGCTGCGTAAGCTCTCGTCGGCTCGTGATGCTCACCCTCAGGATAGGCGTAAGTGGGGGCAGGCGCTGCTGCAGCCTCCTGAGCTTTGCGGAGGAGGTACTGTCGGCGAGCCTCCATCTCCTGCTTGTCCATCGGGTTCTTAGAGTCTAGCTCGGGGAAAACCTGCTCCCACTGGTAGTGCTCCTCAGGTTGCTCAAAGCCTGAGATGAAGAAGACGAAGAACTCGGTAATCATACCGATGAAAAGCATCTCATTGCCGAAGGGGAGGTGGAGCAACTTAAAGAGAGCTCCGAGGATTACCACTGCGGCACCCCAGCTGTATGCGAAGTTGAGCACTCTGCGCCCTTTCTTGCTGGAGAGATACATCTCCAGTCCATTCTTGTAGCGTCTATATTTCTTTGCCATGAGTCTATCTATCTGAAGAGTAAAGCCGTCGTTAGGGCTGTCTGTTGCGTTGCTTATTTGGAGTTGTTGATGATGCTACGTACACAGCGGAAGCCAATGTAAGAGTGCGCCTCATCTTGTGGTGCGTAGATGCGTCGTGTGGAGCGAATGAAGCGTAGGACGTCCTTCCACGAACCGCCCTTGGCGACCTTGCGCCGTAGCATCGTATTGTCCTCGCGAGCTGCGTTGTAGTGCATCTGCGGATTGACATCGTCCATCATCTCGTAGCTCGAGACGAAGTAGCTCGAGCTGGTCCACTCCGCCACGTTGCCCGCCATATCGTAGAGTCCGTAGTCATTGGGCGAGAAAGTGCTTACCTGCGAAGTAATCACCTGTCCGTCGGCTGCGTAGTCTCCCTCGAAGGGCTTGAAGTTTGCCAAGAAGCAGACATCCTCCGAGTCTAGGTCTTCGCTATTCCACGGGAACTTCGTGTTCGTCCGTCCAGCACGCGCTGCGTACTCCCACTCCGCCTCAGTGGGCAGTCTAAACTCCGGGACGATTGCTCCGTCGGGTAGGTTCAGCCCCTTGCGGTAGTTGTCCGTGCGCCAGTGGCAGAAAGCGGTCGCCTGCTCCCACGAGATACCCACCACGGGATGGTTGTCGTAGCGAGGGTGGTTGAAGTAAGTGCGGGTGTAGATCTCATTCTTAGAGTTGGGGTAGTCGTTGACCCAGACCGTCTCGTCGGGGTAGATCGCTACGATGTAAGTATTGAGGAAGTCGTACTCACTAGCGAGCTGACGCGTGATGGTCTCACGAATTATCTCGCCACGGTCGTTGACGTAAGCGGTGTCCTTAGAAATCATCACCGGCTCTTGGACGCCCTTGCTGGCGCGCACCTCCTTTTGTAAGTTGTTGCGGTAGAGCGCTGCCGCATGGTAGTCGTAGACCTCATACTTGTAGAGCATCTGCTTAGGATCGAGCTTGCGCTCGCCCGTCACGGGGTTCGTGTAGTAGACGCTCTCCATCGCCTCCAGCTCCTGCTCTAACGCACGCTTAGGGGTGGGTAGCGGCTGAGACCAGTCGAGGTAGGGCTTGACGGGGTCACCATACTTGTCCGTCGTAATCTTGTAGAGCGGGTTACCCCCGTATAGCGGGTCTGCCAGACGCTCACGAACGATCGAGTCACGCACATAGTAGACGAACTGTCGCCACTGCGCATTTGTCACCTCCGTCTGATCCATCCAGAAAGCATCTACCGAGATGGCGCGGTACTCAGCGGGGAGGCCCCATACGGTGTCCGCCTCACGCTCGCCCAGCACGATGTGGCCTTGTGGTATCTGTACCATGCCGTAGGGCGCTGGCTCACTCCACGAGGCGAGTCCCACGCCCACCAGCTCGGCACTCACGCCAGAGCCCCGCTTGGGCGCGCAGCTTACCATGCTCAGCACGGAGATAAAGAGTAAGAGCAGTGCCAAAGCACCTAGTAGGGGCAAGGCTCCTGCTCTGATTCTAGTCCTAAGCCTTTGTACGGAACGGGCGTCATGCGCGCTCTCGGATGGACTGCTGTATGTCGGCAAAGCTTCTTTCATAGCTTCTAAGTTGTTTCAGAGTTCTATTTAATAGTGAGACGTACGGGCTAAAGGAGTCGGATGCTCTTGTAGATGTTGGTCCCTTTCTTGTGGCTAGACATCGGGAGTGCATAGGTAATCACCAGCTCGTGACTGCCCCAGTTGCCCCTCGCCAACTGACTCGTAGGCATCTCAAAGAGGTAACCCACGTGACACTTGCCAAAGAGCGCTCCCAGCCGTAGCCCCGCCGCTTGCAAAGGTCGGTACATCAGACCAGCCTCCCATCGCTGCGCAAGGCGCACATCTAGGTTGACATCCACCCGCCACGACGTCAAGTTTGTCGAGGCAAATAGTGAGGGGTGCCACGATAATAACGCACCTGGTGGTGTAATATTGTACCCACAGACCGCATTGATATGTATCGGCACCTTCTGATAGTAAAGCCTATCGAGGGTGATGCGCGGCACCGTGAGGTGACGCCCCGAGACACCGATGAAGTAGCGAGGCGTGTGCCATAAGACTCCCGCAGAGAGGTCAAAGTTGCGTCCCGACACAGGCGTCTGGGGCAGCGAAGGGTCGTTGGGCGTCATAGCCCCTCCGTCTGGGATGCGTGCCTTAGTGCCATCATATAGGAGGTTGATCATACCTAGCCCCGTACCGATAGAGAGGATCTTGTCCCCCTTCCAGCGAAGCTGAAAGGCATACTCCGCCTGCGCCTCTGTACGGGTAAAGAGTCCCGCACGCTGCGCCACGACCACCAGCCCCACGCCGTGGTAGCTCTTGCCCCACTGCTGCTCCGTATGAGCCGAGACAAAAAGGTTAGCCGGTGCTCCCTCGATACCGATCCACTGCTGATGATAGGCAGCCGTTAGGAGCAGATCTTTTTGCAGTCCGATCGCTGCCGGATTGTAGTAGTTCTGCAGCCGTCGGTAGTCGGAGAAAAGCGGGTCCACCTGCGCCAGCGAACGCATCGGGAGCCAGCAGGCCACGATAAGTAGACATAGCAGGAATCTCCCGAGAGACTTACACCTCCACCTCACCGTAGCGCATACGCCCTCCTCCGACTGGTGCTCTCTTGGCGCAAGCCGTATAGCGTAGGTCCGAAGTGGGCGCGTCTCTCTCATCCTAGGTGGCGTGTGGTCATAAGCTCATAGCTATGCAGAGATTCCCCGATTATGAGTCAGGGTCTATAGTAGCGGTGCTAGTACTCCTCCTCGTTGAAGAAGAAGTCCTCCTTGCTAGGGTAGTCTGGCCAGATATCCTCGATGGTCTCGTACTCCTCGCCCTCGTCCTCGATCTCCTCGAGGTTTTCGATCACTTCGATGGGCGCGCCTGAGCGCTGAGCATAGTCGATGAGCTCATCTTTGGTAGCAGGCCAGGGAGCATCCTCCAGTTTGGAGGCCAATTCTAACGTCCAGTACATAGTCAATCTATATCAGTGGTTATATATAATAAGGAGTCACCTACCGCAGAAACGTATCTGTCGCTGGATTATTGCATCCCTCCACCGACTCGTCCCAAGGTAGTCTCCTACGAGCGTGCAAATATAGAGAACCTAGACCACATTTACAACTAGTGAGCTAGCCCATACGGGGCAAAGCTCACGAACAGCGATTTGTCGGAGGGTGGTCTTGCTTTGATGCAACGGACGCCCTCTCGCTAGACATTAGCCGAGCTTCCTACAAAGTACTACTCGTATCGTGCTGTGCCCGTTGTACATACGAGTTCCAAAAATAGTTCCCCTCTTGGAACTTTTTAGTTCCAAGGCAGGAACTTTCGAGTTCCAAGGGAGGAACTTTTTAGTTCCAAGGGGGGAACTTTTCGGTTCCTACGGAGGAATTCAGAATTTCCAAGGGAGGAAAATATAATTTCCAAGGTTGGAAACTTTTCAAAGATGGGGCGGGAGTAAAGGGCCTTCTATGGAAGGAAGAGGGTGACATCAGAGTGGGGAAAAGGGTCCTTAGCCAGCGTTTACAGCTTGTTGCTCCTGTGGCTCGGTAAGCTCTTCGGTCGCTTCGGTCGCTATTTCGCCCGTTTGGGTCACAAACTGCTTGTGGGGCCATTTGGCTCTTCATACCTTTGCGACAGAGTTGGTTGATCTATTGCGATCGGGTAGGTCACACGACTAGAAACATATACATATAAATCTAACCAAACAAACAAAAGAAAGTATGAAACGCAACATCATCGCTATTGTAGCAACCGCCCTCATGGGTATGACGGCTGTCTCAGCTGTCGCACAGACCACATCACTCGACTATGGTGTCAAGGCTGGTGTCAACTGCTCCAGTATGATCCTGAGTGATGACTTTAACGTCCTCAAGACAGAGGTTAAGCCCGGCGCTGACTTCGGCGGGTTTATGAGGATTAATCTGCACGAGAACTTCGCTATCCAGCCTGAGTTAGAGTTTTACTACAGAGGTACGGGTGTCAAGGCAGAGGTAGCTGGGCTCTCACTAGAGAATAAAATCAATCAGTGGGGTATGCAGATCCCCGTCTACGCCTTGGGTAAGGTAGGGCTAGGCAAAGGCCAGTTTTACGGAGGTGTAGGTCCTTACGTTGGTGTAGGCTTCTCTGCCAAGACAGATGAGATCGATCTTACTATATTTAAGAAGGACCCGATAGATCTGTATGAGCAGCACAATGACAAGTCAGCCCTCCAGAGATGGGACGTAGGTGTCGCTTGCCAGCTAGGCTATGAGTTTGCCAATGGTATCCAGATCAATGCTGGCTACAAGTATGGCTTCATCAATCAGGTAGACGATCTCAAGTCGACAGTCAACGATGTCGCCTCTCGCTTTGGCACCTCTCTCAAGGATGACGCTTACAAGGCTAATGCTAGCGTCTTTACGGTAGGCTTGGGGTATCGCTTCTAGTGTCAAGTAAGAAATAGGGACCCTATCTTCTTCGCCCTAAGAGGGGAGGGGGATGTAGGGTTCCGCTATTTCTTGCTACCTTAGCACGAGCATACTGATAGTGGCAGAACCACTATAATATAGAGACGACAGAGATCTATGACGAGACGCATCATAACGGGTCGCCTGAGACAGCGACAGGGCAAGGGATTCATCTTGCTCAGCAACGAGAGAAAGAGCGTGCTACTGGCTACGCTGATCATCAGCTTCTTGCTGGCGTTTGTGATGCTGTCGTCATCGATCTACTACTACAGCTTGCTGGATACGGACCGAAAGATTGACTTAGGAGCGATCCTATCGCTAAATTCGCTAGCCTCGCTACTGGTCAATATGGTTTTCTTCTATCTCTTGCTCAGCATACAGTCCTGGGCGATCAATAGATACGAAATACGTCAGTATCAGCTCTGGCTGATTCTGCTGGGACTACTCGTGGGGGTGATCTTCATCTCGCCTTACTTGTCTCAACTGCAGCGCTGGTGGTTTAGAGATCTCTTTAGCTATCACGCGTATGCTGCTATGCAATACGTCAAGGACTTAGTGATACTGGTGGTGACCTTCCTCTTTACCATGACCATCTATCTGATGAAGCAAAATCACCTGGCAGTGGTCGGTATGCAGGAGCTAGACTTTGAGAATCTGCAAAACAGGTACACGGCACTCAAGAACCAGACGGACCCGCACTTCCTCTTTAACTGTCTCAACACGCTCAACGGGCTGATAGGCCGCGACGATGAGCGCGCTAGAGCTTATGTGCAGGAGCTGGCGACAGTCTTCCGGCACACGATGCGCGACAAGGTGGTGGTGCGTCTCTCGGAGGAGCTAGAGTTTGTCCACTCTTATCTCTACCTGATGTGTATCCGCTACTTCGACGGACTGCGTGTGGAGTGGGATGTGGATAAGCAGTATCTAGACTACTATGTCATACCATCGGGACTTCAGATTCTGGTGGAGAATGCGATCAAGCACAATATAGCTAGTGCCAAGGTACCACTGACTATCCACATCAGCACCAGAGAAGGAGAAATCGTAGTGGACAATAAGATCCAGCTACGAGAGGATAGCCAGTCGGGAAGCACGGGCGTAGGTCTAGACAATCTGATGGAGCAGTACCGCTTGCTCTTTGGCAAGGATATAGATATTGTCTCTAACGATGGGCACTTTACGGTCGCCCTACCGCTGATACGAAGCTTAGAAGAAGTCGAACCCAAAGCCAAATCACTGATATGAGAGTTATAATCGTAGAGGATGAGTACTTTACCGCCACTGGGCTACAAGCCCTACTCACTGAGATAGACCCTGCCATAGAGGTGCTGACCATCTTGCAGAGTGTATCTGAGTGTGTCGAGTGGTTCGGAAGTCATCCAGAGCCTGATCTGGCTTTTATGGACATTCACCTGGCAGATGGTCCCGTCTTCTCACTCTTTGAGCGGATTGAGGTCACCTGTCCGATCATCTTCACGACAGCTTATGAGGAGTATGCGCTGAAAGCGTTTGAGGTCAACAGTATCGACTACCTCCTCAAGCCCATCAAGAAGACAGATCTCCAGAGAGCCCTTGATAAGGTGAGGCGGTTTAGTCATAGTGACCAGAAGGTGGACAACCAAGCTCTGATGGCTAAGATGATGCAGGCACTCAATGAGTCACAGCTGAGCTACAAGAGCCACTTCCTGATACCTTGGGGTGATAAGCTGATACCCATATCGGTGGACAAGATTGCCTATATACGTGCGGAGAGCAAAGCATCTGTCGTGGTAACCACCGATAGAAAGGAGCACTTTGTCGACCTATCATTAGAGAAGATGGCGCAGGAGCTAAATCCAAAGCTCTTCTTCCGAGCCAACAGACAGTACATCGTAGCACATAGTGCGATACAGAGTATGTCCGTATGGTTTGGTGGCAAGCTGTCGGTAACTCTCTCAGTAGCTACCCCCGAGCGGATCATAGTCAGTAAGGCAAAGAACAAAGAGTTTAAGGAATGGTATCAGGGCATTTACGATTCCGATACCAAGTGAATGATGTCGTAACGAATAGACATTAGCAAATCATGAGATATAGATTTAATGGGAGGAGTTTCCTTCTCCTAGGCACGGCTCTTGTCCTCTCTGTCGGGTGGAGTGCCGAGGGGCACGCCCAAGAGTCGCTGTCACTAGAGCAGTGTAGAGACCTCGCTCTAGAGCACAATAAGCAGATACAGATGGCGCAGGCTGATGCCGTGGCCTCCGACTACTTAGTTCAGTCGGCCAAGACGAAGTATCTACCACGCATTGACTTCGCTGGGGCGTGGATTAATCCAGGAGATAGAGCCTTGCGCCCCTTTGCGATCGACTTCAACATCCCAGGCGTGACACCGCCGGGGCTATCGATGCCACTAGACTTCATCAGTGTCGCTCCTAAGGAGATTTACACTGGTGGCTTTGTCTTACGTCAGCCGATATTTATGGGCGGTAAGATTGTCGAGGCAAATAAGATGGCGCGCTACACCTCCGACCTAGCACATGAGAAGGTCAAGATGAAGGAGGCTGACGTCCTAGCCACTGTCGATGAGGCATACTGGCGCGTCCTCTCTGTACAGGAGAAGGTGCGCCTCGCTCAGACCTACAAGTCGCTCCTAGACCACCTCGTGCAGGACTTGGAGAATGTCTACGCCGAGGGTATGACGACTAGAAACGAAGTCCTAAAGGTACAGGTCAAGCAAAACGAAGCAGAGCTCACCCTCGTGAAGGCACAAAACGGCCTTCAGCTCTCCAAGATGCTACTCGGGCAGATCATTGGCCTAGAGGCTGAGCAGATCGAGCTAGATAGTGAGATTATTAGCGAGGAGCAGCTGAGCAGTCGTCTCTTGGCACTCGAGAGTAGCAATGCTGAGCGGGCTGAGATCGTCATGCTACGTAGTAAGCTTGCCCTCACGGAGTCGGCAAGAAAGATGGTCAAGTCGCAGTTCCTCCCCAATGTCTTTCTTACCGCAGGGTACAACTGGGTCGAGCCCAACATCTACAAGGGTAGCCAGAACAATCTCGGAGGAGACTGGATGGTAGGCATCGGTGTACAGGTGCCCATCCTCACGTGGGGAGATCGGATACACCAGGTACATATAGCCGACCAAGAGGTAGCCAAGGCGGAGCTGGAGCTGCAAGACGCTCAGGAGATGATCACCCTACAGGTACAGCAAAACAGGTTTAAGCATGCCGAGGCACTTAAGAAGATGGAGCTGACGAAGCTCTCGAAGGAGCAGGCCGAGGAGAATCTCCGCATTACCAAAAACAACCTCCTAGAGGGGATGAACAGCGTTCGTGACATCCTCGAGGCGCAGACTATGTGGGAGAAAGCCGCCTCCGAAGATATCGACGCACGTGTAGAGGCTGCCGTGACGCTCTCTGAGCTGGAGAAGACCACCGGGGCGCTTTATCAGTATGCGACCGAGCATACACAGACCCAAGAGGAGAAATAAATAGAAGATCAGAACTAGATAGAAAGATCACATCACAATATGCATACTAAAGAACTCAAGAGCTACTTGCTCCCAACGATATTACTCCTGCTAACCCTAGGCACCACAACCGCCTGCAACAAGCAAGGAGATCAGGATCAGGAGTCCGAAGCGGACAAAGTGATCCCCGTAACCATCGCACAGGCCAAAGAGATGACCTTTATGCCGAGCATTCGCTTCTCTGGTACAGCCGAAGCCTCCAAGAGTGCCAATCTAGGCACCGCACTACCCGGTAAGGTAGAGCGCATACGCTACAGCAAGGGGAGCTTTGTCCCCAAGGGGGCAGTCATCGTCGAGATGTCGGATGAGATGCTCCTACAGGCACAGGTCGAGAACGAAGCAATCAAGCGCGACTTCGACCGTGTCACACGTCTGAGAGAGAAGGAGAGCATCAGTCAGATGGACTACGACCATGTCAAGGCTAAGTACGATGCCTCTGTCGCTAAAGTCTCGATGCTCAAGAAGAATACCTCTATCGTGGCACCCTTTAGCGGAGTCATCACGGAGATTATGGTCAACGAAGGTGAGACCTACGCTTTCACCCCCAGCCTCAGCAGTGATCTCAAGCTCGAGAGCGGCATCATCGAGCTGCGCCAGATCAATCCGCTCAAAGCAACCATCGAGGTCAATGAGAAGGATCTGAGCTATATAGAGAAGGGGCAGCAAGCCACGATCATCTTCGACGCTTATCCCGATGAGCCCGCTACGGGTAAGATTTCTTACATCTCTCCCGTCCTCTCATCGATGACGCGTACCGCCTCTGTAGAGGTCAATATCCCGAACAGCAACAACCGGCTCAAGCCTGGCATGTACTGCAACGTATCTATTGCCCTGCCCGAGCGCGAGGGACTATTTGTACCCCTCAATGCTATCTATCGTCTGGCGGGTACGGCTGAGGAGTTTGTCTTCAAGCTCAACGAAGATGGCACGACCGTGAGCCGCATCGCCGTGAAGCGTGGCGAGATCAAGGACGGTTGGGTTTACGTAGAGAGCAATGAGGTCAAGAGCGGCGACACCATCATCGTAGATGGCAAGAACAAGCTCAGCGATGGCTCTAAGGTAAACGTGGTGAAGAAGTAAGCCTATGAAACTTCCTGAATTTGGTGTAAAACGACCCATTGCGGCGGCGATGCTCTTCGTCGCCATACTGGTCATCGGTGTCTTCTCGCTGACGAAGCTACCGCTAGACCTGATGCCGAATATGGAGTTCCCCTCCTTGACGGTCATCACGGTCTACCCGGGCGCCTCAGCGATAGAGGTCGAGGAGCAGGTCTCCAAGCCACTGGAGGCAGTGCTCTCCTCGGCGGAGAACCTCGTCGAGATTAAGTCTATCTCTAAGGAGAACGTCTCCTTCATACAGCTCCGCTACGAGTGGGAGGAGGATATTACGGCTGCGGCAAACAATGCTCGAGACCTCCTCGAGCTGGTCAAGTCTCGTATGCCGTCGCAAGCCTACACGCCGATTATCTATAAGATTAACGCCTCCATGATGCCTATCCTCGGCTACGCAGTCAATGCTGACGAGAACTACAACGGACTGGAGGATATCGTCGAGGATCAGATCGCCTCAGCGCTGAGGAAGGTCGACGGTGTTGGTACGGTCATCTATCTAGGACAGCCTCAGCGTGAGATACGAGTCGAGATAGACCCCACGAGGATGCAGGCCTATGGCATGTCGGTGGCGCAGCTGTCGATGATGCTCAAGGCAAACAACATCAACGTACCCTCGGGCTTTGTCACGGAGGGTGCTTACGACTTCTCCGTGCGTATGCCTGGCAAGTACGAGAGCGTCGAGGAGCTGGAAAATACAGTCATCAAGGCGGTCAATGGTAGGGTAGTACGTGTCAAAGATGTCGCTACCGTACGAGATACCTTCAAGGAGACCGATGCCTCAGCCTTCAACCACGTGGGCAAGGGTATAGCCCTGCTCGTACAGAAGCAGTCTGGTGCGAACACAGTAGACGTGGTCAATGCGGTACGTGCTGAGATAGCCGACATACAGAAGGATCTACCTTCAGATGTGCAGATCTTTGAGGTGATAGGTTCGGATGAGCTAGTTACTTCTTCAATCAACAATCTGAGCTCGTCGATCTGGTATGCTCTAATCTTCGTGACCCTAGTGGTCTTGCTCTTCCTACGAGAGTGGAAGTCTAGTCTCATCGTCTTCCTGACGATGCCCGTGTCGCTGATTTCGGCCTTTATCGTCATGAATCTGTTGGGCTACACGATTAATATCTTCTCACTCGTAGCACTCGTGATCGCTATCGGTATGGTGGTGGACAACGCCATCGTCGTACTCGAAAATATCACGCAGCACATCGAGCGAGGAGCCATGCCGAAGCAAGCTGCCATGTTTGGAGCCTCGGAGATGGGTCTGGCTATTGCCGCTTCGACGCTGACCACAATCGTCGTCTTCCTCCCGCTCGTCTTCATGGGCGGTATCGTCGGTGTGATGTTTAAGCAGCTAGCCGTCCTGACGGTGACCTGTATGATTACCTCCCTCTTTACCGCACTGGCACTGACCCCGATGCTCTCGAGCGTCCTGCTCAAGCCCGCTCCCCGTGGTGGCGAAGGCAAGAAGCATGGCAAGCTCTACAACTGGAGCGAGCGTATGTTCCAAAGCATCGAGCGTGTCTACCGCAACTTCCTCGGGTGGGCAGTCTTTCACAAGGGCATCACCCTCGTGTCAGCGCTCGTGATCTTTGCCATAGTACTTCTCTTAGGTAAGGCGGTCGGTACGGACTACATACCCGACATCGATGCGGGCTCTGTCTCTATCCAGTTTGAGACGGAGCAGGGTACCTCACACAGGCTCACAGAGCAAGTCGGTAATCAGATAGTCCAGCTACTGCAGGAGCAAGTGCCAGAGGTTGCCGAGGGTGGTATAGCCAGCATCACGGGACAGACCGATGATGGCGTCCTGACTGCCGTCGGCTTTAAGGAGGGTAAGAACATCGGTACCATCTTCTGCCACCTCAAGCCCGTCGATGAGCGTAAGCGCAGCAGTCAGCAGATAGCAGACGATATACGTCCGCTGATTGAGGCAATCCCTGAGATTGAGAAGGTGACCGTCTCTGGTGGTAGTGCTATGGCGACAGCGCTGACCGGCAATAGAGCACCGATAGAGTTTGTCATCTATGGCAAAGACATCAACCAGATGAACCAGGTTGCCTTTGAGATCGAGCGCAAGGCGAAGGAGCATCCTGAGTTTACCAATGTCGAGGCGCTAGTCTCGGCGGGCAATCGTGAGGTGCACATCCTCGTGGACAAGGACAAAGCCTCTCAGATGGCTCTCAATCCAGGCGTCATCGGCATACAGGTACGTGAGAACCTCTATGGAGCCAAGGCCGGTGCCTATACTGAGGATGGTACCGACTACGACATCCGCATACAGTATGCGCCTGACTATCGTAACTCAATCAGCAAGTTGCGCGAGATGCAGGTGACTAACCTTCTGGGACAGCAGGTACCGCTGATTGCCGTGGCTGATATTCAGGAGAAGGAGGGCCCCGTACAGATAGAGCGACTCACCCAGCAGCGCTATGTCAAGGTCACAAGCAACCTCAACGGCGTCTCGCTCGGTGATGGTGCTAAGATTGCGGAGCAGATCATCGCTGAGCTCGATACGCCTCAAGGGGTGACCGTCTCACTAGGTGGTCAGGTGGAGGATCAGGGTGATACCTTCTCTTCGCTTACGGTCATCTTCATCATCGGACTGCTCCTAGTCTTTATGGTGATGGCTGCTCAGTTTGAGTCGCTGCTCGACCCCTTTATCATCCTCTTTGCGATACCCTTTACCCTCGTAGGCGTTATCTTAGCCTTCCTCATCACCGGTACCACGCTCAGTGTCGTGACCTTCATCGGTCTCATCATGCTCGTAGGTATCGTGGTAAACAATGGTATCGTCCTCGTGGACTACAGCAATATGCTCGTGCGTCGTGGCTATACGATACGAGATGCGGTGATGGAGTCTGGTCGCTCACGCTTGCGTCCTGTCTTGATGACCTCTATGACCACCATACTCGGTATGCTACCTATGGCACTCAGTAGAGGTATGGGTAAGGAGCTCTATGCACCGCTAGGCATCACTATCATCGGAGGTCTCCTCATCTCTATGCTCGTGACGCTCATCTTGGTGCCCACAGCCTATGCTGCTGTACACCAGCGCAAGCTCAATAGAGAGCGCAGAGTAACTAGATTGAGGAAACACATTAAGAATAACTAGTATGAGATTTATATATATCACCTGCAATGTCAGTATGCAGGAGCAGATGGAGTCGCTCCTACGGGAGCTGGAGATAAGCGTCTACCAAGTCATCCCGAAGGCACTTGCTGAGAGCAACTTCGACATCCCGCACAAGGATACCGCCGTTTGGCCAGGCTTCAACACTTGCCTGCTGGTGCAGGAGGCAGACTCCGCCAAGAGTGATGCCCTCCTAGCACGTATCCGCGAGATGAATGCTCAGGCGTACAACAACAGCGAGCTCATCGCTGCATACCTCTGGGCTATCGACTCCCACGTAGCACCAGAGCCCATCACGCCCGTGCAGGAGCGTGACACCCATTAAGTGGAGCGTAAGCTACATTTAGTATGTGATTGGAGAGGATGCGTCAGAGTCGATTGTACTCTGGCGCATTCTTGTCTTTATAGACCGCCCCGACTGTGCGCTCCGACCAAACAGACTCTTCGCTCCCTCCTGAACTCCTCCCCGTAGCAACGCACCCATCCCTCCCTCCCGAAATGTCAAACGGCTATTCCCAAGCAGTCAAATCATCACATTACCGCAAATGTCAAACGGCTTTACCGCAAATGACAAACGCTCCCTCAGGGGGAGCGTCCAGTTTCATAGGGGTGAAACTTTAGTTTCATACGGGAGAAACTTTAGTTTCATAGGGAAGAAACTCTAGTTTCATAGGTATGAAACTTTTGTGCCACGGGGGGTGAAACTTTAGTTTCATACGGATGAAACTTTTGTGCCAAGGGGGGTGAAACTTTAGTTTCACCCAAGTGGTACTGATAGTTAGCTCAAAAAAAAAGACTAGGAGGCGAACCCCCTAGTCAGGTAGATAGAGTAAGAGTTTGTGAGGTTTAGAACCACTTGTCGATCTCCTCAGAGGTGAGGGAGACCATGATGGAGCGTCCGAGGGGGTCGAACTGCGAGTTGGGCGTCAGAAAGAGGTCGGAGATAATCTGACTGGGCTGCGCTGCGCGTGCATGGAGTGTGTGGCGCACTAGTTCGCTGGCTTGGCGCAGAGCTTCGCCAGAGAGGAAGAGCTGAGCTAGGAGTTCCGCTGGTGGTAGCGTGGTGTCGGTGTCGTCTTTGTCCTCCTCATCGAGGTACTCGCCGAGGGTCTTGGTGACCATATCTGCGACGCCGATGGGGCGAAGTGGCTTGGGTCCGGAGGTGATGAGGTAGACGTTTTCGTCTGTGTCGGCGGATGCTTCTTGCGAGGTGATTTCGAAGCCAATCTGTCGCAAGCTCTCGACCAATGCGTGATGCGTCGGGTAGCTGTCGCTAGGTAGTGACAGCTCCTCGGCAAAGAGTAGTGGCTGCGCCTGATCGGGCTCGAGTGTGAGGGTCGCTATCTGCTGCTCGTAGTAGATGCGTAGTAGTGCGCGCTCGATATGGATGACGGCAAGGCGGTCGCTCATCGTGGTAAAGAGGTAGCGCTCCTGAAAGGTGTAGACCAAGTTGGAGCTATTGGCCACAGGCTGGGAGATGCCAGCGGAGACCGTAAAGAGTGGATCCGTCGCTGTGGAGGCTGCCCCGGTGGGTTGGCTTGCGGGGATTGCTGACTCACCTCGTCGCTGCTGGAAGTCGTCGATAAAGTTTTCCCAATGAGCGGGCGAGCCACTACTCAGCGGGGAGAGTGGGTCGAGGGGCTGCTCATCGTCTGTCGTGACAGCCCTAAAGGGATTGTACTCAGGGTCTATCTGCACGGGCGGTGGCTGGAGCGCACTGCTAGGTTGGCGTGTGGCATCGTAGGCTGGTATCTCGATGAGCTGGTCGGTGCTAAAGGTGATAGCCGGCATAGCGCTGGTGGTGCTGAGGTGCTCGCGTAGCACCACCATAAGAAGCTTGAAGATAGCCTGCTCGTCGAGGAACTTAATCTCCGTCTTGGTAGGATGTATATTGACATCGATGCGACTGGGGTCTACCTGAAAGTAGATAAAGTAGTTGGGCTGGCTCCCTGGCGCGACGAGGTCCTCAAAGACGTTCATGACCGCACGGTGGAAGTAGGGGTGCTTCATATAGCGTCCATTGACAAAGAAGAACTGCTGGGCACCTCTGCGCTTAGCATCGCGTGGCAGGGTGATGAAGCCCGAGACATTGGCTAGGGGCCCTTGGTACTCAATCGGGATGAGCTGCTTGGAGTAGCTCTTGCCTAGGAGGTCTACGATGCGATGCTGGAGGTCGCTCTTGGGGAGGTTGCGTATGAGCTTGCCCTCGGAGTAGAGGGTGAAGGCAATCTCGGGATAGACCAGTGCGATGCGCTCGAACTGGCGGTAGATATGTCGTAGCTCTGTCTCGGAACTCTTGAGGAAGCGTCGCCGTGCGGGGACGTTGTAGAAAAGGTTTTTCACCGTGATAGAGGTGCCTACCTCAGCAACGGTGGGGGAGGAGCTGACAACCTCGGAGCCATTTATCAAGAGCTTGTAACCGATATCGCTGTCCGCTTGCCGTGTGACTAGCTCAATCTGAGCCACAGCTACGATAGAGGCTAGAGCTTCTCCGCGGAATCCCATAGAGCGGAGCGTGAAGAGGTCGTCGACGGATGCAATCTTACTGGTGGCGTGTCGCTCGAAAGCCATACGAGCGTCTAGCGGACTCATACCGATACCGTCGTCGATAACGCGCATGAGCTCTTTGCCTGCATCTTGTAGCTCGATGGTTATCTGCGAGGCGTGGGCGTCGATGGCGTTTTCGACCAGCTCTTTGAGCATAGAGGCTGGGCGCTGGATTACTTCACCAGCGGCTATCTGATTGGCAATGCTGTCGGGGAGAAGGTGGATGATTTCGCTCATAGGAAGGAGAAGAGGGGACCCTGTCTATAGTATAGTACCCAGACGATGAAGCCTAAGAGGATGAGCATAAGGATGCAGCGCAGGATGATGCCTGAGCGGGCGTAGTTGTCTATGCCTCGGTCTCGCTGCTTCTTGAGATGGCGCGTGCCTCCGTAGAGACTCTCCGAGAGGGACTCACGAAAGGCTTCGCCAGAGCCACTGGCGGACTCTACTTGCTTGTCGTGGGCTTTGCTGGCGTCGTCGCTACCGCCTTTGCTGTCGGAGTCTTCGGCAGCTTCGAGCTCTCGTCTGATCTGCTCGATGCGTCGCTGGAGCTGCTCCTTCTTGGGATCCCAATAGATGGGCTGGTGGCGGAAGCTGCGGGGTTGTCGTGGTCTATATATGAGTCCCATGAGTATAGTGGTAATAGGTGTATGTAGCTCTGGAGCGAGTCTGCGAGAGACTGTACGGAGCTGCTGTCGCTCTCTAGTGGGCGACGTATGTAGATGGAGAGTGGCGTCTCGGCTACGGCTGTCGTGTCGGGGGCTGCCGTCGTCTCAACGTTTGCTGGCTTGGGCTTCTCGAGGGCTTGCTGGTACTCCTTGTAGAAGGCTTGCCAGGCGGCTAGTCCGTCGAAGCCTTGGCTCATCTGGCTGTTTTGATCCTGCACTGTGGCGAGCGAGTCGGTAGACTCTAGCGGTGCTGTGCGGTCGGGGATGACATCTTCGGGCGTGAGCGGACGCTTGTCGCCATGCCACTCGGCACCGCTCATCTGACGCAGCTCATCGGTGAGGTCTTGGATGGGGTGGATGGTCCCCTCTGCCTTGCCATGCCAGAGGATGTGGTCGAGCTTGTCATCGGCAATGTAGACGTCCATCTGTGGGTTTCGCACCTGAGCGAGGGCGTAGTAATGCTTCGCTTTCTCCTGCTGCAGGTAGTAGCGTGACTCCACATTGGAGCGATAGAAAGCGTGGTCAAGCGTGCCTTCGCGGAAGTAAGCTTGAATCGTATCGGCTTTGACACGGTCCTGCTTGACCGAATCAATCCAGCGAACGGTCGAAGCATTAGGCCAGGCAAAGGCATGGTCAATCGTATCGTTGGCTAGATGGGCATAGATGGTGTCACCCTTGAGCTGTGTGGAGTCGTTCCACAAGATAGGACTGCCGAAGAGCTTGATGAGCGAGTCGACGGAGAAGTAGTGTATGGAGTCGCCGATGGCCTGTATATCCTTGCGGTAGAGGCGCACATCGTGGTAGCCCTTGGTGTACTTGACCTCTAGCGAGTCGGTAGTGCCTGGGAGAGGAGGTAGATTACGCTTGAGCCCCTCCATAATCTCGGCGGACATATATAAGGTGTCCTCCTCGGAGTAGTCCATGACGTAGGCGCGTCCCGTGGCGTAGGTATAACCATTGGCTTCGTCCATATAGCCGTAGTCGCCGAAGTAGGTTACCTGGTCCTCCTGGTTGTCTATCACCACATCATAGAAGGCCTGACAGATCTGTCTCTTCTTGTCGTAGAGTATCGAGTCGCCCGTCATGGTACCATCGGGGTGGGTCACAAGCGAGTGGTCGAGGAGGATGCTCTGCTCGGTGTCTGTATTGTAAAAGCCACGGTCGGTCTCTATCGTAACGGAGTCGGTCGTCTCGATGACGGTGGGGCTGACGATACGACAGATGGAGGTCTTCGTATTGTAGTGCAGGATGTCGGTGTCGAGGGTGAAGCGGTCGTTCTCTAGATGTACCTGATTCTGAAAGAGTGCTTCGTCAGAACTGGTGTTGTACTCACCATAGATAGAGGTGAGCGTATTGACTGAATCAGCAAGGGTGCCGAAGTTGTCGTAGTAAGCGACCTTTTGGTTGCGGTCGTAGAAGAGCCTTTCGGTAAAGAGCGTGGTGACGTCCTTTGTCAAGATTACATTATTGTGTAGCTCTGCTAGAGCAGCCATCCCGTCATACAGCATCTCTCCAGCGGTGATTGAGATGGAGTCTCCCTCTAGGATTTGCACATGACCGAAAGCATCAAAGGAGTTTGTCACCTCATTGAGATTGGCACTGTCGCAAGTCATCACCCAGCTACCATGCCTGAGACGCACATTCCCTTTTAGAATGACAATGTCAGGGAGTATGTCCTGGTCGTGACTGAGGATATCGGCATGGTCTAGAATGATGAGTCGCTTGCCTTGCACCATCGTGGGGGGAGGTGCCACTGTCTCTCCCTGATGTGGTAAGGTGTGTAGCCTAGCCATCGCACCCCAGAGCGGTAGTCCCACAAAGAGAAGCACAGCGACAGCCACTAGCCCGCTGAGGGTGAGTAGTAATCGCTGTGTAGTGGTCACTTGGTGAGACTGAAAGGACATAAACTCTAGAACTTAGTCGACAGACGTGAATCGTCTGTCGTCATCCTCTAGGCATAAGGAGGTGGCTACTTCTTGATCCATCCTGGGTACTTGAAGTCGCACTGCTGGTAGTCGGGACTAATACGTATATACGTACTCTTCTGATGCTCGACAATCCACTTGTCAATCTCTTTCTGCTTCTTGTCCTGCAGAGCTAGCTCCTTGATGAGCTGGAAGTCTGTAGTCATATCAGCACGGTGCGCAGGTGTGCGTTGCTTGAGCTTGAGTAGTACGACCTGTGTGTTGCCATCTCGATCCTGTGAGACGAAAGCTTGTGATACATCGCCCACCTGCATCTTGTCCACGTAAGAGACGTAGTCTTGACGCAACTCAGACATAGTGAAGAGTGCGGTGCCGTATCGGTCGCTTTCGTAGTCTTCGTTGAGTAGGAGTCCGTAGTTGTTTTTTGACTCTATGACGTTGCTATGCAGGACTACTGCCTCATCAAAAGTCTCTTGCCCATTGCGTACAGCTACAGCGATGGAGTCTGCCTTAGCGACCGCTAGCTGTAACTTCTCGGGAGCAACGCTTGGCTTGAGGAGTATGTGGCGGAAGTTAATCGTATTATCTCGCTTCTCAATCAGCTGTACGATGTGATAGCCTGTAGCGGTACGAACGATAGGTGACACTTGCTTGGTGTCAGAGAGTGCAAAGACAACCTGAGCGAACTCAGGCTCTAGCGAACTGCGAGCCACGAAGCCGTACTCACCTCCTTGTACCGATGTGCGGGTGTCTTGGGAATAGAGACGAGCGATGGTGGAAAAGTCGCGGCGTCCCGATGAGATGTCTTCGGAGTAGCTTCTGAGCTGCTCTTTAATCTGGTCTATCGCAGCTAGCTCTATGTCTGGCGTAATCCTCAGAGCCTGCACCTCAATGATGTCAGGTATGTATGGCAAGCTGTCCTGTGGTATGCTCGCGTAGTAAGAGCGTATCTCCGATGGTGTCACGGATACACCTTGGATAATCTTCTGCTGCATCTGCCGGACAATCTCATTATTGACCGCCATAATGCGCTGTTGCTCTCGGATTTTGGAGTAGGGACGGTTGAAGTACTCTTCGAGGCGCTTTCGCGAGCCGACCTGCTGCACGAGGCTCTCCATAAAGTTGTCCACAAATCGATCTACCTTAGTGTTGTCTACTGAGATGCTGTCGATTTTAGCTTGATTGAGGAAGAGCATCTGAACCGCCAGCTGCTCCGTGAGGTAGCAGTCAGGATTTCCCTCGAGTGGCATCCCCTGCGAGCGTAGGTATAGCTTTTGGTTTTCTATCTCAGACTTGAGGATAGGCTCATCACCTACAGTCCATATTGCTTCGTCAATGATAGAACCTGTGGATGCTTTGCCCTTTGGAGTCTGAGCTGTTAGGGTGAGGCTCGCCAGCAGTGATGCTAGCAGAGGTAGTAGTGTCCAGCGGACAGGTTTGAAGACTCTATAGGTAGACATATATATAGGTAATGTGTTCTTATTGGTGGCAAGAGTAGATAATCATAGCGAGACGTAGTTCAGGCTCACTGTAGAAGTCTTCGTACTCACTAATCAAATCGTCTAGGGTGCAGTCTGGATGCTCTACTAGGTAGTCTCTTAGCTCGTCATAGCTATCCTCGCCTAGCTCGGAGGCTATGAGGTAGTTAAGCTTGACCTTTGTGCCAGACTTGACGATGCGCTCCAGCTCGGTGAGCAGGTCGTCCGTACTTATAGAGTGAGATATGGCTATATCCTCGAGAAGTACCTGACGGTCTAGTTGCTGTACGATAGATATATGCTGCTTGGTATTGTTAGGTAGTGTGCGAATCTTGTAGTCTTCAGGACGCTCTATCTCATACTCCTCGACGTAGTTGCGTATGATGCGGACAAACTCCTCTCCATAACGATCAGCTTGCTCTACATTGATTCCTGAGATGTTCTTTAGTTCAGGCAATGTGATAGGGTAGAGCGTAGACATCTCTTCAAGAGCTGAGTCGGGGAAGACTCCATTTGGACCTAATCCGAGCTTGGTACTCAGCTTCTTGCGTACATCTTTGAGGATACTATAGAGTGCGGGGTCTGTAGAAGCCGTACGACCGCGACCTCCTGATGCGGGGCTATCGACCTCTTCATCATCATCTTCGTCAAAGTCATCATCGTCATCTAGCTCCTCCTCTTCGGCCGATACAATCTTAAAGGAAGTGGGCTTTTTGATAAACTTCTTACCACTCGGCGTGACGCTTAGGATACCGTAGGTCTCCGTACTCTCGGTGAGATACTGCATCACTAGTGCCCGCTCTACGACTAGCTCCCAAATGTCTCGTGAGTAATCGCTACCTATACCGTAGGACTTAAGCTTGTCATGATGATAGTCCTCTTTAGGGGCTGTGTCGCAACC
>JAERMT010000159.1_pt1 | contig 42443 bp, 35 predicted proteins | sample 9267081 | NCBI WGS metagenome assembly JAERMT01 (sample SAMN17071939, study PRJNA684904) | human gut metagenome | isolation source: diarrhea sample from child under the age of five | host: Homo sapiens | place: South Africa: Mafikeng, Mafikeng Provincial Hospital | collected 2019-09
CTATAATACTTCTATATACAAAAATAATCACAGATATTGGAATGATAATTACTAAAATATAATTAAAACATTTATGTATACTATTTCTAAAATTCACCTCATCATTCTTAGCTGCCAATGCTGAGAATTTAGGATACATAAAAGTAATTAATGGTGTTGCAATAACACTAATTGCTAGAGATATGATTTTATATGCATAATTAAGAGTCGAAACAGCACCTGCTCCAAGTCCTGAAACCATTGTTCTATCAATTATTGAATTTATTTCATTTAAAGCTGATCCTATAAATACAGGTACTAACAAAGGAATCAATAGTCTTACATATCTATCTCTTTTAAAAAGATATCCCTTATTATTCAATAGTCCTTGTTTTATAACACTTGGTATAAGAATAGCCACTTGAGAAAAAATACCAATTAAGCTCCCCCATACAAAGATATAGACATTTTGAAATATATTTGAAATTATCAAAGTAAGTATGATTATCAAATTGCCTATAACAGTAATACTCGTAGCCAGTTCGAATTTCTGATATATTTGCAAATATCCTGTAAATAAATTTAACAATGTCATCGCAAACAAACTAGGAAACAAAATTCTGGTAAACTGTATGGTAATATCCAATACCTTTCCTTTAAATCCTGATGCAAATACTACAACAATCTGTTTGGTAAATACTTCTCCTACAATTGTAAGTATTACACAAATTATCATTAAATATATTATCAAACGTATTGTAAACAAATTTGCACGTTCTTTATTCTCTTCATGGCATATTTTAGAATACATAGGTATAAATGAAGTAAGCAAAGCTTGTCCGAGTGTATCAAATACTACTGTTGGTATATTATTAGCTATTATATAAGCATCCGTATATATCGAGGTACCATAATATCGAGCCATCAAAATTTCTCGCAACAATCCAAAAAATCTTGCAAATAAAGTTATTATCATAACAATTATAACTATTTTAGAAGATGTTCTTTCTCTATTTTTTCGCATTTGTCTTCTTTTATCCTTATTTTTCTACCACGCTATTAAAGCATTATTATTCCAAATGACACTCCACTGTGAAAAGGAATTTAATGCAGACCAACATATGCCAATAAAAATTAAAATTACTGTAATAAAATTAAGATATTTTTTTTCTCTTTTTTCTTTTAAATACAAACTGTATACAATATAATTTAATAATAGCATATTTCTTGGAACTCTATAAAAATTAAATGTCCAAACCGTCATTATCACACATGCTGGAAGACATAAAATATTCATTTTATAGACCATGTCTGCCCATTTTCTAAATCTATAATTTTCTACTTTTCTAGAATATTCACGAATCATATATAAAATATATAATTGAATCAAAAATACCAGAATTATAATAAGTCCTCGAACATCGACATTTTTACTTGTCTTTCCTAAATAAAAACTAATCTTTTCTGCTGAAATAAAAGGCATTTTTCCTAAAAGTATAGGCAATGCTCCAACCAATAAAGAACCAACGCCAACACTAATATACAATTTTTTATCATCTTTAATAAAGCTCACTAAGATAAAAAGTATGAAATATAGCGATGACGCATGCATCATCGTTGCCATGCCGATTCCAAGTATAAAATAAATCAGTCCTCTATTAGTAGAATTAATCCATTTGGTCAAAAAAAAGGTCAGTATCGCTTGTGCCATAAAATTTCTAATTTGAATTATATCATTCGGAAAAAATGGTGCTATAAAATATAATACTAATACCAATGTTGGATATGGTGCATTACTAATAATAATACGGCTTATCATAATTATTCCTACCAACAGAAATAAAACTCTAAATTGAAAAAAAGACAAATTAAGACATGAATTTGCAATAAAATTTAAAAATCCATATCCTATATCAGTCAGCGAACACCTATCTATAGTATTAATAAGACCATACATAAATTCATATGCGTCCCAATCATTATTATATGTATTTGCCAGCATTATAATCATCATAAACACCAACAATATGTAAAACATATTTTTATCTTTTCTACATATTAAACCAAACGCTAAAAGAGCAACCGACATAATCGGTATAATCACTTTTCTCATCCCTCCTAATCCAACAACATTATTTAGAATTTGACGGTTTCAACTTTATATTTTACTCCATCGATAAATCCATTAAATATTGATGCAATTACTTTCATCTTATGTCTTTCAATTAAGATAACAGACAAAAATCGAATAATATAATTAAATAATGGTTTTGCTAAGCCATTTAGTTTTCTATATTTTTTTATTAATATCCAATTATTTCTAGCCATATAATACCAACGCATCATAGAATAATTAAATCTAAACGCAGGTTTTATTGTCTTTCTTCCCGTTTCATCTCTATGAATTCTATATATATGTGTTTTTTCAGTATTATTCCCCTGCTGATGCATAATATAGCCTTTGTTCACTCTATATATGACATACCCATGCATGCGTAAATTATAACTATAATCTGCATCCACACCATCAATAAACAAGTCTTCAAAAAAACCACCAATTTTTTCCCAAATATCTAATTTAATAAAAGATCCTGATGTTATTGCATAATCACATATAGTTTTTTCTGATAAAGTCATTTGTTTATATTTACTTAACGTAATTTTAAATTCATCTACAATGTATGGACATAACATTCCTACTTTTTTATCGTCTATATATTTTGAAAAAATCTCAATAAGATTTTCAGAACATATACTGTCTTGATCCAATAATAAGCACCAGACCATTCCTTGTTCTTTTAAATAATGACATATTTGATTTAAAGCAACTGCTATTCCTTTATTCACGGTATTACAAATCATATAAACATTTTTATATTCTTTTATCATTTGTCTGATATCTACGACATTATCAGAAGCATTATCTATAATAAGAACTATTTTAACTTGCTTTCTAATTGTTTCAATATTTTCTTTCAATCTACTTATATCAGGATTATAACTTACTATTCCCGCCGCAAACTTTTTCATATACGCTCCTTCAAATAACATTTTCAAGTAATTTTTTTAATTTATTATCAAAAACTTGCACTTTGAAATTCTCTTCATATATTTTGTATGATTCATTTTTCATATCATCAATTTTTCTATCATTCAAAGTCTCTAACCAAGCAATTACATCATCCATATCTCCAGTATAATTGAAGCCACAGCCATTTTTTTCTACTATATTCTTCGTATCTTCTGGAATATTATTTATTACAGGCAGACCTGCTGCAAAGTATTCTATCGATTTCATTGTCAATCCAACAAACACATTAGTTTTCATTAAATTTAAAGCCATGTGACATTGTGAATAAATCTCAGCTTTTTCTGTTTCGTCATACACAATACCATGATCAATAATCTTTACATTCTTCAACATTTTTAAAAATTGATTTTTCTTTTCGCCACCACCAATGAGATGAAATGTTACTGGATATTTCAACGCTATTTGATTAAGAAATTTACTTGTCAAATTTTCATCAAAAATATTGTTTAATGAACCAACATAGCAAAAGCTCAATCCATTTTTCAGCGAAGGTGCCGACACTTTTGTTTCTTTTCCGTTTAAATCTTTAGTAAGATAAATAATCTCAGAAGGTATACCTGCAACTATGTCTCTTAAATGTTTATAAAACAATTCACATTCAAAAACCATACCATCTGCACATCGCATATACTTATTTCTCAACATCCTCCAAATATTCAAGCATGGCGAAATTAATTTCTTTATGTTATCACTAACTGGTAATGTTTCTGGCCACATATCACCAATTTCAAATATTATTTTTGATGTTTTATGCTTCTTTTTGTACATATTCGCATATCTAAATAAAAAATTAGGCGGTGTACTTACATATATTATATCTGGTCTCACTTTTTCTGCATATTTGAAAGCTTTTTGTGCGAACTCTCTATGTGATAATATCCGTGCAATTGACAGATTTTTTTTATAGGGTCTTACATGTACATAGTTCAAATTTTTTCTTTCAACTTGATACTTTCTTTTATTACGATGATCAAAATCAGCGGATAAAATTGAAACATCATAACCTATATTTTCAAAATATTTTTCTACATATTTTATTCGCACAGCATAGCTGTAATTATCAAACGCTGATAAAATTAATATTTTATTCATTATTTAATCTTAACCTCTAAATATTTAAATGCATGTTCGCAAGTTTCTATTGCACTTTTTGCAGATTCTCCTTCCGCAATTACAAATCCCATTCTAGATGCACTATCTTTAATATCAGTTATTTCTTCTCCTATTCCATGTACAATACATACCTCTACTATCCCTTTAATATTTTCAGCTCTTTTTATCCCACAAATTTCCTTAATAATTCCTTTATGTTGCTGAAAATATCTAATTGCTGCCCCTCTATCATATATTTTTCTTAAATCAGGTCTTTCTCCTAATGCTATGTTAATGCAAGCTTCCACCATATCTACTCCTGTAGAAAGAGGTGTCAGATGTGTTGTAATATTGTCACCGCCAAGTCTGGCACCTAATTCCACAATTTTCGGTCCATCTTTTGTTACTTTAATTTCCGTATGAGAAGGTCCATTTTTTATTCCAATTGCTTTATTAGCAGCTATGGCAACTTGACTTATTTGTTCTTTTGTTTTTTCTGGCAGCTGACTAGGCTGTGAATGCCCCATTTCAACAAAGTATGGTGCACCGGTAGTCATTTTATCTGTAATCTGTATAACATGGCACTCTCCGTTAATGCTTAATGTTTCCACACTAACTTCTGCACCTTCCATAAATTCTTCGACCATTAAATCCCCAGATCGTGAAGACTGCTTACTGTATTCATAAGCTCTGTCCAAAGTTTCTTGTTCAAAATTGTTCAGTAAATCTATACCTCGACTTCCTGAATTATCTGCAGGTTTTACAATACAACGGTATCCTGCATCTTTAATCTTTTGAACAGCATTATAAAATTCTTCTTTTGTATTTACCTGAAAGAACATAGGAACTGGAACATTATTCTCTTTCAATGCCTTTCTCATTTCAGCCTTATTAGTAGCCTTGATTGCAGTATCATGATCAATTCCAATCAAATTCATTTTCTCAGCTACTGCTGCCACCGTTCTCATCGGCATATCACTGGCCAATGTCATAATCCCATCAATCTGATGCTTTTGAGCAGCTTCCATTACCGCTGGTATATCTATTGTACTGATAACCTCTTTTTTGATTCCATCAACCCGAAACCCAACAGCTTCTGGATTCATATCCACTGCTATAACATCAAGATCCATTTCTTTTGCTTTCTGGATTGCCGGCAACTGTAAAATGCTGGCTCCCAGTATCATTATCTTTTTCATACTTGTTTTTTCTCCAATGTTTCCTTTGTTGCTGCTGTTTCATTACTATTCAGAATATATGTGTTTCCCGTGTCAGTATCAGCGCGGTTAATATTCTTATGTCCCAAAACTGTCGCAACAGTCATAAACAAAATTTTAATGTCAAATCCGATAGAAAGATGTTTAACATAATAAATGTCATTTTTCAGTTTTTCTTTTGTAAGTACTGAGTTACGGTTCACTGCTTGATTATAACCAGTGATTCCTGGACGAACAGTGAGAACAATTCTTTCTTCTTCTGTATACTTATCCAAATACATTGGAGTATCTGGTCTTGGTCCTATAAAGCTCATATCACCTTTTAAAATATTAATGACCTGCGGCAGTTCATCAATACTGGTTTTTCTCGCAAATTTGCCAAACTTCGTTACTCTTGGATCATCTTCTCCATTATATGTAGAACCATCTGCTAACCGAATATCGGGTGCATTTTCTTTCATAGAACGTAACTTATACATTTTAAAAGGTTTTCCAAAACGTCCAGTTCTCTCTGCCATATAAAAAACAGAACCTCTATCTTCTGCCTTAATAAAGAAATAAGAAATTCCTATTACAATTCCAATTGGAATCATTAAAATAACAGAACATATAATATCAAAGGTACGCTTTACAAAACGGAAACCTAAACTTCCTGATGCTTTTAAATCATTTGACATATTTAAACAACTCCTGATATTTATTTTCATCAAGGTCTTTTTTATAATCTTTCATCATCAGCTTAAAATCAGAATATTGTGGAATATATCCAAAATCTTTCTTTGCTTTTTCCATAGAAAATAAGTATGATGGTGTATTATTTTTAACCTCTGGTTTATATACTATTTTTGATTTACATTCTGGATTTGGAGCCCACAGTTCAGCAATAATTTCTGCCTGTTCCTGTAAAGTCACGCCTTTTCCAGAAGTCATATTATAAAGTCCACTGGTCTCTTCACTCTGCATTGCCAGATAAAATGCGTGTGCAACATCTTTCACATATGCAACATCCCTGCTAAGATTTTTATCTCCAAAAATGCAAATATCCTTTCCTTCTGAAGCATTGTCAATAAAAATCTTTAATCCGGATTTTCTTAGTGTTCCATTTATATATAAAGAATCATGTGGTCCTACACCGTATACCGGCGGAAAACGAAACCACGCATTTTTCATTCCATGCTGTTGGTTATAATATTCTAAAGTGTCATTTGCTGCATTTTTAGAAAAGACATACACCGCATGATCACCTGTATAAATAAAATCTCTCGGCTCATCTTCCGTAATAACTTTCTTTCCCCATGCACCTCTGACATCAGCATAAGAGCATGTAGAAATTACGCGTTTGATTTTATTTTTCCTACAGTATTCCAAAACATTGATTGTTCCAATCGTATTTACGTTAAAATAATCGGCAGCATTCTCATTTTCATCCAAATTGACATCTGCATTTGCAGGAAGCAATCCTCCTAACAAGATTACGCCGTCTACATTGTCTGTAGGTAGTTGCTCAAAATCCTCTTTACTTGTCAGATCAAGATTAATATAATCAACTCCCAGACTATCATAATGCTCCTTAAATTTATTTTTTCTTCCAGTAACTACAACCTTACATCCTTGTTTCAAAAATTCATCAACTGTATAAACACCAATAAAACTTGATGCTCCAATAACTATGTACATAGATATCCTCCCTCTATTTACAGGGAGCACACCCTCCCCATAATCAATACATCTTCATATTTACCTTTTGCAAAATGATGTTCCGGCAACTTCCCTTCAATCGTGAATCCGGCTTTTTTATAGCAGTTAATAGCTCTCTGATTTGACTCGAAAACGTACAAATAAATCTTATGCAAGTTCAAATGCATAAAACAAAAATGAACTAATGCATTAACAGCATCCGTACCCCCCCCCGGGTATATTTTCACCCAGACTGATGTACAATTCTGCATTTCTATTAATTTGATCAATATTTTTAAGTCCTATTGTTCCAATACATTTATTTGCATGATATACAGCAAACAGTTTTTTACTTTCATGCATTGTCACATTCTGTATCCATTTTTCATGTTCATATTCAGAAATCGGATAAAGAGTACCTGTCAAATCTCTCATATCTTCTCTATTTACCCATTCATAAATCAATGGTGCATCTTGTTTACTGATTCCTCTAAGTTCGACTATTTTTCCGCTAATCATTTTAAATATATTCCTTCACAATTTTGCTGTACTGCTCAACAACATACTCCACATCCTCATCACTCAATTTAGTGTGAAGTGGAAGTGTAATCAGATTTTCATAATATGCATAGGCATTCGGAAAATTCTTAATATCCCATCCCATATTTTTGTAAGCAGTCATCATTGGCAATGGTTTGTAATGTACATTTGTATTTACACCTCGCTCTGCCAATTTTGTGATAATTTTCCTTCTCTGCTCATCACTGGCGCCTGGAATTCTGGTCAGATACAAATGTCCAGAAGATGCAAAATCGTCTCCATAATGATGCAAATGAATAACGCCAAGTTCATCACATGCTTCATCATATTTTTTGATTATCTCTTTTCTTCTCTCCAGAAGTGTCGGATAACGATCTAACTGTCTAAGCCCAATAGCTGCCATAATATCTGTCATATTGCATTTGTACCATGGACCAATAATGTCATACTCCCATGCACCAATTTGTGTTTTAGCTAATGCATCTTTACTCTGTCCATGAAGGCTATACAGCTGATACTGATGATACATTTCTTCATTATCAATTCCTGGAATATCTTTCCATGTTGCAGCTCCACCTTCTGCTGTTGTAAAGTTCTTCACAGCATGAAAGCTGAAATCAGTAAAGTCTGCAAACTCTCCCGCCATCTTTCCATTTTTACTTGCGCCTAATGCATGTGCACCATCTGCAAATACAAGCACTCTGCCGATTGCCTGCTGAATTCTTGCCCCTAAAGCATTGCCTTCTTTGGCTCTGAACAATGCTTTTTTGCTTTCAACTGCTGCGTATAACTTGTCATAATCACAAATAATTCCAGCAAGATCTACTGCTACAACAGCTTTTGTTTTCTCAGTAATTGCATCTGCAACTTTGTCATAATCCATCTCAGTAGAATCTTTTTGACTATCTACAAAAATAACCTTGGCGCCACAATGAATTGCTGCACTTGCTGTAGCTGTATATGTGTATGCAGGTACGATTACTTCATCGCCTTCACCAATTCCACAGATTCTAAAATTCAATTCTTCCGCAGCAGTTGCAGAATTTAAACAGACAACTTTTGAGGTATGGCAAAACTCCGCTAATCGTTTTTCTAATTCTTTTGTTCTTGGTCCTGTTGTAATCCAACCCGATTTTAAAGCTTCAACCACTTCTGCAATCTCTAAATCAGAGATATCAGGTGGGGAAAAAAGAATAGATCTCTGTACATTTTTGCTATTCTCTTTCTGATTTTCCATTTCACATACTCCTTACTTAATCTTTTTCACACACTAATAGCCCGCTTCACTCCTCGAGTTCGGCAGGCTAATGCAAATTTATCTTCTTTTCTGTTCTGTATTTTTCTTTTTCATTCTCATCTTCCATTCAGAACCCAAACCAGCCTTCCTTCAGTTATGCAGTTCGGTCAAAAATAAATCTGTATCAATGTTCTCTTTCTTATATAACTTCGAGTACTCTCGCGGCTTTTGTAAAAGTCACGGTCTTTGCGGGGTCCTCGTGGACTCCGGCGGGCGGTACTCAGCCCGAAAGCCGCACCATATAGATGCTGCCCTCTTTGTAGTTACCTACTTCTATTCGTGATGCGATGATCGCTCATCACATGAAAACAACGACTCTATCGTTGACTTTTCCATTATTTGTTTTTCTGATTTTCCTTAAAGCTATCCAGGCATTTCTGTCCAAGGTTCTGTGCCATATTCAGATATCTGCTGCCGCGATGGCCGTTTTCGCATTGGAAATCCGCACCTTTCCGGCGGATTTTGGCTCCGCACTGGCTGCACACAGAATTGATATTATGCTGTTGAACCTCCAGAACGACGATGCCTTCCTGCCATGCCTTATATTTCAGTTTTTCTCGGATGGACGGAACCAGACGAAGTGGGGAATTTTTTCCGACGCTTGCCAGAATGATATTTCCATAGTCTTTGTTGTATTCCGGCAGGACCAGAATGCTGGCATTCTGAATTTTGCAATAATCAATGATCTGTCTGCTGATCTGATGTGCATAATGCTCATGCAGATTTTTCAGTTTTTTCCAGTATCGGTAATTTGCTTTGGCATTGCCGCCGCCCCCCTGAACGTCCTCGGATCGTTTGATCCGGTCGTAAATCTGCTGGCTGGCATTCACGTATTCTCTGCCCCCTTTTATATAGAAGGAACTCTCTCGTTTTCCGGAAGAATCGAGAATGCAGCACACTGCGCATGCGCCCTGACCGGTAAAGATCGTGGAACAGATTTTATTTTCTGCTGTAATTCGTTCACGGGCACCACGCCCGTCTGCCACTGGTATTTTCCATGGGATATGAAGTTCCGCGTGGTCTTTCTTCAGAACCAGTGCCGGTGACATCATCTGTCCTTCTTCCGGAACTGTATTTCCGCGGAGACGCAGTCTGGACCACTGCCATCCTTCTCCATCCCAGAGCTTTAAAGAAATCGTATTTCCCTGAAAATCCCGATACATTCCCTTATAGAATGTTACCGATTCTGTGAAAGCCCCGGTAGGCTGTTCCTGCTTATCTCTTGCCAGATAACTTTTGGCTGCTGCCGTGGCGGTGTTAATTGCCGCTCTTCGAAAATAGAGGGGAACCTTTTTCCACGGAAGTGGGTTCGGTACCGGCTGCTTATCTCGGCCAACGATTGTCAGTTTCTCCAGAATGCGGAGTGCTTCCTGTGTGCCGGGCTGCTCATCTGTAAAGGTTTCCAGATAGAGCTGGTAATAAAAAAGCAAGATTTCATTGTAGAGGTCCTGGGTCTGGTGGAACCACTCTGTGTGTCGGAACAGGACATTATATCTCCTGACTGTGATCGCATAGTACGGTATTTTTTCCATCTGATTGCACCTCTGACTCGAAAATCGGATATTGTATGACTTTCTTTTACTGATTATAGGATATTAATTATCCCGTGTCAATCGTTATAACATATCAAATATCCTGTTAGAACACATTCTGGGATATGTAATATCTATAAATTTCCTATCCCAAAGAAATGGAAGATTTCATAACAGCAAAAAAATAATTCTATACACAAAGAAAGCCCCAGGGCTCACTGTACGAGCTCTGAAGCTTTCTTTTACTTTCTGTATTTATCTTTTGTTCTATTCTAACACATACATATATAGAACGCTATGTATTATTACAAATTCCATCTTACTGCAAAAAGATACTCCACAGACAGATCGTCGGCAATGACAGTAGCGTGGAAAAAATAACCATCTTCGTTGCAAACGGAGAATCGACCTGATATTTCTCTGCGAGGATACTGGTTGTCGCACCCGCCGGCATCGCTGCCAGAAGCACACAAAGACCAAGGACTGTTTTATTCAATGGCAGGAAACTGCATACAATATAAACGACCGCCGGAATAACGACCAGTCTGTGTACAGTATATTTTACAACTGTCCAGTCCCAGAAATCTTTGAGATCAATGTCCGCAAGGATCATGCCAATGACCATCATGGACATAGCAGTGTTGCAGTTTCCAACTGCCGTTACTGCACCGTCAAGTCCAAGTGGCAGTGGAAGTCCTGTAACCATCAGAATAATTCCGAGAACGCATGCCAGAATACACGGATGGGTTACGACTTTTTTCAGTGTTTTCATCTTATCACTGCTTCCGGAAAAAACAGCCAACCCGGAGGACCACATCATGATTCTCTGTGGAATCAGATAAACACTGGCAAGCACCAGACCTTCTGCGCCATAAATTCCCTCTGCGATCGGATTTCCGAGGAAACCCGCATTGGAGCAGATTGTCCCATATTGCAGACATTTATATCGTCCTTCTGGTTCTTTTCGGAACATCACTTTTCCATAAATCACACAGAATACCTGAATACCTATAGATATAAGAAGGATTTCCAGATATTTCATAAAATTTCCATCTGCCGCACTCTGCGTAAACGCATGAAGAATGTTGCACGGCAGAATCAGATAAATAACAAGGTCATTGATGTTTTTTTGCCCCTGTGGTCCGATGATATGTATTTTTTTCATCAAAAATCCTACAGCTACAAGGAGAAAGATCGTGAGCTGTAATGTAAGAAGTGTTTTCATAATATTCTACTTTCCGCGTGTTTCCTTCCTTTGAAACACCTGCGTCCTTTCTTCTTAATTCATTTTCATCCTCATCATTTCAAATTATACTTTAGTGTAGCACATTGTTGAAATCCCCGCAAGAAGGCCAGTTGTACAGAGTTGTATACAATAATCTGCGAACGATTCCGTTTATATTTAATACATTACTCCACCCATCCGTTGACGGTTCTCCGCATCTCCTGTAAGATAAAAGTAGTTTTTATTTTACCCTGGAGGCTTTATGCATGAACAATTCTGTATGGGAAAAGCGCCGCAAACGACTCTTTGAACTCATAGAAATCGGCTCCAACTATGATTGTACCCGGATGTTTCGGAACCGCGCGTGATCTGGAGATTTGACAGAAGGAGATACCTGACCATCCAAATGAGGTCGGACATCTCCTTTTTGTACAATCTTCTTATTGACGTTCTTCTTATTTATATGCTACAATCTGTGTCTGTAAACAACGATTCTGTTCTTTCATGTTTACAACAATTTTAATTTCCAAAACATAGTGTGGACTTTTCTGGTCCGACCATTTTTCGCCACACAATTACCCATTGCGGTAGTTGTGTGGCATTTTTTTATGCCTGCTCCGCCGATACAGATTTTCAGAAATACCGGCACTTGCAGATGTTTTTATTTGAAAGGAGTTTCTATGAACGACACATTTATGAAAGAAAAGCCGGTCTTTCCGCTGATCATGTCCATGGCCCTGCCAATGGTCATTTCGATGCTCGTAAATTCTCTGTACAATATCGTGGACAGTTTCTTTGTCGCACAGATCAGTGAAAATGCCATGACCGCGCTGTCGCTTGTTTTTCCTGTCCAAAACTTCGCCAATGCGATTGCGATTGGTTTTGGAATTGGTATCAGTTCACAGATTGCCATCTGTCTTGGTGCCGGAAACAGAGAGACTGCCAGCAAAGCAGCCACACACGGGCTTGCATTGTCCGGTCTGCATGGTGTAATTCTGACAATCGGTTGTATCCTTGTGATGCCTGGATTTCTGGCACTTTTTACTGGTGATGCAGATGTCATTGACCTTGGAATCCGTTATTCTACAATTGTTTTTCTGTTTGCAACGATAAATACGCTTAACCTTGCTTACGAAAAGATCTTCCAGGGCGTTGGCAAAATGAAGATTACGATGATCGGGCTTCTGGTCGGCTGTGTTTCCAATATCATTCTTGATCCGCTGCTGATCTTTGGCCTTGGTCCGTTCCCGGCACTGGGTATTGAAGGCGCTGCACTGGCAACCGGACTTGGTCAGGTATTCAATCTTGTTTTCTATCTGATCATTTACAAAATGCAGCCAATCCAGATAAAACTCAGCCGCAGCCATCTCCATCCGGACATGGCTCTGGCAGCAAGATTATACTCTGTCGGTATCCCGGGAGCACTGAATCTTGCACTTCCTTCTGTCCTGGTTTCTGCACTGAATGGACTTCTGGCAGCCTATTCCCAGAGTTATGTGGTGATTCTGGGAATTTACTACAAACTGCAGACTTTCCTGTATCTTCCGGCAAGCGGGATCGTACAGGGCATGCGCCCGGTCATCGGATACAACTATGGTGCCGGTGAACATAAACGTGTAAGAAAAATCTACTTCGTCACACTTGGCATGAGTGGTGTGATCATGTTGATCGGAACAATCATCTGCCTGACAATTCCGGGACAGCTGATCGGCATGTTTACCACAAATCCTCAGACAATTGCCGCAGGCAAAACAGCACTCCGAATCATCTGTGCAGGTTTCCTGATCTCTTCTGTATCCGTCACAGCATGTGGTGCACTGGAGGGACTTGGCAGAGGAACTGCCTCATTGATCGTCTCTCTCTGCAGGTACCTGGTCATTATCCTTCCGGCAGCATTTATCCTGAGTCATTTCTTCGGAGCCGTTGGTGTATGGAACGCTTTCTGGATTGCGGAAGCGCTGACCGCCGGGGTATCCTTGCTTATCAGCAAGAGGGTTATCGGGGTATAATTCCCTGATATCCCTCTTTTTTTATATTTTCCCTTGACACATACCCTCATGGGGTATATATTACAAATATAGCAAATATACCCTTGTGGGGTATATGATTCAGGAATGCCATCGGCATTCTTGCTGCGAGGTGGGAGTCATCTCACATCTGATATAATAAATCTCGAACGAAAGGAAGTTTGCTTATGGATCATAATAACTTTAATGCCAGTCCCTCTACAAAGACAGAAGAAATTATAAAGGAACAAGCAGCTGCTCAGGAAAAATCTTGTTGCAGCAATGATAATGCCACCCCATCCGCTCCTGCCTGCTGCTGTACCAGGCACACCGACCGTTCAGAAGCTGACCGCAAGAAACTCATCAACCGTCTGAAACGTATCGAAGGGCAGATCCGGGGAATCATAGGAATGTTGGAAAACGATGCTTACTGCAACGATATCCTCATTCAGTCAGCCGCCGTTAATGCCGCCGTCAATTCTTTTAACAAAGAACTTCTCGCGAATCATATCCGTACCTGTGTGGCTCGTGATATCCGCGAAGGTAAAGATGAAACCATCGATGAGCTGGTTGCAACCCTGCAGAAGCTAATGAAATAGGAGGTAATACAATGGAACAATACAACGTCACCGGGATGAGCTGCGCTGCCTGCAGTTCCCGTGTGGAGAAGGCCGTATCCAAAGTGCCGGGAGTTACATCCTGCTCGGTCAGCCTTCTGACAAATTCTATGGGAGTTGAAGGAACCGCATCCTCTCATGACATCATCACTGCCGTAGAGCAGGCAGGTTACGGCGCATCACTCAAGGGTGCAAATAAAGAACAGGTTTCCATGTCTGAAGCCGAGGAAGCCCTGGAAGATCACGAGACACCGGTTCTCAAACGCCGCCTGATTGCTTCCATCGGATTTTTACTCGTTCTGATGTACTTCTCCATGGGACACATGATGTGGGGCTGGCCACTCCCGGCATTTTTTAACGATAACCACGTTGCCATGGGACTTGTCCAGCTTCTGCTTGCCGGAATCGTCATGGTCATCAACCAGAAATTCTTCATCAGCGGATTTAAGAGTCTGTGGCACCGTGCCCCCAATATGGACACACTGGTTGCCCTCGGCTCCATGGCCTCATTTATATGGAGTGTCTACGCACTTTTTGCCATGACAAGAGCACAGGTAGACGGTGATTCCGCTTCCGTTATGAACTACATGATGGAATTTTATTTCGAGTCTGCCGCAATGATCCTGACGCTGATCACTGTTGGAAAAATGCTCGAAGCACGTTCCAAGGGAAAAACGACAGACGCTCTCAAAAGCCTCATGAAGCTTGCCCCAAAGACCGCCGTTGTTCTTCGCAATGACCAGGAAACTACCGTTCCGATCGAGCAGGTCCACAAGGGAGATGTCTTTGTGGTCCGCCCTGGTGAAAATATCCCGGTTGATGGCGTGATCGTCGAGGGAACCAGTGCCGTCAATGAATCTGCTCTTACCGGTGAAAGTATCCCTGTTGACAAAGCAGCCGGAGATCTTGTTTCTGCCGCAACCGTCAACCAGTCCGGATTTATCAAGTGCGAAGCAACCCGTGTCGGTGAAGATACCACTCTCTCCCAGATCATCAAAATGGTAAGTGATGCCGCCGCTACCAAAGCACCGATCGCCAAGATCGCAGACCGTGTTTCCGGTATTTTTGTTCCGGCAGTTATTACGATTGCAATCGTTACTACGATCATCTGGCTTCTGACCGGACACGAATTTGGCTATGCTCTTGCCCGCGGTATCTCCGTTCTCGTTATCAGTTGCCCATGTGCCCTCGGACTTGCCACTCCGGTAGCGATCATGGTCGGCAACGGAATGGGGGCCAGAAATGGTATCCTGTTCAAAACTGCCGTTTCTCTTGAAGAGGCCGGCAAGGTTCAGATCGTTGCCCTGGACAAGACCGGTACGATCACCAGCGGCCAGCCGGAAGTTACTGATCTGCTCCCTGCAGATGGAATCTCCGAACAGGAACTCCTCACCATGGCATTTGCCCTGGAGAAAAAAAGTGAACATCCGCTCGCGAAAGCGATTCTTAAACATGCTGAAGAACAACATCTTACAGCACCGGAGGTTTCTGATTTCCATGCCCTTCCCGGCAACGGACTCTCTGCAGTACTTGATCAGGAAACTCTGATCGGTGGAAGCATGAAATTCATCAGCAGCCAGGTAAACGTTCCTGCCACCCTTTCCCAGAAGGCAGAAAAACTTGCAGAAGAGGGAAAAACACCCCTGCTTTTTGCCCGGAATGGTAAACTGGTCGGCATTATCGCTGTTGCCGATGTCATCAAAGAAGACAGCCCACAGGCGGTCAAAGAACTCCAGAACATGGGAATCCGTGTTGTCATGCTGACCGGTGATAATGAACGCACCGCAAGAGCGATCGGTGCACAGGCCGGTGTTGATGATGTCATCGCAGGTGTTCTCCCAGATGGCAAAGAAAGTGTGATCCGTTCACTCAGAGAACAGGGCAAAGTCGCCATGGTCGGTGACGGAATCAACGATGCCCCTGCACTTACCCGCGCAGATATCGGAATCGCGATCGGTGCCGGAACTGATATCGCGATCGATGCCGCTGATGTCGTTCTGATGAAGAGTCGTTTAAGCGATGTTCCTGCTGCAGTACGTCTCAGCCGTGCAACCCTGAAAAATATCCACGAAAATCTTTTCTGGGCATTTTTCTACAATGTGATCGGCATTCCACTGGCTGCCGGTGTATGGATCCCGATTTTCGGATGGACATTGAATCCGATGTTCGGTGCCGCCGCAATGAGTCTTTCCAGCTTCTGCGTTGTCACCAATGCCCTTCGTCTGAACCTGTTTAAGATCCACGACACAAAAAAGGACAAAAAAATTAAACAAGCTACTTCCATTGAAGTAAAAAATGATTATAATAAAAAAGAAAAGGAGCAAAAAACTATGGTAAAAGTTACAGTTAATGTTGAGGGAATGATGTGCGGACATTGCGAAGCACATGTAAACGAAGCTATTAAGAAAGCATTCGGCGTTGAAGACGTTGTATCTTCTCACGAAAATAACACAACCGTTTTCACAGCACCGGAAAAGGTTGATGAGGACAGGATCCGTCAGACGATCAAAGATGCCGGATACGAAGTAACCGGAATTACACAGGAATAAAAGGAAGCTATGAACAACACACAGGATAAAAAAAAACCAGAAGAAATCCATAACCTGCACTATTATATCGATCACATTCGATATGATATGACCAATCTTATTAAATGGCTGGTTCTGGCAGTACTGACCGGACTGAGCGTAGGCTTCATCAGCAGCCTTTTTGCCAGAGTACTGAAATTCGTAACCAACTATCGTACAGAGCATTTCTGGGCATTCTTCTTGCTTCCTGTTTCCGGTCTGATCATTGTTTTTCTGTATCAGAAATTCGGTCAGGAAGATGGCGGAACCAATCAGGTTTTATCAACGATCCGTTCTCAGGATGATGTGCCTTTTCGTTCTGCTCCGCTGATTTTCGTTTCTACGATCCTGACTCACTTTGCCGGTGGATCTGCCGGTCGTGAGGGCGCGGCGATCCAGCTCGGCGGAAGCATCGGCAATCAGCTTGGAAGCTGGTTTCACCTCGATGAAGAAGACCGTCATGTCATGGTCATGTGCGGTATGAGTGCTGCTTTCTCCGCAGTTTTCGGAACACCGATGGCGGCGGCAGTCTTTTCCATGGAGGTCGTGAGCGTTGGCATTATGTATTATGCCGCACTGGTCCCATGTGTGATCGCATCCATTATTGCCTCAAAATTTGCGGCGGGCTTTGGCATCAATCCGGAATCTTTTCATGTAGTCAATATCCCGGAACTTACCATCGAAACAGGACTCAAAATGGTTCTTGTTGCCGTTGCCTGTGCTGCCATCAGTATTATTTTCTGTATGGCACTTCAGAGTGTCAGCAAACTTTATGCGAAATTTTTAAAAAATCCATATATCCGTATCGTCGCAGCCAGTGCCATCATTATTGTGATCACACTCTTTTTGCGCACCTCTGATTATATGGGTGCCGGAAATAACCTGATCGAACTTGCTGTCGAGAATGGTCAGGCTCGCCCGCTGGACTTTTTCTGGAAGCTCGTACTCACTACCCTGACCATGCGCGCCGGTTTCCGTGGCGGTGAGATTGTTCCTTCCTTCTGCATCGGAGCAACATTCGGATGTATCATGGGACACCTGATTGGTCTTTCCCCATCCATCTGTGCAGCCGCCGGAATGGCAGCCCTTTTCTGTGGCGTTACCAACTGTCCGATCACTTCCATCCTGATCGCATTTGAGCTGTTTGGCTTCCGTGGTGCGTCCTATTACCTGATTGCTGTATCTATCAGTTATGCCGTATCCGGTTACTATGGTCTGTACAAGGATCAGACGATCGTATACTCCAAATATAAAGCTAAGTACATCAATCGTCATACTCGTTTCTAAATTTATAAAATTTAATTTTACATATTCCGATGTCTGCTACTCTTTAATTCAAGTCGAACGTCCGTGAGACTTGGCGCGTGATTCTGGTTAGCGAAGCTGACATATTCCTATCAGAATCACTGCGCATCCTCGCGGAGCGTTTATCTCAGTCGGAGATTGGACTCCCACTGAGACAAATTTGCTATTACTCACCACCTGAAGATGTGGGAGTCTTCTCGACTGAGATAAAGAGTTTCAGGCATCGGAATTCTTCTTTTATTTTACTTTCGATTCCCATGTGTTTTTCTCACAATAATGTAAAAAATGTTAGAAATTTAACGTGTATTTTATCAAAAACTTTACTTGTACATTGAAAATAATATGTTAGAATAAAGGTGTATTTTTTAGGAAAAGTAGGAGGAATTTGAATGCGCAAAACAAAAATTATCTGTACCCTTGGTCCGTCTACTGATAAGGACGGTGTTCTGGAAGAACTCGTTAAAGAAGGAATGAACGTAGCACGTTTTAACTTCTCTCATGGTTTACATGATGAACAAAAAGGTCGTATTGATAAATTAAAAGAAATTCGTACAAGACTCAATAAACCGGTAGCTGCGCTTCTCGATACAAAAGGCCCTGAAATTCGTATCCGCGAATTTGAAAATGGAAAGGTCACACTGAAGGAAGGTCAGGAATTTACCTTAACTACAGAAGAAATCGTAGGAAACGAAAAAATCGTTTCTGTTACCTATAAAGATTTATATAAAGATGTCAAACCAGGCAACAGCATTCTGATCGATGATGGTCTGATCGGACTTGAAGTCAAGAAGATCAAAGGTCAGGACATCATCTGTAAAGTCGTAAACGGTGGTGTTCTCGGCAATAAGAAGGGCGTCAACCTCCCTGGTGTAGAAGTAAACATGCCGTTTATCAGCCCAAAAGATCACGATGATATCCTGTTTGGTATTAAAGAAGGCTATGATTTTATTGCAGCTTCCTTTACCAGAACTGCTGCCGATGTCAAAGAAATCCGTGATATCCTTGAAAAAAACGGCGGACATGACATCAAAATCATCGCAAAGATCGAGAACCAGCAGGGTGTTGACAACATCGACAGCATCATTGAAGCTGCAGATGGTATCATGATCGCCCGTGGTGATATGGGTGTTGAAATTCCACTCGAAGACGTACCAGTTATCCAGAAGGATATCATTGCAAAGGTATACAGTGCCGGCAAACAGGTTATCACAGCTACTCAGATGTTGGATTCCATGATCAAGAATCCACGTCCAACCCGTGCAGAGACTACTGACGTTGCCAACGCAATCTATCAGGGTACCAGTGCGATCATGCTGTCTGGTGAAACCGCTGCAGGTAAATACCCTGTAGAAGCGCTCAAAACCATGGTCAAGATTGCCGTACGTACAGAAGCTGATGTTGAATATAACAAACAGTTCAGTATTCGTACAAAAAAGCCTGCAACAAACGTAACTACTGCAATCTCTCATGCCACCTGCATGACTGCAATTGACCTGAACGCAAAAGCGATCATCGCAGTTACCCGTTCCGGAAATACTGCACGCATGGTTTCCAAATATCGTCCGGGATGCCAGATCATTGCATGTACTCCGGATGAACGTACCTGGCGTCAGATGAACCTGATCTGGGGTGTAACTCCGCTCCTGACCAAAGAGGAATACAGCATGGAGATTCTTCTTCTTCACGCTACAGAAGCAGCTGAAGAAAAAGGTTATGTCAAAGAAGGAGATATCGTTGTTCTTACAGTTGGTGTTCCTCTTGGACATCCTGGCAACACAAATCTGCTCAAAGCAACCGTTGTTGGTAAATATTAATCTGCTTATCACACCAGAATTAACCGTTCTGTAAAATCGTATGCAAAAAAACAAGGTCATTATCTCCTGTTTTGGACGATAATGACCTTTTTTTTTACTCACATAAAAAATCCAGACATATCTGTTGTAATAACACTTTTATTTCTTATAAACTGTAATTACGATCGGCTCCTGATTTTCCTCCCCATATGGCTGAATCCAGTACAATTCTTCATCCGGATCTTTCTGTTTCTCCGCTTCAGCACCTTTGGATTCAGAATCTCCTGCTTTGGCATTTTTAGTTTCCAAATTTCTTGCAGCATCTTCGTCTTTTTCAGATGCAGATGTCGTTGCAACCTCGTTTTTCACATACTCAAGTTCCAGATATGGAGCACTTCCATTTACATCATTCAGAATGATCTGGTTCTTTCTGCCCAGAGTTTTCTTATCCGAATATTTCCCATCTTTATCCACCGAAATATTCTGAACCGCCTTATTGATCACACAGGTTCCATCGGTGGAAGTCGTCAAAATCACATCTTTCTCTGTGTCAGAAACCTTGATGATATTCAATGGTTTCTCATTTTCCGTAAGTGTTATAATAATTTTATTATTTCCATTGCGGAGACGGATTCCCAGCTCAGTGGCAGATTCTTTGGCACTCAGCGTGATCCAATGATCTTTCGGATTTTTCTTATCACTAATAGAAATCGAATGAAGTTTCTTATTCTCACTTGTCAGAGAAAATCCGTTTTTAACCTCATCAATAGCTGTAGAAACTGCCAGATCCGTGATGTTTCCATCGGCATCTTTCTTGATTTCTGTCGTTCCCGCTGGAACTGTCATACCGGTAACTTCCTCTGTTTCTGTCGGATCATCCGAATCTTTCTTTGCAACACGAATCGTACCAACTGCAGTTTCCGGATCATACTCCGTTACAATGTCTGTAGAAGTTGAAGACGCATAAGAAGCATATTCTTCATCAATATCTTCCTCTGGCAGGTCTTCCTCTGCATCTTCATTTTTACTATCGGCAGAAGTGTCTGAATCAGCAGGATCTGTTTTTCCGGAAGTATTGTCTTTATCTACGGAAGCATTTTCTGTATTAGAATTCTTATCTTCTTCAGAAGCATCTGTTTTGCCATCTTCTGATTTGCTGTCAGCATCTGTTCCCGGCGTCTCATCTGTCTTTGTATCTGCATCGTCTGTTTTGCCATCAACAATATTTGTATTTTTGACCGGTATCTCCGCCAGTTCTGTATAATCGCATCCCTGTCTCTGACATTTATATGTGATCACACCTGGTTTATCTGCTGTCGCCTCCTGCATGGAAACTTCTTTCAGTTCATGACCAAGCGCAGCTGTCTCATCTCTCTTTTCTTCGTAGGTACAGCCATCCGCTTTACACTTGTAGATCGTATAACCTCTTTCTGTACAGGTTGGCAGAACGACTTTACTTTCTATAAGCTCATGCTCACCTTCATTGCATGGAGCAGGTTCATTCTCTGCTGCTCTCGTGTCTTCCTTTTCATTATCATCCGTTTCAGCTGTTTTCGCAGAAGAATTCTCCTCAGCATATACCGCGGAACTTCCTGCCAGTGTCATCGCCATGACCACAGCCAGTATCGCTGCACTTTTACTTTTCTTTCTCATACACATTCTCTCCTTTGTGCAAAATATGGAGTCAATAAAACAGATTTATCTTATCATTGATTCTATGCTTTTTCAATTATATTCTTGCCAGATCTTTAATTACTTCTCCCGCAATAATAAGCCCTACAACCGATGGAACAAATGCAGTAGATCCCGGTATATCACGACGTTCTGTACACTTATGTGCTGCACCCGGAGGACAGATACAATGTGAACGACAGCTGATTGACATATCCTCGATTGGACGGGTTGGTTTTTCCTGAGAATACACAACCTTTAATTTTTTAATTCCACGCTTCTTGAGCTCACGGCGCATAACCTTTGCCAGCGGACAGACAGATGTTTTGTAAATATCCGCTACCTGGAAAGCAGTCGGATCAAATTTGTTTCCTGCTCCCATACTGCTGATGATCGGAACACCAGCTTCCTTTGCCTCCATAACAAGCTGGATCTTCGCTGTTACCGTATCAACCGCATCCACTACATAATCATATTTTGAAAAATCGAACTCATCTTTTGTTTCCGGCAGATAAAAACATTTGTGAACGTTGACCTCTGCCTTCGGATTGATATCAAGGATCCGCTCCTTCATAACATCTACTTTGTATTTACCAATCGTACTTCTTGTCGCAATGATCTGACGGTTCAGATTGGTCAGACATACCTTATCATCATCGATCAGATCGATCGCACCTACTCCACTTCGCACAAGCGCCTCTACTGTATAACCGCCAACTCCACCGATTCCAAAAACGGCAACTCTGGAACCGGCAAGTTTCTCCATTGCTTCTTTACCAAATAGCAGTTCTGTTCTGGAAAACTGATTTAACATTTATTTCTTAATCTCCTTCTCTTCCTTAGTTAATGTTTCATTCATGCTTCCTGTACGATATCCCAGAAGATCCAGAGTCACATAATCAAATCCGTATTCCTTAAGCTGCTTCGCAATTCTGGTTCTGTTTTCTTCTTCTACAAGTCTTTCTATTTCTTCCGGCAGGACTTCAATTCTGGCGATATTTCCGTGAATACGTACACGGATCTGGTGGAAGCCCATGTCCAGAAGAAGCTGTTCCGCCTTGTCCACCATTCCAAGTTTTTCCTCACTGATCGTCTCTCCATAAACAAAACGGGAAGAAAGACAGGCAAAAGACTGTTTGTCCCATGTAGGAAGTCCCATCTCTTTGGACAGTTCACGGATTTCTTCTTTATACAGCTCAGCCTGACGAAGCGGACTGCTGACACCAAGCTCTTTAACGGCGATCAGTCCCGGACGGTAGTCACCGTTATCATCCATATTGGAGCCCTCGGCTACTGCATTCATGCCGTTTTCTTTTGCAATCTGCCAGATTTTTTCAAACAGTTCATGCTTGCACAAATAGCAGCGATTCTTCGGATTCTGTCGAAAGCCATCAATATCCAGTTCTTCTGATTTACAGATAATATGACGAACACCATTTTCTTTGCAGAATTCCGTCGCTTCTTTCAATTCTCTCTCCGGGAATGAACAGGAACTGGCTGTCACTGCGATTACTTTATCCTTTCCAAGCGCTTCCAGTGCCGCTTTCAAAAGAAAGGTAGAATCCACGCCACTTGAAAATGCAACTGCAACACTTCCCATATCTTTCAGGTTCTTCTGCAATACTTTATACTTATCATGAATACTCACTATAAAATCTCCTTTTTAACCTAGTAACCTAGTGTGTATTATAGCATAACGCCCCAGAGCGTACAATATAGAATTATCCTACAAACAAAAGCTGAGCTCAGCCTACTATATCAGTTTTAATTGATTGATATTCCAAGTCTCTCTTTAAATTGTTTTATATTTCTTGTCTCACATAAAAGGCCATGTCTCTTCACAGAAACATGACCTCTTATTATTAAATGATAGCATTTTGACTTACAAGTATATCTCTGGAGTTACGAATCAAAACTTCTTCGTTTATTCCTTCCTGATATTCAGAGGCCATAACTCCTGCTGCCTGCCCCGTTGCCATACACGTAATTGAAATTCTGCAAGATGCATTAGCTTCAAATGTAGAGCTTATGCATCTACCACCCATAAACAAATTTTTTATATGTTCTGACCACAAAGCACATGCTGGAATTCCATATCCCCTTAAAACTCTTTCATATTTCATTCCACTTCCCTGTTGATGTATATCCATAGGAAAAGCTCCTATTGCAACACTATCTTTGCATTTTTCTTCTGAAATAATATCTTGTCTGGTCAATACATATTTTCCCTTGACACGTCCGCTTTCTCGAACTCCCACATACCCATTTTGAACTATTTTGGCATTTTTAAATGCTGGAATTTTCTCTCGAAAATATTGAAACAACTCATATACTTGCCTGGAACCATCAAGCTGTGCCTTGCTCATTTCAAAAGCATCATATGGATTCGCACCCATTCTGGAAAAATTGAGTATAACCTCTCCAGGTACTGTTGATTCCATTAGATGCATTTCTTCTCTTTTTAAACTTAATTTTCCAGTTTCGTATCCTTCAGTCAAAGTTTTGCCAAATCCCCATAGATGTAAAAACTCTGCTTCCACATCCAGTTCATTATTAAAAGAAGTAAATTCATCCATATGAGTGCGAACATATTCTCTCAACTGTTCTTTATTTATATTTCCCCATTTTGTTAATACCGTAACTGGCTGACTGACTCCATTCTCATCTCCAAATAAAATGTCACAGCCAGAATAATAACCCAATATTCCGCTCCCTGAGCAATCTACAAAAGACTTTGCATATACTGTAAGCCGTTCTCTTTTCGTTTGTATTTCTATACTGACAAGAACCTGATTTTTAACATTTGCCTCTACAAGCATTGTCTCCATCATAAGATCAACTTGATACTTATCCAGTAGACATAACATTGCATATTTCATACATTCCGACTGGTACGGAATAATTTTATTACAATATCCTGTTGTATCATCTACATTTTCAGCCTGCCTATCCTGCGCTTTTATTAATTCAAGTAATTCATCAGCAATTCCGCCAATAACTTTCCGATCAGCATCATACTGCGTCATTAATGCCTCCAGCGGTCCCATTGTTACAACGCCACCCAGAAAAGTAGCACTTTCAATTAATAATGTCTTACTTCCATTTTTAGCAGCTGATGCTGCAGCTGATACACCAGCAATACCTCCACCAACTACTACCGTATCATATGTAATCTCTTTATTTTTCTGACAATTTGTACGTCTTATAATCATGTGCATTCCCTCCTGTCAGCCAAATAGTATTCCAGGAAGAAAAGTTGTAAGCTGTGGAATAAAAGTAATCGCTAACAGGGCACCAAACATTACAATATAAAATGGTACACTTGCTTTTACCAATTGCTCAATATTTCTTCCACTTATCGCACTGCACACATAGAGTAATACACCAAACGGCGGTGTCATAAGACCAATTCCAAGGTTAAAAATCATGATTACTCCAAGCTGAAGAGGTGTAACACCAACGGCTGCTACAATTGGAAGAATAATCGGTGTAATAATCAGAATGCTACAGATCATATCCATCAACGCACCCATAACCAGCAGCAATAAATTAATTAATAACAACAAAACTATTTTATTCGAAGATATACTCATCATAAAATTAGTAAGTTTCATCGGTATACGTAAATAAGAAACTACCCATCCAAAAGCTGATGATACCCCGATTAAAGCCATTACCATTGCCAGCGTTTTAAGACTCTTCTTAAACACCCCAAACAGCTCTCTTATAGAAACAGATTTGTAAATAAACAATACGACAATAATAGAATAGACACATGCAATTGCTGCAGACTCTGTCGCTGTAAAAACCCCCGCAACTACACCTACTACTACAATAAGAATTGTGAGGATTCCCCAAATTCCATCAACAAATGCTTTTACTGCAATTTTAAGTGAAAACTTTTCACCTTTAGGATAATTTTTTTTCAATGCCACAAAATAGGAAAATACCATAAGCACGATTCCAAGAAATACACCTGGAATAATGCCTCCCATGAACATCTGTCCAACAGAAACGCCTCCCGCTGCCATACAGTAAATAACCATATTATGACTTGGTGGTATTAGTAATCCCTGAATAGCACTGCTCATTGTAAGTCCTGTAGAAAAATCTTTATCATATCCAGACTTATCCATCATTTCTATCTCAATCGGTCCTAATGACGCTACATCAGCAGTAGGTGATCCTGAAATTCCTCCAAAGAACATAGATGCCAGGACATTCACCATTGCCATACCGCCCCGCATCCACCCGACTAGTGCATTTGCCAGGTTAACCAGTCGATCCGTTATGCCGCCTGCCGACATAATGTCACCCATCAGAATAAAAAATGGGACAGCCATCAGAGAAAAAGAGTTTAAACCTTTAACTGACTGCTGGGCAACTGTCATAAGTGGAACTTTTAAGTATAACAAAGTTAATAATGTAGAAATACCTATTGAAAAAATGATATGATTTCCTGCAAAGATCATAATAAAAAAACTTGCAAGAAGAATAATCGTTCCTACTGTTTCCGTTGACATACTTTCGCCCCCATTCTATAAACCAGCATAATTGCCATAAGTAATCCGCCCACACAAATTGATGCATATAGTATACCCGATGAAATTCCACTGCCTGGAAGTTTTGTTCTGGAAGTCTGTATGACTAATTTAGATCCTTCCCAAAAAAGTATTAAACTAAAAGCAATATTACAAATTGAAAATATGATATCTCGAATTTTAAGTGCTTTTTCTCCAAAAAATTTATCAAATACGGAAATTCTTACATGTGAGTTGTCTTTAATTGCCATGCTGGCTGTGAGAAAAGACATCCACACCATTAAAACTCTGGCAATTTCTTCAGACCACGTGGGAGTGTAACTGAATATGTATCTTCCAATAACGGCAATTGAAATAATAATTACCTGTCCACATAAACAAAGCGCACTGACAAATTCAATCAACTTATAAATTATTTCGAAAAATTTAATTTCATGTTTTTCATCTACCTGTTCTTTCCCCATATGAATACCTCCATTGCCTTAAGCTGCCTATCTGAAACAGCCCGGATGACTCAGTTCACATTCTGATTCACCCGGGCTGCACTTTCACAGATTATTTCTGACAATCTATAATTTCCTGAAGAAGATCTTCATTTCCCTCTGTAAATTCCGAATAGATAGTCTGCGCCGCATCTTTCCACTCCTGCGGATCATCAGGTGTAACAAATTCCATTCCTTTTTCTTCCAGCTGCGAACGATATCCTTCCAAAGCCTCGTCGGAAATCTGTTTAAAGTATTCAGCGCCTTCCTCCATAGCCTCATTGATCACTGCCTGATCTTCCTCGCTTAAACTGTTGAAGAAATCAGAATTAATAATGATGATACTTGCTTCATACTGATGAGGCATATCCAACACATATGAACCAACCTCATAAAAGCTCATATTTAAGATTCCCTTCAGCGGATTATCTGCTCCGTCAACAATGCCAGTCTGCAGCGAACTATATAATTCATTGTAAGAAATAGGAGTTGCAGATGCTCCAAGACTACTTACCATTTTAGTCGCAAGATCATTCGTCTGTACACGAATTTTTAATCCTGCAATATCCTTCAAATTCGCAACTCTTTTATTTTTAAAGAAAAAATAACGTCCTGATGGTTCAAGATAACCAAGTGCTTTTACCATTGTGTCACTTTCTTCTACCTGATTAAGGATTTTCTGTCCAACATCGCTGTCCAGAACCTTGTTAGCACTGTCCAGATCATCAAACACGAAAGGAAGCGCAAGAAGATTCATTGAAGAAACACCTGCATCTGCAAGCCATGATGGATTTGTTCTGGTCATCTGCATAGATCCAGACTGTACTGCCGTCAAAATATCTGTCATTTCTCCCATCTGTCCAGCCGGATATACCTGGACTTCAATTCGACCATCACTTTTTTCATTAACTAATTCTGCAAATTTATATTCAAATTGTGTTTCAACATCATTTTCGGCCTGCACATCTGCAAGTTTAATCACAACATCTGCTGCAAAAACATTTGTCGTACATCCTGTTATTGCTAATCCTAATGTAGTAAGTAATGCTAATCCTTTCTTCATTTGCCTACTCCTTTCATGTATTTACAGAATACATTCAATATTATAAACTATTTTTCAAATTTTTCCAATATCTTTCAGAATACCAAGAGTTACTTTCATTTCTTCATCCGTCGGCGGTGCCAATGGCAGTCTTGCATTTCCAAGTTTGATTCCAGATACTGCTTCTATTGCCGGACGCATAATCGAGTTCGGAAGAATACGGCCATTCTGACCTGTACTCTTGCAGAAACGGTAAAGCGGTTCAAAAGTTTCTTTTGCTTTCTCATTCTCACCAGCCTCAAACGCATCAAAAATTACACGAATTTCATGTCCAAAAATCTGTGCTCCACCAGACACAAGTCCCATAGCTCCCTGCACAATCGTTGGAAGAAGCATTACATCGTCTCCATTATAAATTGCAAAATCTGGATCAACATCTTTTGTTGCAAGGAAGAAGTCTGTAACCTGTGTTGGATTGATTCCAGCTTCATCTTTGATTCCAATAATATTAGGAATTTCTGCAAGTCTTCTGACTGTTTCCGGTTCCATATTCACACCTACAAAAATAGGTATATTATAAAGCATAATATTTACCTTTGTATTCTCAGCCAATTTCTTATAGTGCAGATAAATACCTTCCTGTGTGGGTTTATTATAAAATGGAACTACTACAAGACAGGTTTCTATTCCAAGTTCCTCTGCTTTCTGTGTCAGCGCAATAGTTTCTTTAGTACTTGCACAGCCAGTTCCTGCAATTACTGGCATTCGTCCTGCTGCAGCCTTTATAGCTGTTTCCATCAACTTGACTCTTTCATCAAATGTTAAAAGACTTGCTTCTCCTGTTGTTCCTGTAACGATCAAAGAATCTCCTAATTTATTAGTAATGATATAATCAATCAATTTTTCGTACTGAACATAATCAACTTCTTCATTTTCTCCATAAGGTGTAATAAGCGGTACCAGAATCCTTCCATATTTAGCAACAAATTTGTTCATAACTCATTTCCTCCTTTAATCTTTACATTTTATTTTTACTTTGTGAATGCTTCACGAATTGCTTTCTTTTCTTCTTCTGGTAAATACGTAATTGGACTTCTACAATATCCACAATCACGTCCCAGACACTTCAATGCATATTTCATTTTAATTGGGAACTGGTTGCCTCCAAGAACCTGCCATTTTTTATATAAAGACTGTTGAATTTCCAGTCCACGTAAATGCTCTCCTGTCTGCGCACATTTCCACATTTCTACCGATTCCTTAGGGAATACTGACAAAATCGCCGAAATTGCACCTTTGGCCCCCAGATCAAAGCAAGAATAAATCATATCATCTGTAGCCGCATATACACGACCTTTACCTTCAATTTCCATAAGGTCTGCGTACAGAGCCTGTATTCCTCCAACACTCTGCTTTATTCCCATAATATATTCCGTTTCGTTTAACAACCGATGGAACAAATCAGGATATATCGTATTTTGTGGAATCACATTATAAATAATTGTTGGAAGTTGAACTTCTTCAGAAATTGTATTATAAAAATCAAACATACCTTCTGCATTTGGTACCAGGACATTATAAGCAGTAGGTGTAACCATAATTGCATCTGCCCCTGCTTCCTTTGCAGTTTTTCCAGCTCTGACAGCATCTCTTGTACAAGTTCTCATTATTCCGCAGACAACCGTTTTATCTGATCCTTCTTTTACGTATTCTCTGGCTATTTTAATCAGTTGAGTCAGCTCTTCATCACGTAATGTCGGTCCTTCTCCGGTACTTCCTCCAACACTGATTCCATCAGCGCCTGCATCCAGACAGATTTCCATTTCACGCCTGATTTTTTCTTCATCAATTTCTCCACTTGCCGTGAATGGAGTAACAATCGGGGGAATTATCCCTTCATACTTTACACTCATATGTTTTCTCCTCTCTTTGTTATATTGTCTTATGTTTGATTGTTTGTTTGTAGGATTGTCTTACAATTTGTATATTAGTCTTTTTCTTTCATCTTGTCAACATGAAATATCATTTCTGTCATAATGTCTCTTTTTTTGCCACATTTTTTATGCATTTTGCATAATTCTGCAATCATTTTATCAGTACCCAAAAATATTGTATAATGTCCTACAATGTACTTGACATATATTTTTTTATCCTCTATGATAATTAAAACTGTATCTCGTCATAGTTTTAATAAAAAATGCAACAGGGAAGGAGGCCATATGTATGGAACCAATTAAACGTGTGCCACTCGTTCACCAAGTAGAAGAACGAATTAAAGATTTGATTAAAGAGGAAAAATTACAGCCTGGTACAAAATTACCTACAGAAAAGGAGCTCTGTACGAACTTAAATGTCAGTCGTGGAACTGTACGAGAAGCATTCCGTTTTCTTCAAGCTAAGGGAATTGTTGAATTAAAGACAGGAAAGGGCGCTTTTGTTGCAGAAAAAAAGGCAGAAAAACCATCTCCTGCCATCAACTGGCTTGTAGCTAACGAAACTGATCTTAGAAATGTTTTCGAATTAAGATACGCAATTGAACCCATTGCTGCAAAAATGACTGCTGAAAAAATTGATGAAGAAGGCATCATATGTTTAAAAAATATTCATAAAGAATTTTGCGATGCTGCTGCAAAAAATGATGCTAATAATCTTGCCCTCATGGACGAAAAATTTCACTCTGAAATTATAAAAAGATGTGGAAATAACTTAATGATTGATGTTATGGAACGATTAAATATGGGATTAAAGGATTTTAGAAATAATACTTTTTCAATTAAACAAAATGTCAAAGATACTATTGGACCTCACGAAAAAATTTTAAAAGCAATTATAACAAAGGATTCTGCAAAAGCAGAACGTGAAATGAAAAAACATATTGTGTTAATGGAAACCAATCTCACATTAAACATTGTAACATTAAAAGATGAATAGGCAAAACCTGCATATGCGTTGAAGTTTACAACACATATGCAGGTTTTACAATATTCAAAAATCAAATTTTGCCTTATATGTCTCGGGATTTTGGCAAAAAACATGCCAAAACACCTCGTGGGATAGTGCCGTGTGAACAGTTACCGATCATATCATTGTCATCAGTACAGTTCCTGCCGTGATCAGGACAACCCCTGTTGCAGATTTCCGTGTCAGTTTTTCGTGGAAAACAATCCAGGAAAAAGCAATTGTCACGAGGATACTCAGCTTATCGATAGGCACAACAACGCTCGCCGGGCCTTCCTGCAATGCCCGATAATAACACAGCCAGGATGCTCCGGTCGCAATTCCGGAAAGTCCGATAAAAAGAAGTTCTTTTTTCTCGATTTTTCCAACCTCATGCTGTTTTCCTTTCATAAATACCATCAGCCATGCCATTGCAAGAACAACTGTTGTACGGATCGCAGTACCCAGGCTTGAATCAATCCCGGAAATTCCAATCTTTCCAAGAATTGCTGTCAGACTTGCAAATACTGCCGACAGTACCGCATATATGAGCCAGCTCCCATCTTTCGCAGTTGTCTCATCTGTCGTTTCCTTTCTGGTTATCATCATCATGGTTCCGATTCCGATCAGACAAACACAGCCCGCTTTTGCCCAGGACAGGCCTTCATGAAGAAAAATCAGAGCCAGAAGAATCGTCAGGATCGTGCTTGATTTGTCAATCGGTACAACTTTATTGATGTCTCCTTTTTGCAATGCGTGGAAATAACAAAGCCAGGATGCTCCCGTTGCCAGACCGGAAAGCACAAGAAACAGCAAAGTCATTCCGCTTATGTCCTTTATTCCGGACATTGTTCCTGTTACAAATACCATCAGCCAGGAAAACAAAAGCACCACGATCGTCCTCACAGCTGTTGCCACATCAGAATCCGTTTTCTGAATTCCACACTTTGCAAGAATTGCTGTGATTCCTGCAAAAAACGAAGATCCCACCGCATACAGAATCCACATATAAATCCCCCTGGTAATTTTTCCTATTACATAAAAAGAGCAGGTTTACACCCGCTCCATTTATTTCTCAGTCTTCGTCAAAATTTGCTGCGTATACGCCTTCCGGAAGTCTCATGGTAAGAATTCCCAGATTAAATTCATGATCCATAATGGTGATGTGATATTCAAAGATCACATCATCCTCAAACTTGGACAGTAATACATAACTGCCATTTTCTTTTCCTTCAATCTGATCACAGATATCTTCGTAAACAGCCTGACCGGAAATCTCTCTCGGGTATCCTGCTGCCTTGATCTTCTCTTCAATTGCCTGGTATAATTCGTCCACGTGTGCGTCCTCCTTAATATCTTACCCCGAAACCTCGCTCTTCCTCATCAACCGGAAGACTGCGTTTTCGGATGTCATCAATCTCTATATAACGGTCATTGTAAAGTGCCTGCAGGATCTTGTCAATATCTTCTTCCAGTCCCTGCAATTCAGTGGAGACGGAGCCATCATATTCGTTTCTCGCCCAGCCGGTCACACTGTATTTCTCAGCCAGATATCTCAGCTTGTAGCGAAATCCGACTCCCTGGACTCTTCCATAGAAACATATGGATACTCTGATCTTGTGCATGTCGTTACCTCCATATCCATCTTATTCGCCTCCGTTCTTCATTCTGGAAAACTTATCTTCCAGAACCTTCACAAGCCGATATCCAAGATATCCGGCGATGATTCCAATTACCACACCACCAAGGACATCCGTTGGATAATGTACATACAGATATAATCTCGATACCGCGATCAGACAGGCGAGCACCAGTGCCGGTTTCCAGAGCTTCTTTTCCCCGGCAAAATACAGTGCAGCTGCAGAAGCAAACGATGCCGCTGTATGCCCAGACGGAAATGAATAATCGCGAAGTTTTGCAACCAGAAGCTGTATGCCTGTATTTACATCATACGGTCTGATCCGCGCCACGAGATTTTTTAACAATACGTTGCATAATAATAAATCTATGATCAAGGCAGCCGCCATGACTACACCTGTTTTTCTCATCTTCGGTATCAAAAGAAACAGGACCGTCAATATGATCCAGAAAATCCCTGCATTTCCAAGCTTCGTAACAGATGTCATAAATTTGTCCAGCACAGGTGTATGCAAGGTCCGGAACCAGTCCAGAATCTTTAGCTCAATATTCATAGCTTTCACTCCATTCTTTCAGTCAGCGGAGCTTTCTCATTTCTCCATCAATCAGAAATACTTTGTCTCCCTCATTGATGTCCAGCTCATATAACCGGGCATCTTTTTCCTGAACAGTCATCTCCTGACCTGTATAATTGCTTTTCAGAAGGACATTATCCTTCACTTCCATCCCGTCCGGACGCCCCTCACATCCGAAATCAGGCTCATCGATACGTAAAACATTGAATGTTTCAAGCATATATGTCTCCCCTTTTATTACCAAATATCAGACTTTCGTGTATACGTTACTCTTTTTCCCCTTCATTCGCATCCTCCATCGTGATGCATTCCTGCATCTGTGCCTCTGTATAATACAGGCGCAATACAGCCTGCGGACAGTTGATATTGACAACCGCCGTTTTATTTTTCTCTTCACCGGCTTTGCGGATCAGTCCAAGAAGTTCATTCAAAACCTCTCTGGTCAGATAACCGCCTCTCCAGTGAAAGGTCAGTGTTTTTCCTTTTTTGGCTGCCTGAAGTGAACGTTTATACACATCTTCTGTCTTTGTGAATGACAGTTTCTTTTCTTTGTAATAAAAGTGATCATGGTCTGTACAGTGCGGTGCTGCTGCGATCAGTGGCTCATGATCTTTGAAAATCTGTTTGTCATCCAGATTAAAGTAATCATAACGAATATCTTCGACTTTGTCACTCTTGCCAAGTGTATTATCAAATGTTGCATCCAGATGATAGTATGTACCGCCGATCCGGACAATGTTCCAGGTATGACGGTATTTGATCCCTTTTTCCGGATTATTCCCGCATATTGCGATCACACACCAGACTCCCAGCGCATCGAGAAGAACTTTCACTGCTTTTGCAATGCCTTCACAGACTCCCACGCCCTGTCCCAGAGGACCAATGATCTCATGGGAATATGCCTTCTTGAGCTTATCATAATGTACATTCTGACAGATAAAGTCATGTACATATTTCTCCTTTTCCCACTCCGAAAGGCTCTGTGCCGGGCGCACCAGTTTCTCTACTCTGGATTTCATTGCCTTTTGATGCTCTTTTATTTTTCCCTTATCAAACAGATATTCCGGGATAAAAATAATGTTCGGTGAATCTTTATAATAACGATATTTATATCCCGTCGCCCAGAAAATCTCCGGATGATCCAGCCGGAGCTGAAAGAAAACATTGTATAAATCTTCTCCGTCCAGTGCCGGAATCTGGAATTCATCCGCCAGGCTGGTGATTCCCTGAAGGATGCCATGATAAGCAGCCTGTTTCTGTTTATCCATATGGTTGTAGTAATACTGCTCCATTGTACTTCTCCTGGGGTTATTTCATAGAATACTGCATCATTTCATAATGTAAGATACAGCCCTCGTAGATTTCCATCGGAAGAAGTGCCCTCGCGACCAGCTTCAGTTCCTCCTCCGGGCGGTCGATTCTCTGCAGATGTGCATAATCTCCATCAATCTGTTTCACTTCATAATCACATTCTAACATCGGTATTTTCCTTTCTCGTAATCTTGATTTTGTTGTTTCATAATTTATTGTTACTGCATTCTTATCAAAATAGTAATTTCTCTTTATCATAACACAAGAGGAAGAGTTTTTGCACTCTCCCTCCTGTAGTCTTTTTATAAAAATTATTTTACTGTTACTTTGATTTTTACTGTCTTCTTTCCAGATTTGACTGTAATTGTAACTTTTCCTTTCTTCTTAGCTGTTATAACACCTTTGGAATTGACAGTTGCTACCTTGTTATTGGAGCTTTTAAAAGTAATTTTTTCCATTGAAGTAAACGGAAGACGTACTGGTTTTAATGTCATTTTCTGTTTCATTTTCAGAGTAGTATTCTTACCAATACCTGTAATTTTAGTCGTTTTTACATTGCTCTTCTGTACTTTTACTATAATCTTCTTTTCAATTCCACTCTTAAGTTTAACAGTTACTGTCGCTTTTCCCGTTTTCTTCTGCGCTGTTAATTTCCCATTACCAGATACTTTAACAACCTTAGTATTACTTGATTTCCATGATGCAACCGAATCTCCATTTGCCATTTTAGTTATTTTTAGACCAGTTGTTGACTGTTTGACTTTAAGAGTAACACTGGTTGTATTAAGCGCAATGACTGGTTTTACTTTATTATTCAGAGTTCTTTTCTCAGTTTTTTTACATTTACTACATGTTCTTTTCTGAGTTTCACCCTTAAAAACAGTTGCCTTATTTAAAGTTTTCCACTTGCTCCAACTATGCTTGCACTCTGTCGTAGTATGATCATCTTTTCCTGTTTGGTCATCTTTACTTTCTGATAATACAGTCACAGAAACTTCTACTGTAATATTATTTTCTTTATCTGCAACACCTCTTATAACTGTTTTTCCTGCTTTTTTCGCACTAACCACACCATTTGCAGATACCTCAGCTACAGACTCATCAGAAGAAGTCCAATTAACTTGTGGAACTGTTGCATTGGATGGCAAAATATCAAAGTCAATCAGTTCGCGCTCTCCCTCTTTCAAGCTCAAATCCTTTTTATTTATCTGTATAGATGTCACTGAAACATACTGTTCTGAGGAAGTCTGTCCTTCATACTCTTTAACAACTTTATCATCTTTAATCAGTTCACACTTTGTTTTTTCTTCTGATATAGCGGAAATCTGAATTTCATTTCCTTTTTGTACAGGAATATTAAATACTGATTTCTGAACTTCACTTCCATCGTCTGAAATAGTAGATGTATGGAAATCTACCATACCAAGATCAACTGCTTTGCATTTCAGAGAATATCCACTATTAACAGGTAGCCGGACAATTTTTATATAATCATCCTTTACAGGTTCATGAACCACACTATAATAAATATTTCCAATGGTTCCGCTCTCTTCCACTCCATCTTTCATAGTATGAATCAGATTTCCAGAGACATCATAGATTTCTACATCTACCGGGCAGGCAACTACAGAAGTTGACATTTCTTTCAATACTCCACTGGCTTTCATCCATTGCAGATTAGATTTTAATGTTTCTGAAATTCCTTTCGATGCTCCATAAGCACCCTTCCATGAAATTCTGGCTGTTTCCATCATCTTCTGAAGGTTTTCTTCTCCTACCATACGAATCTTCAATAACATATAATATGCATATACTGTTTTTTTCGCATTTTCTGCTTTTGTAGAATCTGCTCCCGTAAGATATTCCATTCGGGTGTTTATCAGCCATCTGCTTATAGAACTTCCAATATATGCTATACAACGCATATTGTCCTTCTGTTTCTGAACATCATCCGTTTTAAAAAGTAAATTTGAAAGATCAACAGAGTAATGTAAACTGGTTTTTATGATTTCTCCATATGGCAATGCAGCAATAACTTTTCCTACTAATTTGTCATATACCTTGTTTGCAACTTCATTCTCTATATCACCTGCTAATAAGTTTGTCAATTCACGCCAACCGCCATGTAATGCATTATATAACTCCTGTGCCGCATTTTTTACAGGAACCGATCCGGTATCATTCGCAATGAATAACAACATTTCTTCATACATTTTATCTGCATTTAGAAGTCTCTGGATATCATAATAATTATTTATTGTCTTTTCTCCTAATGAAAGAACCTTTGTGGCATCACTAATGAAGTCAGCACCTTCTACAACTCTATTAATAAATGTCTTTGATTTTGCAAAAGATTCGATACATTTTACTACTTTTGAATCAGCTGAATATCCACCCTTCATCTGTAAATATGCAGATATAGTTACATCCTTTCCACTTTTCAAAAATTCAGCAATCTGATCTTTTGTACATAGTTCTGCCAATGAATTTATCTCTTCACTATTTAAACCGTAATTAACTGCAAATGCCCAATTAGCATTCTTGAAAGAATCCACAAAAATGCCTGCATATTTCTCACCTGCCTCTGCCTTTGCCAACATGCTTACTTCCGATTCTTGTTCTTTCAGCAATGCGAGGAGTACATCTCGTGCCTGCTCTTTAGTTGTGTCCTTTATGAAAATATCTCTCCAGCCATCTAAACCTCTGTAAATCATGTTCGACATTGTTTCAACCAATTTCTCAGAATTACTTGAATCATAATATGCTACCGACTGTGTACACAGGAAGTTATCACCATGAATCAGATAATTCATACTGTTACTTGTTCCCTTATCCAATAACCACTGATCCAAAGTCGAGGAATAATCATATTCATGAGAACCAATAACATCCCCTAATGATTCAAATGGAATATTATGTGCAACCGCATATGTTTCTGCATAACTGCCACTATAACCGTAAATGGTAATATTTTTACAATTATAAAATGTATTATCTCCTATAGAAGTTACAGATTCAGGGATGATTACTTTTTTTAGTGAATCATTTTCATTTTCGTAACTGCAAAAATAATCCGGTATTGTATGCACTCCATCTACAAATTGAATTTCTTTCAAGTACAATGCTCCATCTATTATTCCAAGACCTTTGGGATACCACAAATCTCCATTTTCTATTGTACTTGGTATTGTCAATTGCCTGATTTTCGTCCCACTAATAAATCTCTGGTCTATGTTTTCTATTCCTTCTGGCAACTCAATGCTTTTTAAATTTTCACAACCTTTAAAAATACAACCACCTATATTCTTAGTGTGTTTTGGAAATTTTACCGCTTCTAATGATATATCATTCATAAAGACATTCCAAGCTAGCTCTAATTGATATGTTTCACCAGCTAATTCATCTTTATCACTCTCTTCAAATATTATTTTTTTCAAATTTGCACAATTAGCAAATGCTCCACTTCCTATTATCCTTACATTTTTTCCTATTTTGATTTCTTCAATTCCTGAACATTTATTAAATGCACATGTATCTATCATTGTAACGCTTTCTGGTATAATTACCCTTTGAATATTTTTATTCTCCGTCATATTACTACAAAAGCGCTCGGGTATTGTTTGCATTCCTTCTGTAAATGTAACTTCTTCCAAATGCAATGCCCCAGCTGTTACTCCATCAGTTTTGCCTTCGTAGGTATCTTTACCGCCCCACTTCACCGTACTCGGTACTGTCAGACTGGTGATTCCCGTTCCTGCAATAAATTGATAACCTATACTTTCCAACCCTTCCGGTAAAGTGATACTTTTTAGTTCACTATGTCCAGCAAAAACCTCAGAATCTATAACCGTAACTTTCTTTCCGTTAATTTTCGCCGGTACAGAAACAAAATCTTCCGTTCCTGTATAATTTGTAATTTTTACTCCACCGTTATATTCTTCATAACCAAAGTCTCCATATGTATTCTGTGCAGAATCACCTACTGCCTCTATGTCTGATTCTTCTACACCATCATCAAAAGATACTTCTGCTTCCTCTTCTTCTGATATTTCCTGTTCTATAGTTACTTCATCCTGTGATTCCTCTGATTCATCTTCCTCAATCTGTTCCTCATTTATTGAGGCATCTTCTTCCGAATCAAAATCAATTTCTGAATCATCTGTTATATCCTCTCCTTCTGTTCCTTCATCCTCTGTCATGCCTTCTGTCTCATCCGAAAAGTCGTCTGCATATATTATGCTCGTCGAGCTTATTGAAGTTATACTGAGTACCAATGTCATAAACCATGCATATATTCTTTTTCTCATAGTTCCTCTCCCTTTTAAAAATGCCTGCGATAAAATTAACCGCAGGCACTCGACTTTACTTAACTGTTACTTTGATTTTTACTGTCTTCTTTCCAGATTTGACTGTAATTGTAACTTTTCCTTTCTTCTTAGCTGTTACAACACCTTTAGAATTAACCGTTGCTACTTTCTTATTGGAAGTTGCATATGTAACTTTTTGTTTGCTCGTTACAGGTGTAATTTCTGTACTAAGTTTCAGAGTCTGTTTAAGTTTTAATGTTACATTAGAAGCTATCTTCTTACCGCTCACTTTATTATTTACTTTTAAGCTCTGGGTTGCAACATCCGTCTTCTGAACTCTAACTTTAATGGTTTTTGTCAAGCCACTTTTCAACTTGACCGTAATCCGTACATTTCCTACCTTTTTAGCTGTAATCTTACCATTTTTAACTATTGCAACCTTCGAATTGCTACTTGTCCATGCTGCTACACTATCACCTTTGCTCAAGCCAGTCACTTTAACTGTAAAAGCCTGTTTAACCTTCAATGGAAGCGTCCCAGCAACTACATTAAGTTTGGCAGTTGGCTTAAGTTTTGCAATTGGCTCTATCTGTTTTGCTTTTTTACAAACTGTACAGTTTCTTTCTCTGGTTCCTGTCGTAACTGCTGTCGCTTTTTTAGTTACAGTCCATGCACTGTATTTATGTCCCAGTGCCGGAATTTTAGTTTTCTTTAATGCCTCATTTGGATGATTCTGACATTTTTCAACTATCTCACCAGCCTTCATGCATGTTGGAGCTGTTCTGCTTATCTCCTTCCAATCACAGATTTTATTTTCATCTCGAATTATAAATGAAATAGTTTCTGGCTGATTTTCTGAATCGTTTCTTCCTCTAATCAGATAAACTTCTCCAGCTTCAAGATAAATTTTTCCTTTATTCTGACCTTTACATTCACTGCCACCAACATTCTCTATTTTTATAAGATCCTTTCTGCCGAATGATCCGCCTTCAATCCAAACCTTATCTATTGAGAAATAATTTTCAGCGCCTGCTCCATTTTTTTCAAATATATAATATCCAGAAGTCCCAGGAATAAAACAAAATCCCTGTCCTTTTCCTGGCATCTGATTTTCGTTTAAAGTCGGAATATTATATACCTTGCCCGGCTGAATCTGAGTCAGACTGGCAAGTGATTTACAGGAAATACTCTGTGTATCTGTATAAATATCCGTTCTTTTATTATAATCTTTATAACTAAATTGAACCTTATAAGTAATATATGAATCCTTAATCTGTGATTCTATTCTCAGACTATTCACCCAAATTACATTTCCATATGAATCACTAATGTTCCAGTTTCTATTTGTATCATTTACCTTCTGATCAAATCTGTATGTCTTCGCCGAATTATCTGCATATGTGACTTCTATGCCAAATATATCCTTCAGCTCCTGGAACAGCTGAAATGAATTTGTATCTATATTTTCAAGTCCTGCAAGTCTGACATTTTTAATCTGTTTTTCTTCCTTCTTGGCAATTGAAACAGAAAGTTGCCCCATATCTACTATTGAAAGATTATAAGAATATGTTTTTCCCTTCTTCAGTCTAGCCCCCAGACAAAACGGCTTTGTTGAAGCATTTGTATCATTATAATAATCATCTTCTCCAACCGACCATCTGTCTTCCAGAGTTATATTTGTAACAATGTCATCATTTCCAGAAAGTTCAAACACATAATACCCATCTTCTTTTGGTGTAAATTCACATGTAAAATCAAAAAGTCCGAATTCATTACGTGTATTTTCGGTAATACTCAGCTTCTGTGTTCCTTCTTCCAACGTTACATATTCATCCGCCACTACTTCATGAATACCAGATATCCCAGTCTGATCACTTTCACATTCAATTTCTTCTCCATCAGAAAATATATCTAACCCCTGCTGTTCATCAAAATCCTCTGTACTTTCTAAATCCTCCCCAACTTCATCCGTATCTTCAATTTCAATGTCTGAAGCTTCTTCCTTCTGCTCATCTGGTGTTTCCACATCTCCGAATTCATCTGTGGTCTCTTCAGACAAATCAACTGCAAAATCTGCTGCCTTTAGCGCAACAACCGTTCCATCCAAATTAGTAAATGTCAATGCGGCTACCATTAATAATGCTAATTTTTTCTTCTTCATATACATGTCCTCCCTTTATAATGTCTTTCTACTAATTATAGGAGTTCTATCCTTTTACGACAAGATGGGGCACTTTTTGTTGACATCTTTTTAATTCACCATGTTCATTTTTCAAATGACTTAATTTCATAAAAGTGTTATAGTTATAACATAAAATGTGAAAGGTGCTATGTCCGAATGAGTATATTTTCCGATTCTTTAAAACATTATATTGAAAGAAATAACATACGTGTTCTCCCATTAGCTCGATACTGTGATATAGAACGTTCTACTGTATACAAATTTATCACTGGAAAACGGCTTCCTCATTCCCTTGAACTCGTTGAAAAAATGGCACAATTTATGCGTCTCAGTCCCCTGGAAACTGAAAAGCTGAAAAATGCATGGAAAATCGTATCTATTGGACCAGATATTTATTATTCCAGAAAAAGTGTAGAAGATTTTATCTGTCATTTTCCTTGCAAACCATTTTCTCCATTGCCAGTCCCTTCTATATCTGTATCCGACAATGTAAGACAAGATTGTACTGTTCTGTCTTCTCAACAATATATAGACAATTATGTGCATCAGATAATTTTAGCTGAAGCCAACAAGAAACATGGTAAAATAGGTCTATTTCTCCAACCAGATTATCCTTTTTTATTCAGACTATTATCTAGCTTGAATCCTTCTGGTGCCCTTATTATCGATCACATTATCTGCCTACAGCCCAAACCTTTTTTTAATGAACAGCATCAAGCATATAACATCCAATATTTAACAGAATTATTTCCTGTATATATAAACGGATTAAATTATAATACGTGGTATTACTACAATGATATCCAAGCCCTGTTCCATAATCCCGGCACATTGCCTTGTATGATTCTGACATCTGATGCTGCAATTATGTGCACCGCAGATTATCAAACAGGTTTTTATTATACAAATCCTGAATGTGTGACAACTTTGTGGACTCTGTTTAAGAATAATCAGGACAAATGTTCGATTCTGTTTAAACCGGTTTCAATGTCACCTGAAAATCATCTTATGCTTTTTGATTCCATTGATGATTCTACAATTGAAGCAGAAAAACACATTACTGGTATTCAACCAGAAGCTTGCCTTACTCCATTTATCACAAAAGATATTTTATTAGATCGTTTTAATCACGATCTTCCTCAGTCAGATTACATGATCACATCACTAGCTGCTATATTTGCCAAAAATAAAACTCGCATCTCACATGATAATTTTCGTATTTATTTTACTGAAAGAGGCGCTTTGCATTTTGCAGAAACTGGTTTGATTGAAGAATTTCCTGATGAATTTTATCATCCATTTACTATCTCCCAACGTATTTATCTTCTCAAGAAAATTCAAATGTGTTGCGAAAAAGATTTTTATCGTATATTAAGGGAACCTTTACGCCAATTACCAGAAAATCTACATTTATGTGTCCGTGAAAACGATTGTGAATTAACTTATAATACCAACAATGGAAAAACAGTTTTCCTTATCATCTGTGAAAATCAGCTTTTTGAAATCTTTAATGATTATTTATCCAATATGGATGAATCCAACTATTATACTCCTCAGGAAGCAATAGCTATACTGCAAAGGATCATTGATAAGCTTATATAAGAACAAAGCGGACAAGTCCGCTTCAATCTCCCTGAATCCCTCAATCTTTGAGGGACTTGCTACGCTTTGCGCACCAGATGCAGTCTGCTTTAGCAGACATATTCCACATGCATCTGGTCGCATCCTCGCGGAGCGTTTTTCTAACTATCTTATAACCATCCGTTTTCAACTTCTTCTTTTAACTCAACGAACATTTTATAGAACTCATTTTTCGCCT
>JAERMT010000164.1_pt1 | contig 41579 bp, 42 predicted proteins | sample 9267081 | NCBI WGS metagenome assembly JAERMT01 (sample SAMN17071939, study PRJNA684904) | human gut metagenome | isolation source: diarrhea sample from child under the age of five | host: Homo sapiens | place: South Africa: Mafikeng, Mafikeng Provincial Hospital | collected 2019-09
GAAATTCCAGTTCGGCAAACTCCGCATCAGTCAGCAGTTTCAGCTTTTCGATAACACCCTCCGACAGTTCCCGCAGGGCGGTTTCATCGGGCATCAGGTAGCACTGCATGAGCCGCAGTTCGTGGACAAGCCCCATCCGGGTGCCGGTGTTGTAGAGCATCATCAGCATCAGTTCCTCATGGTTAAAGTTCATGTTCAGCCCTCACTTTCCGGCATACCGTGGGATTGCACTCCGGGGCATCGCACTTTTCCTTTAGATTCATCAGCACCGAAGGGCGTTCCGGCTGCTTGTCCAGAAACCCCGGCAATTCCTTGAAGCCGATGCTGTCCACATAATGCACAGATATCTCGCCATTGCGTTTGAGTGCGATCACATCGCTGACGGACAGGCTGTGCCCCTCAAAATCCTGCGGACGGGAGAGGTTGAACATCTGAAACAGTTCTTCCAGAACCTCGTTGTCCGGCACATCCTGCCACATGGCGGGCAAATCAGCATAGTAGGTGACCTCATAATGCTCCGGGTCTGGCGTTTTGCCCCGACGATGCAGTTCCCGCATGGAAGCAAATCTTTCATCGAGGATTTTTTCGTCATGCCGCAGCTGCATCACCATATAAACATCGCACCCTGCGTTCAGAAACTTCTGCGGGATGTCCGTCATGGGTTCACCGTCAAAATTCTGGTTCCATTTTTGCTGCATCGTCCACCTCACAGTTCTGGCGCAGAACGTGCAGAGGATTTTGGCGCAGACGTATCACTTGCCAGTTCTGCCAGCTTTTCCAGTGTGGAAGGGCGATGGTCTGCGCTCCGTTCCTCGGCTTCCGCAACTTTATCCATAACGGCATCGTAGTCCTGCAACAGCCGCCGCCCCTTTTCCATGTGGTGCGCTTCCAGAATCTGCTCACGGGCTTCCTGAATGGTCAGTTCCGGGGCATCCAGCTGTCCGCCGTCCATCACGGAATAATCGCTGTGGTAGAGGGTGTAGTCCCATCCATCCTCACAGGACTGGATGGCAAGGTAGCCTTTGCCGCCCAGTTCCCACGCCGCCTGCTCGTCCTGTGTCTGAATCTCCGGGTAGAAGTCGGCATGGTTTCGTTCCATGACTTCGGCAAACTGGCAGATGTGGAACACATTGCCCAGACCGCCCATGTCAAAGTGATAATCATCCAGATGTTCCAGCCGTGCCGTAAAGCTGCGCCCATCCGGGTAATCCACCTGTACAACGCCGCCATCGGGAATGCGATAGAGGTCATCATAGTGGCTGTTGATGAGACGAATATCCTTCGGCAGCGTTTCCGGCTCCCAGATGCGCCGTCTGCCGATGCCCGCCTGCGGGATGTTTTCGAGGATCTTTACGCTTTCCTGTTGGATGGCCTTACGGTCATCGTCCGAAAGTTCAAACAGATACCAGTTCCGGGCGGCAGGGATGGTGTTTTGTCCATCTGGCGGCAGATTCTTTTCCGAGATCTGCCCGCTTTCCAGCGGCTCACCAGTTACCTTGTTGTAGGTGGCAAAGCCGACTCCCGCACCGTTTTCCCGGAGGTGGAGATAGCGTTCATCGTTGATAAGGTAAACCGCTTCTTTTTTCTGCTCCATCAGCAGCCACCTTCAAATTCCAGAGAAAACTTGCTGCGGCCATCCGCTTCACAGGACAGCAGGACGGTGGCGTTGTAGGTCTTGCCCTTGGCACTCTTGCAGTCCTTCAGGCGGACACGGCCATCCCGCAGCAGCTTGTCCGCCGCATGAGCATCCAGACGCTTGCCCAGACGCTTGAAGAACGCATTGTCCTTCCACAGCACGAAGCGGCACTCCCGGTTCTCGCAGAACCAGCCCTTTTCACGTTCCACAACAGATTTGCCACAGTTCGGACAGACACCAATCACTTTATTTTTCATAAGCACATTCGCTCCTTTCACGGCCTCGGTGGTGTTCACCAACGAGGAGATCATATCTTTGATTTCAGTCATAAATGTTTCCGACTCCATCTCGCCGCGCTCCACGCACAACAGTTTTGTTTCCCAGTCGGCGGTCATTTCCGGGGATTGGATTTCTTCGGGCATCACGGTGATGAGGGCTTTTCCCTTATCCGTGGGCAGCAGCACCTTGGTTTTCTTGTTGCCCTTGCGTTCCAGAAAACCCTTCTGCACAAGCTTTTCAATGGTGGCGGCACGGGTAGCCGGGGTGCCGATGTCCTGACGCTCCACGCCCTCCGGCATACTGTCTGCACCCGCTGCCTGCATAGCTGACAGGAGGGTATCCTCCGTGTAGGATTTCGGCGGCGAGGTCTGTCCCTCTTTCAGTTCGGCATCAGCAACGCTGCACTGGCTCTGCTCTTGCGCATCGGGCAGAACAACTGCTTCCTTTTGCTTGCCCAGAAGTTCCCCCAGCATTTTTCGTTCCATGGCTTTCCATCCGTCGGACAGCACCACCTTGCCTTTTGCGGAAAACTCCTCTCCGGCGCAGATGGTGGTGAGCGTAGTTTCTGCATAGCGGTGCGGTTCGCCTACGGCGCAGAGCAGCCGTGCGGAAATCAGCCGCAGGACATTCCGCTCTCCGGCAGGGAGGGCGGCAAGGTCTGCTTTTGCCATGCTTTTCGTGGGTAGCAGCGCATGGTGGTCGGTGACCTTGCTACCGTTGATGATCTGCTGCACATGGATGGGAACCGGCTCCTCCACGGCAAACGCCTTGCCCGTGTCCGTCACCAGCCCCGGAAGGGATGCCGCCATATCCTCCGTCAAAAAGCGGCTGTCCGTGCGGGGATAGGTGATGAGCCGTTTTTCGTAAAGACTTTGGGCATAATCCAAAGTCTGCTGTGCCGTAAATCCCAGCAGACGGTTTGCATCCCGCTGCAATGCGGTAAGGTCATAGAGCTGCGGCGGGCTTTCGGACTTTTCCTTGCGTTCCATCTTCTGCACCGTAACACGCTCCTCCTTTCGGCATTTGGAAAGCAGCAGTTCAGCATCCGCTTTCTGGGCAAATCGTTTGCTGGATGCAGTGCCGCCGTCTGCAAGGGTCAGGGCAACCGTGTAGAATTTCTCTGGCGTGAAGGCGGCAATGGCAGCTTCCCGCACCACCGTCATGGCAAGCACCGGGGTCATAACACGCCCTACCGCCAAGGGTTGGTTGTACAGGCATGAAAAAAGTCGGGACGCATTGATGCCGGCCATCCAGTCGGCGCGTTCCCGGCATAAAGCCGCCTCATACAAGGTATCGTATTCAGTTGACGGTTTGAGATGGGCAAAGCCCTCCCGGATAGCAGATTCCTCCATGCTGGACAGCCATAGGCGAGAAACAGGCTTTTTGCACTCGGCTTGCTGATACACCAAACGGAAGATCAGCTCGCCTTCGCGCCCTGCGTCCGTAGCGCAAATCACACTGTCCACATCCGGGCGGTGCATAAGTTTTTTCAGGATGCCAAACTGCTTTTTGGTGCTGGCAGACACCAGATACTGCCACTTCTGCGGCAGGACAGGTAGGTCAGCGATGCTCCACTTAACGAACTTCTCATCGTAGATATTGGGTGGCGCAAGCTCCACCAGATGACCAACACACCAGCTGACAAGATAGCCGTTCCCTTCAAGATAGCCGTCCTGACGGCTGGTGGCACCGAGGACTTTGGCGTAGGACATGGCAACCGAGGGTTTTTCTGCTATAACTAGAATTGAAATAAGCGTTCCCTCCAATCTGTTTTCATTTGGATATGTACGGCGGCAAATGCCGCCTTGAAATCAGATGGGTTCGGTGTCCTGCTCGTCCGGGGCTTCGCCCTCATCCGGCATATCGGTAGGGATCTCAAAATCGCCCTTGTCCTCGGTGTAGTTTGCATCGGGGTCAAGGGCTTCTTTTTCGGCCTGCTTTTTCTGCTTCTGCTTTGCGAAAGCGTAGAAGCCGCCGCCTGCCGCCAGCGCAATCAGAGCAACTACACCCAGAAAGCCGGATGCAATCTTTGTGACCTTATTTTCCTTGGGCTGTTCCGTTCCGGATGCCGCTGCTGCTTCCGCAGCTTTCTTGGCTTCCTCCTCGGCTTTCAGCCTGTCCTGTTCAGCCTGCGCCGCCGCTTCCTTTTCGGCGGTATAAGCGTCTGCCTGTTCCTCCTCCATCAGCGCCAGCAGGTCGGCTTCGTCCACAAGGTTCATAAAGTGGACGGTCTGCTGCCCTTTGGCGTTGCGGTCGATGACCAGATAGAAGGTAGCTCCCGACTTCGATACCAGCGTAATGAACTGCTGACCGCTGCCATCGGAATAGTCGGTGTGGTAATCGTCCACCAGCGTCAGGTTGCCCTCCGGGGTCAGTGCGCCGGAGCTTTCATCCGTAACGATAACAGCATATTCTTCGCTTCTGTCTGTCAGGACAGGCTGCTCTACTTCCTCGACAGGCTCACCGCCATAGGCAAAGACAGGAGCCGCCATGCCAACGCACAGTGCCGCCGATACCAGCAGTGCGCTCAGTTTCTTAATCTTCATCCGTATTGACCTCCTTCTCGAAAGTTGCACCCACGGCAGACAGCGCAGCCGGGTTCGGGGTGATGGTAGCCGACTGCCGCAGCAGGGCGGCAAGCTGTTCCGGCGTGACCTTTGCAGTCCGCACCATCTCGTTGACCTCAGCGGAATCTTCCTCCTGAATGCGCCGCTCCAGAATCTCGATGCGGTTGTTCAGCTTAATGCGGCGCTCCTTCTCTTTTTCCAGCATCGCCCGCAGTTTATCCGATTTTTCGCTCATATAACTCCTCCAATCATTTTGAAAGCCGTCCGAACCCAGCGAGATGCTTCTCCCAGTAGGACGAGTGAATGTTTGCGTACTTGATGGGGTCTCCGGCACTGACCATCATCCCGTTGCCGAGGTAGATGCCAACGTGACTTTTTCCGGGGGTATCATACGTTCCCTCGAAGAAAACAAGGTCACCGGGCTTTGCTTCTGCCTCGCTGATGTGTTGGCTCTTATTCCACAAGCCGTTGGCGGTGGTGCGCCCCACATCGTAGCCGTTCTGGTTGTACACCCAGCAGACGTAGCCGGAGCAGTCAAAGCCTGTTTCCGGGGTGGAACCGCCCCAGACGTAGGGCGTGCCTACATACTTTTGGGCTTCCTTGTAGATGGCAGCAAACTCGCTGTCGGTCAGGGCTTCTGCCGGAACCTGATAATCAATACCCGGTGCGCCGGAGCCGTCCGAACCACCGGGCGGCAATCCGCCGTTGAATAGATAAGGTCTACCGCCCAAGGTATCTTGGAAAATCTCGTAACGTCTCCATTGGTCGTTATTCAGTTCTTCCCGAATGACCACTTCCAAGCCACGGTTCACCAGCTTTGTGTGAAAAATGCGGTACTCATAAGGCACCTGTGTGGGAACTGGGATTCCTGCCGGACTGATGACCCAGACGGTCTTATACCGTATCTGCACCTCTACCCATGTGGTCAGTTTATACTGCTTTTTGAAGGTTTCCTTCAGTTTGCCCTGCACCTCTGACCGGGTGTAATCGTCGTACAGTGTTGTCAGGAACGAAGTGAGTTGCCACGGGTCATGCTCGATGGGGTCAAGGTGGTACTGGTACTCGTTGTAGCCGGGATGGTCGGTGGGGGTGCGCTTGATTTTCTTGTCCAGTTCCTTCTCCAGTTTCTTGTAGTCCTGCTCTGCGCCCCGGATGTCCCTGTCCTCGGCAGAGTACATGGTCTGCCCGGACACCTGTGTGCCGCCGGAAAAGAGGATGCCGCAAGACGAGAAGCCGGACATCACCATGAGGATGAGCAAAAGAAAAACGCCCACGATCACCAGAATGTGCGCGTTGCTCTTTGCAAAATTGGCAATGCCGTTGACTGCGGTGCTGACCACCGATTTCCCTTTGTCGATGACCTGCTCCACGCTGGATTGGGCGGCAGATGCGCCGTTGGATGCCGCTTTGCCGCCTACGGTCTGCGCCGCCGAGCCCGAACGGGCGGCGACGTAATAGCTCTGCCGGATGTTCTGTTTCTGCCGCCACCGGGAAAGCCAGTTGGAACCGCCCTCGTTGGTGCCGGATGTGCCTGCATCTTGTGCCGCAGTCGGCTCCGATGCGGAAGATTTAGCGGTTTTGGAGCCTTTCTTGCCCTGCATCTTGGCTTTCCTCTTGAGCTTCCGGGCGTATCTGCTCTTGGAAATATCCCGGACATTTCCTGCCGCCTTTTCGCCCTCACTCAACGCCTGCACACCGACGTTTTCATCCTCGTATTGGTCAACTTCGTGATGCACCGCAGAGCGGGCGGCATGGGCAGCGTACATCTCCCGCTTCTGCGCCTTGCTCAACCGGCTCAGTTCGTCCGGGGTCAGTTCCGCCTTGCCGAACCGCAGATGCTGTGCCTTTTCCGCAGCTTTATCCGCATCGGTTTTCAGCTTTTTCTTTTTGGGCACCGACTGCTCCACCTTGTTTTTTTTTTTTCGGGGGAGAACGGGTCTTTTTTGCGGACGTTTCCTCTTTGATGTTCAGCTTCGGTTTACTCATTTTTGCGCGCCCTCCGAAACTTCACCCAACTTGGTGGTCATAATGCGGTAGAGTTCCAGATCGGTGGGGAAACGGTCAACGAATGGCAAAATCACATTACCGAAAAACAGCAGCCCTTCGCCCTCGCCGGAGTGGGTCACATAGGAAAGCTGATGGGGCGAGATGTTGAGCTGCTTTGCAAGGATCTGCCGGTCTCCTGCCGCCTGATTCAGCATGATGATCATGTCACTGTTCTCGAAAATATTCTCGACTTCACGGGAAGAAAGAAGGTCTTTCACGTTCTGGGTCAGCCCTGTCGGGATGCCGCCCCACTTGCGGAAACGCTTCCAGATCTCCACGGAATACGCTGCCGTCTGTTCCTCTTTCAGCAAAAGGTGCATCTCATCCATATAATACCGTGTGGACTTTCCGCTACTGCGGTTTGCCGTGACACGCCCCCACACCTGATCCTGCACAATGAGCATACCGAGCTTCTTCATCTGTTTGCCCAGTTCCTTGATGTCGTAGCAGACGATGCGGTTGTTGACGTTCACATTGGTGCGGTGGTTGAACAGATTCAGACTGCCCTTCACATAGATCTCCAGAGCCGTGGCAACATGATGGGCTTCCTTCTCGTCCTGTTGGAGCAGGGCGTTGTATAAGTCCTCAAGGATGGGCATATTTTTCGGGCAGGGGTTCGCAAAATATTTGCGGTAAATCAGATGCACACAGCGGTCGATGACGGTTTTCTCCACCGGCAGCAGCCCTTCTTTGCCGCCCACCACCAGCTCACACAGAGAAAGGATAAAGTCGGCTTTCAGGGACAGCGGATTGTCCTCCTCGGAGTAGTTGGCGTTGATGTCCATGGGGTTGACAAATTGGGTGCTGTTGGGGCTGATTTTGATGACCTGACCTTTCAGCCGATTCACCAGCGGCGAGTATTCGCCTTCGGGATCATTGACAATAATATCATCGTCCGTCACCAAAAAGGCGTTTGCAATTTCACGCTTTGCCGAGAAACTTTTGCCAGATCCGGGAGTGCCGAGGATCAAACCATTGGGGTTCTTCAGCTTCTTCCGGTCCACCATGATAAGGTTGTTGGACAGGGCGTTCAGCCCATAGTACAGGCTTTCTTTGCCAGACTGGTAAAGTTCCTGTGTGGTGAACGGAATGAAGATGGCCGTGCTGCTGGTTGTCAGTCCCCGCTGAATTTCGATCTGGCAATCTGCCAGCGGCAGGCTGCTCATCAGTCCCTGCTCCTGCTGAAAGTCAAGGCGGCACAGGTTGCAGTTGTGCTTCTGTGCAATGCTGGATGCCTGAAAAACGTTGTTTTCCAGTTCCTGTTCCGTGCGCCCGGTGTTCAGCACCAGAAAGGTGACAAGGAACATCCGCTCGTTCTGGCTCTGCAATTCCTTCAAAAGAGCCTTGGCATCTCTGCCGTAGGTCGCCAAATCTGACGGAATGATGTCAATGTCATACCCGGAACGGATGGCTTTTTTCTGTTCCTCGATCTTGCTGCGGTCCAGTTCGGTGATGGTGCGCTTGACGGTCTTGATGGCACGGTTCTGATCGACACTCTGAATGTGCATGGTGACGATCTGGCTGGAATCCATGTCCAGAAAGTCCTTCAAAAGCTGGTCGCTGATGTCGGATGCCGTGATGCTCAAAAAGCTGGCGGCGCAGTAGATGCCGCCCATCTGGAATGTCCGGGAGTTTTTGAAGGCAAAGGCGGTGGGTGCAATAGTATCCTTCACCGAAAGCCCACTTTTTACGAGGTCTTTCCAGTCGAAATGAAACTTGCTGGCACCGTCCATGTTGAACATATCGTGCATGAGTTTCAGCCGCTGGACACTGTTCAGGGGCTTTGCCTGCACACCCAGCCGATGAAAATTATTCAGCAGGTCATTCTGGATGTGGTCGAGCCGGGGCTTGACCTGCGCCATGCTCTCGCCCTCCACGCCAAAGGTGATGAACTTGGTCTTGGTCAGACCATTATTGCCCTTGGCAAGCTGCTGGCGCAGCATCTGGCTGTACTCAGCACGAACATCATCGAAACCATCTCGCTGGTACGGGATACGGATGCTTTTCTCAAACTCGGTGCTGTCGGTTGCCATGTTCACGAAGGACAGCTCAAATTTGATGGAGCTGTCGAAGAAGTTCAGAAAACTGCACCATTCCTCAAAAATCGCCGTCTTATCCTCCTGCTGCGCCAACTGATAATTGATGTCCTGATACTGGATGGTGCGGGTGTAATAGTTGGGCTTCACCCGGCAAGTGCCATCCTCAAACATCCGCTGCATGGGGATGGACTGCTGGGCGGTCCAGGGCACAGCAGGCTTTGCGTTCTGCCTGCGCTTCTGCGCAGACTGCGGCTTGCTGTGCTTACCGGTCTTTTTCCAAAACGGAATCATGGGTCATGCCTCCCTTCATAAGCAGTGCATAGTAGTTGTTGGTCTTGTAGGGGCGAATCTTCGGGCGGAGAAACCGGGACTGCACATAGTACGACAGCAGCTTTTCCATGGGCTGACCGTTTTTCTCGTACATTCCAAGGAAGAACGCCGGCAGCATCACCGCCATCATGCCGAGGGTGGCGGTAGTGTTGCCGCCGGAATCCCGGAGAACAAAAAACAGCGGCACTCCAATGAGAGCCGCTGTGCCAAAGCAGCCAATCTGCCGTTTGGTCAGGTTGAACGCCACTTTGGATTTGACCTTGGTCAAATCACGGGGCACGGAAATATACGCAGCCAAGTAAGCACCTCCTTTAATGCGCTCCGAGAACGGATTTCGTCACGGAGCTGGTCTTGAACAGGCTGAAACAGAGCAGAACGGTGTAGCCCACAATGCTCCAAATGGAGTTGATGGCATCCCCGGAAATCGCCACGCTCTGGATCAGCACGGCGTAAATCGCCACGCAGATGAGGATGAGAAAGCCTTGAAAACCCAGTGCAAACAGGCATTTCAGGTAGTTCTGCCCCATGTGCGATTGCTCGTGGTTGCCGAAAGTCGCCATTGGGATGGGTGCAAGGCTCACCATGCAGTAGATTTCAATCATGCGCCCGTAGACGATGACGAAAATCACGATGCTCAATATCCGCATGGTGATGCCGATGAAGAAACTTTGCAGGAACAAGCCGAACAGGGGGCCGACATCCATCTGCATCAGGCTGGATTGCAGCATGGAAAGCCCAATGTCGTTGACACGGGTATTTCCGGCAATGATGCCGCTGGAATCGGACACTACCTTCTGGGTGATGTCGAACACTGCCATCACGATGTCGAAAGTATTGCTGATGAGCCACACCGAAACAGCGGTCTTGAAAATCCAGCGCATGATGAGGGCCGGCTCGAACTGCGCCATGTTGTTGTGCTGGGTGATCATCTCGATCAGCTCATAACAGGCGATGAAGGTTAGGATGATGCCTGCAATGGGCAGCACCACATTCCGAGAAAGGGCTTCGATCATTGCGAAAACGCGCGGTTCAAAGCTGGAGGGCTTGGTGCCCACCTGCTGTGCGATGTTGCCTACTTGGGTGTTCACATCGTCGAACAGCCCGCTGAGATTGGACATAATACCTGCCGTCAGGATGCCTTTGATCCAGTCGGCAATGGCTTTGAGAACGGTTTCCATTCAGTCACCGTCCTTAGCTGAAGTGGTTGATAAGGGTCTTGAGAAGATTCAGGAGAAAAATAATGTGGGTCAAAAACTGCATAAAGCACCGCCTTTCATTGATGGGTGGATAAAAACACGGCTTGGGGCACGGACGTTCAATAAAACTGCAAACCGCAGAGGGCTTTCCGCTGCTGCTCAAGCCGCCGTATGGAATAATCGCCTCAGAAGCCGATGAAAACAAAAATGCCGACTGCTTTTCGGCAATCGGCAAATCATAATAAAAAGTTATGTAGCTGTTTTTATAAGTCGGCGAACAGGAACCTTGTGATAAACATCAAGGATGCGTTTTTCTCCATTTCGCCAAAAGGGGTTCATGTAATAACAATCGCATTCTTTACAATACCAAATGTATTCAGCTTCTCCGTCAATCTCTAATGTGAATGCCTTCATTTTTAGAAGCGGATGCCATGGGCAATGTTTCTGAAGCTCTTCTTTTTGACGATCTACTTTGCAAAGTCCAAAAAGCTTACCACATTTTAGAGGGGGAGGATTAAACTTAAAACGACTATCAATGGGATTTTCTATATGATCATTGAAGTTTGATAATCCAAGTTGATTGAGAGGTCTATAATGAAGCCCTGCATTATGTTGATTTTTTGCCATTATAATAATCCTTTTTCAAGCAAGCATTTTGCCCTCCAGATAGGAGCAGCGGAGATAATCAGGATTAGTGTAGTATACATTGGAATTGAAATCGGAGATCTCATCCGTGATAAACGACGAAAAAACATCCAGAATTGCCTGTGCAGCATCCTCATCCTTCATGGTGGACAGCACTAGCCCCTGGTACAGCATTCCGATGGAGGTTGCAGAAGGAACCGTATAGCGGCACTCTGCGGCGGTATCAAAATCCCCATCCGAGATGTTGAGATCTTCAATCAGCTCATCCGAAACCTGCTCAAAGGACAGGCAATGGTTTACTTCTGCCAGCCGGAGCTGCCGTTCGATGTCGGCTTTTGTAAAGTGACGGATCACATTCTGCCGATGATTTTTGGTCTTGCGGGCAATGGTCTCGATCAGGCTGCAAACATAGAGAACATCATTTTTCTGCTTTTCGGTCATGGATGAGTTCACTCCTCTCAAAGGTCAGGCAGTGCAAAGCGTTTACGGTATGAAAGCTGATTTGATGTGTTGGATGCTTGAATTTCGCCAATGCCCAAAATGCTTCACGGCTGATCTGCCCGGACGTAAATCCGTTGACGTAATCCCAAATGGTGTCGTCTGCCATGGGTCCCTCCACAATATCGTAGGGATGGGTTTCGCCTGCACGACATTTTGCAATAAAATCCAGCCATTCGTCCGACATTTCAGGGAAACGCAGGATTTTTAGGTCAGGATTCTCTACATAGCGATAGACGTTCACAATACCATCGGCAGAACGGCGATCTGCCCAGCGGTAGGCTTGTTGATAGCTGTTCGTGCAGTAGAATCCCCAAGAAAAGTCCTTTGTATACCGTGTGATGCGGATTTCGGGATAGACAACTTCTTCTTTACTGCCATGATACAATAAAATCTCGCTCATCTGCTTCACCTTCTGTATGTGAGATCGTTACTATGGCTTTCCTTATTATAAATATGTACCGAGCGGCAATCGCCGCCCGCTGTTCTTAACCGAACAGACCGCTCAGCAGGGGAATCAGGGTAATGCCCACCAGCGCAACGCCGCCGCCAGCCATGAGCTGCTTCATGCCCTGACTCTTGCTGCCGGGGTTGTCGTTACCATAACCTTCCAGCAGGTTGATGGCACCCCAAACGCCGAGACCGGCACCCAGAGCGACAACCAGAGTCTGAAGAACTTCGATAGCAGAGTTGAAGAATTCCATAGTCTTTTCTCCTTTATTATAAAGCGTTTCCGGTCATTTGTACACACCCGAAATCTTGTGGTTTTACGCTGCATAACCGCAGCAAGGTTGATTTTCCGGTGTACCTTTCTGACCGGGATAAAAATAAAACCGCCTACCGGATCAGGCAGGCGGGAGCGAATCAGCGCCCACCATGATGAACTCATCACCGGGGTGGATTTTTTCTTTTCGGTTCAGATATTTTTCAATATCGAAGGTGTTTTTGGGGTCATAGTCCGAGGTCAGCTTGTAGTTGGGGTGCTGGGTCAGGTCGTATTTGTCCGAAAGGAAGGGGCGCACACCACGCAACTGCAAAATACACTTGCCGCCGTCCAGCACCGCCAGCTCGTCCCGGCTCAATAATTCGTGCCCCATCTTTTGGAACGTAGTGCCATAGCTGGGGCTGTTGCCACGGGTGTCCGAGGTGTTGAATGCGTCGATGGTTTCTTTGCCCAGCATCTCCGACAGGTCTTTCAGGGTGGTAGGCTCACTGCCGCCCAGAAATATCTGGCTGTCCATGTTGCCCACGATGGTGTCCGCATTGTCCTTGTAGATGGCTTTCAATTGGCTACGGGCTTGCAGTACCAGACAGGCGGAAATCTCACGGCTGCGAATGGTCGCCACCAGCTTTTCCAGATTGGGAATCTGCCCGATGTTGGCGCACTCGTCGATAAGGCACCGCACATGGATGGGCAGTTTGCCGCCGTACACATCATCTGCTTTGTCGCACAAAAGGTTGAAAAGCTGGGTGTAGACCATGCTGATGAGGAAGTTGAAGGTGGAATCCGTGTCCGACATGATGAGGAACAGTGCCGTTTTCTTATCGCCCAGCGTGTCCAGTTGCAGTTCATCGTACATGGTAAGGTCCCGCAACTCTTGGATGTCGAAGGGGGCTAATCTGGCACCACAGGAAATGAGGATGGATTTTGCGGTCTTGCCGGCAGCCAGCTTGTAAAGTTTGTACTGCCGTCCGGCAAAGGAATTGGGCTTCTTTTTCGCCAGTTCTTCAAACAGCAGATCCACCGGGTTCTGATATTCCTCGTCATCCTCCAGCACCTGCATGGTGTTCAGCATTTCCAACAATGTTGCAAAATTCTGCTCCTCCACCGGGGCTTCATAATGCAGATAAGCGATCAGGGCGGTCAAAAGCAGTCTTTCGGACTTTTCCCAGAAAGGGTCTCCGCCGGACCCTTCGCCCTTGGTGTTGGTCATCAGGGTCGTAACAAGTTTCAGAATGTCCTTTTCGCTGTGGACATAGGCGAAGGGGTTGTAGTGCATCGACTTTTTGAAGTTGATGGTGTTCAGGATCTTCAGCTTGTAACCGTTTTTCAGAAGTGCGTTCCCGCACTCGACCACGATACTACCTTTCGGGTCAGTGACCACATAGGAGCTGTGGCATTGCAGGAGGTTCGGTTTCAGCCAGAAGCGCGTCTTACCGCTGCCGGAGCCGCCGACCACCAGCACGTTTTTGTTCCGAGCGTTCTTGGGGTCAGGCGGGCGGTTGGACATCATCAGCCGTTCCGTTTTGGTCAGGATGATGTTATCGGCAAATTTCGGAGCCATGAACGGCTCAATGTCCTTGGGCGTACCCCACCGAGCAGAGCCATACTCCATGCCGTGGCGGTACTTCTTGGCGTTTTTACCACGCAAATAAACTGCCAGCCGTAGCCCTGCGCCGCAGCACAAGCCCACCAGCAGATCCAGCGGATGCAAGCTGGGCAGCGGGTTGGAAAATGCCAGCGGGACAGTGCCCATCATGGACATGATCTTATCGCCAAGTTCTTTGCCCTCCACAAGCCGCCACGCTTCACCAAGGTTGGTTGCCACCAGCCCCAGCAGAAGATAGGGCAGGTACAGCGCCAGCAGCTTTGTCAGCTTTTTTGTGGTCACAGCCCACGCTCCTGTTCCTTGTGCCGGACTTTGCCGGGGAGTTCTGCCGCCGCCTGCACCAGCTCCTGCAATCGTGCCAGCACCGAGGGGCGTTTGTCCTTGTTCAGCAGGGATGCCGAATACTCCTTGAACGCCGATTGGAAGGCTTCTGCATCCGGGGCTTTGAAAAAGACCAGATACCGGGGCGGCACCTCGGAGGTGTCCTTTCGGATGGCGTAGTCGATGCCGTACTTTTTGGCGTAGCGTTCCAACCCACGGATGCCGGTCTTGCTGATCTCCACGCTGGAAACGCCCCGGTTTTGCCGCAGAAGGGTGCGGACGCTCTGCTTGCCTTGGGATGCCTTGGACTGGTACAACCGAATCGCCGCTTTTACCGCCCGGAGAACAGTCCGGGCAGACAGCTTGGTGGTGGAGATCATAATATTGAAGGTTTTCTGTTCGATTTCTTCCTGCACTGCCATCACCTCCCGTGCAGCAGGGGGATTTTAGCGGTCATGCTCTGCCGGAGGCTTGGTGCAGGGCTTTTCTGTCGGAGGTTCGTCGGGCACCGACAGCACCAGCAGACGATTGCCCAACTTCAGAAAGGCTTCCGGCTGATGAAAAAGCTGCTCGTACTTCTGCGCCAGTTCCGGGGTCAGGGATGCAAAATCCTCCTCGCCCAGCCCCACCACCAGAAAGTCTCCGGCAACGGTATCGTACATCTGCCCGTCCTCATCCCGCAGGGCACGGTTCAGGGGCAGTCCCATGAGCTTGCCGTCATCGTTGTAGACAATGGCAACCGGATCTTCAAACGGGTAGCTTGCGCCGATGGAGCCGCCCACCGCCTGCTGCAAGGCTTTCAGGTCGTTATCGATCTCGACCTGCTGCGGATGCTGTCCCGGCGCAATTTTCAGCACGGACAGGGTGTTTTCATTCTGTTCCATTATCATTCTCCTCAAAGATGGTGCTCTCCTGCCCGGCGTGGGCAGCGTTCAGCAGAGCCGCCACGAAGAAGCCGAAAATAGCACCCGCTTCAAAAAATGCGATACCGATAAAAAAGTTCAGCATGGCACACCTCAGTCGATGCAGATGCAGGTCAGCTTCTGACCATCCGCCATCAGGGTGGTGCTGTGACTTTCCAGATAGGTCTGAAAGCGGTAAATATCTTCCACCGTCAGGGATACGATGGTGCTGTGCCCATCGGTGCGGTAGAAGATGACCGGACCGGTCAGATACCGCTTGCCTGCCAGCTTGAGGACCTGCACCGGATTGTAGCTGATAAACAACGGTGCGCCCTTAACGGAAATCAGAGCATCGTCCTCATCGAAACAGGGCAGAATGGAAGGGGCATCTTCCTCCATGATAATGGTCAGTTCCATATCCGGGCCGATGGCAGCAAGGTGGATATTCTCGCTTGCCATTTCGGTCAAACAGGATGCCGCCTGCTTCAGCATGGTCAGGATGTTCACATCCACCGTGATCTGCGGGGCGTGAGTTGCGGAGTGAAAAGGAATCGTATTGTTCATAGGCGTTACCTCCAAATTTTTGCAAACAAAAAAGACCCAATCGGGTCTTGCGTTACGAATCAGCGTTCGTTGCGGCGCTGCTGCTTTTTCTGCCACGCATCCAAAAGCTGAATGATTTTTTCTTCCATTTGCCGAGGCGTATAGCTGCGTGGAAAGTATTTTCGCAGGGTGTCGTTTTTGATGACCACTTTGTCCAGCTCGTCCTTCTTTTCTTCGCCCATGACCGCAAAGGCAACGTCATACGAGAAGTGCCCTTCCTGTGCCAGCTTTTTGAGCCGCTGCGCTTGGGATAAAGACGGTGCGTTCTGGGTGTCTTGCATTGCTTCTAAAAAATCCCGCTGTTGGGCTTCGTCCAGATAGGACAACTCCACAGCGGGATTGAAGGCAATTTTCTTTTCGTCCACCATGTCCAGCAGTTCAGGTACAAGATTGGTCAGGCGAATATAGCGTTTGACATTATCCTTACTCATGCCCACTTCTTCACCGATTTTCTCGGTGCTCAACTTCGGTGCAACTTGCACCGAAGTTAAATCTGACCTAGCACCTTGATTTTTTAGAGCTTCCAGCTTCATTTTGTAAGCGAAAGCCCGTTCGCTGGGCAAGATGTTCTCACGTTGGAGATTGCTGTCCACCATGAGCAAAACAGCGGCATCATCATCCATATTGCGGACAATGACCGGCAGGGTTTCCAGCCCGGCAAGCTGTGCAGCGTGCTGACGGCGGTGCCCGGAGATGATTTCATAGCCACCCTCCGGGCGTGGGCGGGCGATCAGCGGAGAAAGCACGCCGTACTGCTCCACACTTTCCACCGTGCGCTGCATGGATTCATCGTCCAAGACCTTAAAGGGGTGGTTTTTGAAGGGAAACAGCTCCCCGATGGGAATCTGCTGTACTTGCTCCCGCTGTTCCTCCTGTCGGTTTTCCTCGGTGGAAAACAGGTCATCTAGCCCTTTCAGAGCTAAGTTTCCGCTGTCGATCGGCATCCGCCAGCACCTCCTTTGCAAGAGATTTGTAGGCTTCTGCCACCTTGCCCTTTGGGTCGTGCTGGAAAATGCTCTTGCCTGCGGCACTGGTTTCAGCGGCACGGACAGACCGGGGAATGGTATGCTCGAACACCTTGATTTTACTGCCGTATGCTTGGCGAATCAGGGTGTCGATCTGCTTTCCGTAGTTGGTGCGGCTGTCCGTCATAGTGAGCAGGATGCCCTCGATTTTTAATTTCGGGTTGATCTGCCGCCGGACCTTTTGCACCGTCTGCAAAAGCTGTTCCAGACCTTTGGCGGACAGGTATTGTGCCTGAACGGGAATCAGCGTGGTGTCAGCCGCCGCCAAAGCGTTAATAGTGAGCATCCCCAGCGAGGGCATACAGTCCAGCAGAATAAAATCGTACTCCCGCTTGGAACTGTCCAGCACCTGTTTCAGCATCTTCTCCCGGTTCATGCTGTTCACCAGAGCCACTTCCAGCCCTGCCAGTTCGATGTTCGCCGGAATCAAATCAACACCCTCTGCATGGTGTAAAATGCCCTCACCGGGCTGGATGGGCTGGTCGTTCATGGCTTTCTGCATTAGGGTTGAAAGGGTGGTGGGCAGTTCATCGGGCTGCTGCCAGCCCATGCTGATAGTCAAAGACCCCTGTGAGTCGGTGTCCACCAGCAGAACTTTCTTGCCCTCCATCGCCAGCCCGATGCCCAGATTTTCACAGGTGGTGCTTTTCCCGACACCGCCTTTTTGATTGGTAACTGCAATAATTGTAGCTTTCTTTGCGATAACATCACCTCCCCGGCGAACCGCGCGCAAAGTCGTGGTTCATCTTGTTCTGATAGTAGAGGTTCATGGTGGTGGGCGCATTGTAGAGCATTGCCAGCAGATACTGCTTCACGTTCCGCACCGGGGCGGTGTTTTCTGCCAGAGAATCCAGCACGAAGCGGATGTGGTCGGCGTTCAGCTTTTTCAGCCGACTGCGTACTACTTCGGTAGGCTTATCATCTCCGGCGATACGCAACATCTTGCGCTTGGTGGAACAGGTATCCACAAGCAAGTCTACGATCTGGTAGATGGCGTCCTCATCGTCCGGGCAGAGCCGGAGCAGAAGGTCCACCTCTAACATCTGATAAAAATAATCTTCGAGCTGCTCCCGGATGCCCCCGGAATAGATAGGGTCAGGATCGTTCCACTCTGTTTTATTCTTATCAGTCTTATTTGCTTGCGGTTTTGGCTGCTCCAGAATTGCGCTTTCAGCAACTCCAGAATTGCTGTTTGAGCAATTCTGTACCTGCACTTTTGGCAAGCCGGAGGAAAAGTTCTTGACGTAGATTAAGCTGGGTCTGCCCAGACCACGGCGTTTGCGCTCGATGAGGTCGATGCCCTCCAGTTCCCGGAACAGTTTGACCGCCTTGTGTTCGGCGCAGCAGAGGGATTCCTGCACTTCCCGGACTGTGTAGATGATATACACTCGCCCCTGCTTGTCCAGCCAGTCGTTTTTCACCGATAGGCTCATGCGGTCCAGCAGGATGCCGTACAGTGTCCGGGCGTCGGTGGAGAGCTGCCGGAAACGGCTGTCTTGGAACAGCGCTTTCGGGATGCGGAAGTAGGAGAACAATTCGCCCGACTGACCATAGAAGTAGTCCAGCGTCATTTGGCGTGACCTCGGATTTTCAACTGTATGGGTGTGTTCATGTGGAAAACCTCCTTCCCGATTTCTGCGAATGAAAAAGCTCACCTTCAATTTTAGAAAGCGAGCCATGTAAATCCAAAATAGTAACAGTAAGTGTCGAGCTTCGTACCCAAAAATTCTTGGGTACGGTTCTGGGTACAAAGAGCCGTTTTGGAGACAAAAAGATACCAAAAGTTACGTCAAAGTACACAAAGACACTTTTATGAAATTATCAGATAGTCACAAGATTTCACAAGAAAAACGGGATTTCAAAATTAGCGACGTTCTCATAACCGCTTGGTCGCGGGTTCAAGTCCTGCCTGGCCCATAACAAAAAGAACCCCGGCTTAGGCCGGGGTTCTTTTTGTTATTTCGGGCCAGCGGACTTGAACAGCAGCCGAGCCGACCGCCGCCTGCGGCGGAAGCAGGAAGGCGAGGCTGGGGCCGCGCTCTGATTTTTCAAAGCCTCGCCAAAAGGCTGCAGAAAAAATCAGCAAGCGCAACTCGTCAAGGCGGCATTTCCGCCGTAACCAAAGCCACAGTGTTAGCCCGCAGGACGCACAATGGTGGATGCACCATTCCGAGCACTCCGCCATTGCCCTCATTTTCAGAGATTTTGACAGATGAAATGATAGGCTCATCTTATCACGTTCCGCAGAATCCCAAACAGCCGCTTCACATCAACAGGCTTTGCCAGATGGGCGTCCATGCCGACGGAGAGGGCTTTCTGGCGGTCCTCGTCGAAGGCGTTGGCCGTCATGGCGATGATGGGGATGGTGCGGTAATTGCCCGACAGACTGCGGATGATCTTCGCTGCCTGATAGCCGTCCATGTTGGGCATCTGGATGTCCATGAGGATGGCATCATAATAGCCCGCCGGGTGGGCCTTGAGCGCCTCGATGCAGAGTTCACCGTCGGCAGTGCGCTCCACGGTAAGGCCGCTCTCTTCCAGAATGGTCACGACGATCTCTGCGTTGAGGTCGTTGTCCTCGGCCAGCAGGATGCGGCAGCCCCTGAGCTGGGCCGCGCCGCCCTCTGCGTCCTGCTCCTCTACCCTCTTCTGGGCCTCATCCGCCAGTGGGAACCCGAGGGTGATGGTCACAGTGGTTCCTGCGCCCAGCTTGCTCTGCACGTCGATGCTGCCGTGCATCCACTCCACGAGAGCCTTCACGATGGGCAGGCCGAGGCCGGTGCCGATGACTTTGCTCTCGGTGCTGGTATGCTCACGGGTGAACTCCTCGAAGATATGGGGCAGATACTCCTCGCTCATGCCGATGCCGTCGTCCTGAACCGTAAAGGTATAGCGGCCCGTCTTCGGCTTCTCAGCCGGCAGTTCCTTCACCGACACCGCAATCTGTCCGCCCTCGGGCGTATACTTGATGGCGTTGCTGATAACATTCAGCAATATCTCCCGCACTTTGGTGCGGTCGCTCACAATATAGGGATGTTCGACATCCGTATGGTAGGTGCAGGTCAGCTTTTTCTGCCGGACAGAGGGCTCAAATACGTCCGAGAGCGTCTGCATCAGCGCACACAGGTCGCCGGTTTCTTCTTTCAGCACAGCCTTGCCGCTCTCGATGCGGGCCATTTCCAGCACATAGTTGATGAGCGAGAGCAGAAATGCGCTGGACGAGCGTATCTTCTCGGTGTAATCCAGCACCTTGTCCTTCTCGTCGATGTGCTTTTCCAGAAGCTCCGAAAAGCCGATGATGGCGTTCATCGGGGTGCGGATGTCATGGCTCATATTGAACAGGAAGCGGGTCTTTGCCTCGTTGGCTGCCCGGGCCTCCTGTGCAGACTTTTCAAGGGCCGCTTCGTGCTGCAGGTCCTTCCGGTGCCGGTTCATGAGCTCCCAGCAGGCATAGGCCGCCATCATGCCGATGATGGCGGCGATGGCGATGCTCAGCGAGAGCTGCTGGTTCGAGAACCACCCGGCTTTCGGAATGATCTCAAAATACCAGGTATCGTTGGGGACGCTGCACGCAACTTCCAGCGCGTTGCCGGGGAAATCCTCTTCGCTCTCCGCGATGACGATCTTTTCGCCGGTATAGGGGTCTTTTTTCCAGATCTGATACCGGTAGCCCGCCTCCTCCATCTTGTCCAGCTCGACCTCCTCCATGAAGTTGTCCCACTGTAAAACAAGGATGGAGAAGCCCCAGAACGAGCGCTCCCCCTTTTTACTATCGGTATAGATGGGGTCAAACAGCAGCGCGCCCGTTCCGCCCTGCACCAGCTCGAAGGGACCAGCGATGGTGTACATCCCGCTGTTCCTGGCAAGGTTTGCTTCCTTTTTGCGGGCGGGGTTCTGCAGCACATCGAGCCCGATGGCCGCCTCATTGCCCGCTACCGGGTACACCTGGGAGACGACGCCGTCTTTCGCCAGCTCGTGGGTCTTGATGACACTGCTGCCATCCTGCATATTGCCGGATATACCTGCAAACTCCTCTTCACGGAGCACATGGCCCGACTCGATATATTTTTTGATGAAGTCCGATTCTGCCAGATAGCGGTTCAGCTGGGAAGACACACGGCTGATGGTGGACTCGGCCGCATAGACAGCCCGCAGCCGCTCGTCTTTTTCCTGATTGAGCGAGAGAAGCCGGAGCGAAAACAGGGCCGCCGCAAATGTGAGCAGGAAGACCGCTGCGGGCAGGATGACGTCCCTGCGGGCAAATTTTTTGAGTGCCATTGCTCGTTTCCTCCTGTTCCGGCATTTCCGTTTTATCCCATTATAAGAAATCCGGGTGCAAAAGTAAATCATCCGCCCCCGAAAATTCACAAAAGCGCGCAACAATGGAAAAAGCCCGGTGGTTTCAACGAACCATCGAGCTTTTTCTTGGCGGAGTAGGAGGGATTTGAACCCTCGCGCCGTTGTTTAGACGACCTACGCCCTTAGCAGGGGCGCCTCTTCGGCCTCTTGAGTACTACTCCAGAGCAAAGTGCGTTACACTTATTCAAAAAAATGGCGGAGAGAGTGGGATTCGAACCCACGGTACGTTGCCGTACGGCAGTTTTCAAGACTGCTTCCTTAAACCACTCGGACATCTCTCCTCGTGGGCACTCGCACACGCCGTACCGAATGCCTATTTAATTTACCAGATTTCCGGCCTCCTGTCAAGCCCAAATTGAAAGTTTTTCGTCCAGCCCTGCAAATCCCTCTCACGCGACAACCTTTTTTTGGCTGGCCGCTCACTTTTCTCTTTACAAAAACATCTTTTTGTTGTACAATAAAAGCATAAAATATTGACCTCGGAGTAAAGGAGTGTACGACCATGTCGTTTTCAGAGCTTTTGAAGCAGTGCCGCAAGCAGAAGGGGATCAGTCAGGCTGAGCTGGCATCCAAGCTGGGGGTGACCCAGCAGGCCGTCGGCAAGTGGGAAAGCGGCAAATCCTCCCCCGACCCCGCCACGGTGGCCCGCATCGCTGAGATCCTGAGCACCACAGCCGATTTCCTGCTGGGGCTCTACCGTCCGGTATCCAACGTGACCACCCCCGAGGAGCGCTTTTTCGGCAACTACGCCGAGAGCCTCATCCCGGTCATCGGCACCGTGAAGGCCGGGTACGGCGCACTGGCCTTTGAGGAGGATTATGGGCAGGAGTATGCCCGCGTCAAGGACCCCTCCAACTACTTCTACCTCGTCGTGCGCGGCGACAGCATGGAGCCCCGCATCCAGGACGGCGACCTCGCCCTTGTCCACAAGCAGGACACGCTGGAAAACGGCGACCTGGGCGTGCTGGTCTACGGCGACGAGGGCGAAGGCACCCTCAAGCGGTATATCCAGCGGGGCAACTGCGTCGTTCTGCAGCCCTTCAACCCCGCTTACAACGAGCTGGTCATCAAGGGTGAGGACCTGAACCGCCTGCACATCGCGGGCCGCGTGGTCGAGACGAAGGCCAAGTGGTGAGTCTCTCCCCTGCCCCACGGCGCTTCTGGTCAGCAGCTGTGGGGGTAAGGGGGAGATATCCCCTTCTGGGAGGTATCTTTCTATGGAACAGTCCCTGATGGACAAGCTCACCATCTTGGCCGACAGCGCAAAATATGACGTGGCCTGCACATCCAGCGGCGCGTCCCATCCGGCGAAGCGCGGCACCATCGGCAGCTGCTATGCGCCGGGCTGCTGCCACGCCTTTACCGCTGACGGCCGCTGCGTCAGCCTGCTGAAGATCCTGATGAGCAACTGCTGCGCCTTCGACTGCAGCTACTGCGTCAATCGGAAGTCCAACGACGTTCCCCGGGCCACTTTTTCGCCCCGGGAGCTGGCAGAACTGACCATCGAGTTCTACCGCCGCAACTACATCGAGGGACTTTTCCTCTCCAGCGCCGTGCTGGGGACCCCCGACTACACCACCGAGCGGATGCTCACCGTTCTGCGGCTGCTGCGGAACGAATATCACTTCGGCGGCTACATCCATGCCAAGACCATCCCCGGCACCAGCCCCGAGCTCATCCAGCAGATGGGCTACCTCGCCGACCGCCTCAGCGTCAACGTCGAGCTGCCCAGCGAGCAGAGCCTCCATCTTCTCGCCCCCGACAAGGGCCGCCACTCCATCTTCCGGCCCATGAAGCAGATCTCGGTGGCAGGTGAAGAGAGCAGGCAGGAGCTGACCCTCTACCGCCACGCGCCCAAGTTCGCTCCCGCCGGCCAGAGCACCCAGATGATCATCGGTGCGTCGCCCGAGACGGACTACCACATTTTGCAGCTGTCCGAGGGGATGTACCAGAAATACGGCCTCAAGCGGGTGTTCTACTCGGCCTATATCCCGGTGTCGGACGACACCCGCCTGCCCGCGCTGGACACGAAGCCGCCGCTCCTGCGGGAACACCGGCTCTATCAGGCCGACTGGCTGCTGCGGTTCTACCAGTTCAAGGCCGACGAGATACTGGATCAGGACAACCAGAGCTTCAACCCCTATCTCGACCCGAAATGCAACTGGGCCGTCCAGCACTACGGGCTGTTCCCGGTGGACGTGAACCGCGCCCCCTTCGAGATGCTGCTGCGGGTGCCGGGCATCGGCCCCAAGAGCGCCCGCCGCATCCGGGACGCCCGGCGGCTGTCGGCCCTCGGCCTCGACGAGCTGAAGCGGATGGGCGTCGTGCTCAAGCGGGCGCAGTATTTCATCACCTGCCGGGGCTTTTCCGGGGCGCACCCGGGCCGGGGCAGCGCCGGACGGGAGCGCATCACCCGGGCGCTCATCGACCCCAACGTCTTCAGCGCCGGGGCCGAGCAGCTGAGTATGTTCGCACCGCCCGCCGTTGACCGGCTGGTGGAGCAGGGCGTGCCGCCCCGGGCGGCCCAGCGGATGGTGCGGGAGGAGGCGGTGCAATGTCTGGCGAGAGCACTGTGATGCCGCCCCGGAAGCTCCACGACGCCGATGTGGTCTACCTCTACGATGGCAGCTTTGAGGGCTTTCTGTGCTGTGTATTCGAGAGCTTCGCCCAGCATGAGATCCCCTTCGCCGTCTGGACGCCCCAGCGGGAGACGTCCACCCTTTACCCCGTCCGGGACATCGAGACGGACTCTGCCAGAGCGCAGCGGGTCTTTTCGGCCCTTGGCCGGAAACTGGGCCGGGAGACGGAATATCTCGTCAGCCGGGATTTCCTCTCCGGGCAGGAAGATAAAGAATTGCTGCTCATCCGCTTCCTGCATCTGGCCTTCGCCCTCGGCCCCGGCACGGTCAAGCGGATGGGCCACCCGGATGTGGCCCCGCTCTACGAGATGAAAAAGAGTCTCGACTGGGAGGTGGACAAGTTTCAAGGCTTCGTCCGCTTCGAGGAGCACGACGGGATGCTGGGTGCGGTCATCCACCCCAAAAACTATATCCTGCCTCTGCTGCGGGGGCATTTCTGCTCCCGCTTTCCGGAAGAGAACTTCATGATATACGACGCGGTCCATCAGGCGGTATTGCTTTATCAGGAGCACAAGGCCCAGCTTCTGGAGCTGGCCGCGCCGCTGGAGCTGCCCCCGCCCAGCGCCCGGGAACAGGAGCTTCAGGCCCTCTGGAAGCAGTTCTACGACACCCTGGAGATCAAGGCCCGCCACAACGAAAAGGGCCGGATGACCCACTGTCCCAAGCGTTTCTGGCAGGATATGGTAGAAATGCGGTGATTCTTTACAAAAAGGTTGCATCTGCGCCGTTGCGCTCTGCAAAAGGTATGGTATACTAAAGGGGAGCTTCGGCAGAGCATCTGCCGCACCCACCCCGAAACGGGCTATGATAAAAGGAGCATTGTTAAAACTATGGTTCGCATTACTATGGAAGACGGCGGCATCATCGACATCGAGCTGAACGAGGAAGCTGCCCCCATCACCTGTGAGAATTTCAAGAAGCTGGTCGGTCAGGGCTTTTACAACGGCCTGACCTTTCACCGCGTCATCCCCAACTTCATGATCCAGGGCGGCTGCCCGCTGGGCAACGGCACCGGCGGCCCCGGCTGGAACATCAAGGGCGAGTTTGCCGCCAACGGCGTCAACAACCCCATCAAGCACGTCCGCGGCGTCATCAGCATGGCCCGCAGCATGAACCCCAACAGCGCCGGCAGCCAGTTCTTCATCATGCATAAGGACGCGCCCCATCTGGACGGCCAGTACGCCGCTTTCGGCAAGGTCGTCGCCGGCATGGACGTCGTGGACAAGATCGCGTCCGTCCCCACCGACTGGAACGACAAGCCCAAGACCCCCGTCAAGATGAAGACCGTCGAGCTCATCGAGGGCTGATCTTCTGCACCTGTGGGGCTGTTGCAAAATAAAAATGCGATGGCAATTCGCACAAAGAAATAGCGCAAAATCAGAAACCCGGAACCCTTTTTGAGCCATTCTGGCCCCGAAAAGGTTCCGGGTTTTGTGCATTTTTTTCATGAAGCTATTTTGCAACAGCCTCTTTATTTTTATTGATGCATTTTTACCAGCCGCTCGTTCAGCGCCCGCAGGCCGTCCCGCACCTCGGCGGGCGAGACGACTTCTATCTTGCCGCCGAAGCCACAGACCCAGCCGTAGAACTGGTCGCTGACACAGACGGGGACGTCGAAATGGAAATGCTCCTTCCCTTCCGGCACGAAGATGGGCGCAGCGCCGAAGCGCTCCCGCATGGCTGATTCAAGGTCGGAAGTACACCGCAGGGTGACTCTATGCTCCGGCCCGCCGAACATCTGGAAGTGCTTTTTCAGGTAGGCGGGCAGGTCGAGATCCGCGAACTGCTCTTTGCCGCGGCGGGGCTCGTCCAGCACCGTGACGCCGGCCATTTTATCCACCCGGTAATGGCGGATGCCCACCGGCTCCTTCTCGTCCTGATAGGCGATGAGGTAGTAGCAGCCGTTCTCCCACGCCATCTGCCAGGGGCTGATGGTGTAAGGCGCGGGGCGCCCCGCCTTTTTGTAGCGGAAGCGCACCATCCTGCCGGTGTTGATGGCCGTAAAGAGGGCGTCCACGCTGTAGGGCAGGTCTTTGTTGGCGCTCTTGGGGCGGCCATCGACATAGACCTGACGCTGGAGCTGACTGCCCTCATACTGGGAGGCCAGCCCTTCCAGCTTATGGATGAGCTTATCACTGGACGCTTTCGAGATGACCCGGCTGGACTGGACAGCGTCCACCAGAAGCTTCAGCTCCGCCAGCTCGAAAGGCCGCGTCGCCATCCAATAGCCGCCGCTGCGGCCCCGGCGCAGCCGGATGTCATAGCCCAGCGCGTTCAGCGCGTCGATGTCGCTGTAGACGCTCTTTCGCTCGCAGAGGATGCCCTGCCGGGCCAGCAGCTCCACCAGCTGAGGCACGTTCAGCAGATGCTCCTCGTCGGTCTGCTGCTCAAAGATATGCAGCAGCGCCAACAGTTTGGATTTTTGTCCCTCCTGCTTGGGCATGGGCGGCCTCCTTTACGGTCACGAGTCCTTTTTGTCGAACGCGGCGCGGCGCTGGGTGGACAGACGGAACATCTCTTCCAGCTTGTCCCGGTCGTCGGCCACGAGGGCGTCCCGCAGCTGGTCCAGAGCGGAATCGAACTGGTCGATCTCGGCGATGAGGTTCTCCTTGTTCCAGAGGAACAGCTCCGCCCACATCTTCTCGTTGATGCGGGCGATGCGGGTCAGATCGCGGAAGGAGTCGCCCGTGTACTCGCAGAGAGAAGAGTTGTCGTTGGCACACATGAGGCTGACGGCGATGGCGTGGCAGAGCTGGCTGACGTAGCCGATCATCTTGTCGTGCTCCTGCACCGTCAGGGTGCAGATGTGGCGGAAGCCCAGCACCTCGGCCAGCTCTTTTGCCCACTGGACGGCCTCGGGGGTGTTCTTTTCGGTGGGGGTGATGATGAAGTTGGCCGGGGCAAAGCTGACCTCGGCGGCGTGCTCGACGCTGGAGGTCTCACGGCCTGCCATCGGGTGGCTGGCGATGAACTCCACACCCTCCGGACACATGGCCTGCACCGGCTCCACAAGGCCGGTCTTGACGCCGGAGACATCGGTAAAGATGCAGCCGGGCTTGATGAGATGGCCGTAGGTCTTGAACCAGTCGATGAGGGCCGTGGGGTAGAGGCCGAAGATGATGTGGTCGGCCTGCGAGACGAGGTCCTCGAAATCGTGGGTCTTTCCGCTGGCGATATAGCCGTGGTCGAGGGCGTACTGTAGGTGGCCCTCGCTGCGGTTGATGCCGTCCACATGGAACCCGGCTTTGGAAAGCTCGAGGGCGTATTTGCCGCCCAGCAGTCCGAGGCCCACGATGAGATAACGCTTTGTTTTATCCAGCATATTCTACCTCCGCGCCTAACGGCTTGATGGCTTCAAAGAAATGGGGCCAGCTCTTCTGCACGGCCTCGGCGTCGTCGATGGAGAGTTCCAGCCCGGCGGCCAGCGCCAGCACCGCAAGGCTCATCACCACACGGTGGTCGTTGTGGCCGTGGAGCGGCGCGGCGGGGGCGTGGAGCCTGTCTGCACAGCCGTGGATGGTGATGGTGCCGCCCTCGCTCTCGAGGACGCCGCCGCAGGCCCGAAGCTCGGCTTCCATGGCTGCGATGCGGTCGCTCTCCTTGATACGGAGACGTTCCGCGTTGCGGATGGTGGTGGTCCCCTCGCAAAGCAGGCCCAGGACCATCAGCACAGGGCCGAGGTCGGGGCAGTCGGCAAGGTCAATGTCCACACCGTGGAGAGGTGCTTTCTCGAACACGATGCCTGCGTCGGTGGTGCGGAAGCTTGCGCCACAGCGGCGCAGAATGTCGAGGATGGCGGCATCGCCCTGCAGGGTGTCGGCGGATAATCCCTTGAGGGTCACGCCGCCCTGCACCGCGCCCAGCACCGCCGGGAAGGCCGCCTGGCTGTAATCGCCCTCCACCGTGTAATCGCAAGGCCGGTATTTCTGCCCGCCCGGGATGAGGAGGGTGTTTTCGTCCTGCCAGCGGCTCTCGACGCCGAAACGGCGCTGGGCCGCCCGGGTCATCTCGATATAACTGCGGCTCTCTACCGGCGGGATAAGGTGGAGGGTGCTGTCGCCTGCCAGCAGCGGCAGGGCAAACAGCAATCCGCTGATGAACTGGCTGGACACGCTGCCCGCCAGCTCGTATTCGCCGCTTTTCAGAGTTCCTTCGACGGCAAGGCCCGCCGGAGACTGTTCAAAGCGGAGAGATTGCTTCTGATACAACTTCTCGTATACTGTCTGAGGGCGCTCCATCAGCCGTCCGCGGCCAACAAAGGTCACTTTCTGCCCGGTGAGGCTGGCAATGGGGATGAGAAAGCGCAGGGTGCTTCCACTCTCACAGCAGTCCACCGGAGCGCTGACGGGCAGAAAGCTCCCCAGACCCTCCACGACGGCACGATCCGTACCGGTGCGCACTTTGGCGCAGAGCTGCCCGGCGGCGGAGAGGGTGGCAGAAATATCCTTGCTGAACTCAAGGTTTTTGATGTGGGAAGCACCCTCGGCCAGCGCCGAGCAGAGCACCGCACGGTGCGCCATGCTCTTGCTGGGCGGCGCGGTGATGGTGCCGCCGATGCCGCCGGGGGCTCGTTTTATCGTAGCATTCATATCACATATCCCGGCCGATGGCCCATGCGACCTGACGGCACTTTGCCATAGCCTGCGCAAAGGCGTCGGGGGTCAGGCACTGTGCGCCGTCGCTCCATGCGTGGCGGGGGTCGTAGTGGACTTCCACCTCAAGGCCGTCGGCACCGGCGGCGACAGCGGCGATCATCATGGGCTCCACAAGGTTTGCCTTGCCGGTGGCGTGGCTGGGGTCCACGATGACGGGCAGATGGGTCTTCTCATGGACGATAGGCACAGCGGAGAGGTCGAGGGTGTTGCGGGTGTACTTCTCGAAGGTGCGGATGCCGCGCTCACAGAGGATGACCTGCTCATTGCCGCCGGCCATGATGTACTCGGCGCTCATGATCCACTCTTCGATGGTGTTGCAGAGGCCGCGCTTGAGCAGAACGGGCTTGTGCATCTTTCCCACAGCCTTGAGCAGCTGGAAGTTCTGCATATTGCGGGCGCCGATCTGCACCACGTCCACATATTCCTCGAACTCGGGGATGCGCTCCTCGCTCATCAGCTCGGAGACAATGGGCATACCGGTGGCCTCCCGGGCCTTTACCATGTCAAGGATGCCCTCGGTCTCGAGGCCCTGGAAGGAGTAGGGAGAGGTGCGGGGCTTGTAAGCGCCGCCGCGGAAGAGGGTCGCGCCGCCGGCCTTGACGCCCTGTGCGATGCGGAGGGCCTGCTCTTCGCTCTCGATGCTGCAGGGGCCGGCCATGACAGCGATCTTCTCCTTGCCGCCGATCTTGACGCCGCCGCAGTCGATGACGGAATCTGCCGGGTGGAAGAGGCGGTTGGCACGCTTATAGGGGGCGGAAACACGGGTCACGTTGTCGATCCAGGGGTTGGCGAGGACGTCGCGCTCGTCGATCTTGGTGGTATCGCCCACGAGGCCGAAGACATTGTAATCCTTGCCGGTGATGAGGGTGACGTCGAGGCCCTGCTTTTCGAAGCGGTCAACGATTTTCTCGAGCTCTTCCTTCGGGGTCCCCTTTTTGGTGGAGATGATCATAAAATTCTTCCTTTCTATCCTTCTTTTCCACGCCCTCTTTGCTCCGCTTTCCAGCGGAAGAGAGTCGATTTTCACATCACTAAATGGGTGTGCGCACTGCCGTCCAGCCGCAGCAGCTGGGCCAGATAGGCGGCAGCGTGGAGATAGCCGCTGATGCCCTCGCCGATGAAATGGCCCTGACAGCCGAACGAGACGATGTCCGTCTTGCGGAAGGGCTCGTGCTCGTCGGGCTCGCTGAGCAGCACTTCCACGGCAGGCACGCCGCAGAGGCGCAGCGCGTCGAGGATGGCGACGCTGTAGTGGGCGTAGCCGCCGGGATTCAGGATGATGCCGTCGGCCCGGCCTGCGGCAGACTGGATCTCGTCGATGAGGTCGCCCTCGTGGTTGGACTGGAAAAATTCCACTTCCATGCCCATCTTGGTGCAGCACAGCTCGAGGTAATCCAGCAGGCCGTTGTAATCCAGCTGACCGGTCACGCCCGGCTCGGTGAAGTGCATCATGTTGAGGTTGGGGCCGTTAATGACTAAAAATTTCATCCAGTGCCTCCATTGCGGCGGTCACGGCGTCCTCCACCGTGCCGCTGTTCGGGATAACGGCGTCTGCCGCCGCGAGATACAGGGGGCGGCGCTCCGCCTCCATCTTTTTCAGCGCCTCGGTGCTGGACGAGAGCGGACGTCCGCCGCCCACCGTCAGCGCATCCAGAGGCCGGTCGAGGAAGAGCAGGACGCCGTTCTGATGCAGCGCCCGCAGATTCCCGCCCCGCTTGATGATGCCGCCGCCGCAGGAGAGCAGCTGTCGGCCCTCTTTGGCAAAGCGGGCGGTCTGGGCGGATTCCTTCGCGCGGAAGCCGTCCTCGCCCTCGGCGGCGAAGATGTCGGGGATGCTGCGGCCGTCGGCCTTGACGATCTCCTCGTCGAGGTCGATGAACTTTTTGCCCAGCTTTTCGGCCAATGCACGGCCCACGGTAGATTTTCCGCTGGAGGGCATTCCGATGAGGGCCACGTTCAGCATATCGCGGCGGAGTGCGGCAGTGATGCGGCCGATCTCCCCTGCCGCGTCGTCGAACTTCCGGCTGAGGAAGTATTCGGCGGCGTACACGGCCTGCGCCACCAGCATCTCGAGGCCGCCTACAGCCACCGGGACCCCGGCCTCCTCGGCCCGGAGGATGAGCTCCGTCTTATCGGGGTTGTACACCACATCCAGCACAGCTTCCAGCCCGGGCATTTTTGCCACGTCCAGACTGCACACGCCCACGTTGGGGTACATTCCGGCGGGGGTGGTGTTGATGACGATCTGTGCGCCGCTGGCAACAGCTTCTTCATAGGAGAGCTGGCTTTTGGCAGCGTCCGGCGTCCGGCTGACGGTGAGCACCCTGGCCGCGCCCTTGTCGCGGGCGACGGCGCTGGTGGTGTTGTGGGTGCCGCCGGTGCCGAGGATGAGGACAGTCCTGCCCGCAAAATCGACGCCGTGGGCGTCGCACAGGTGTGCAAAGCCGAGATGATCGGTGTTGTAGCCGTAGAGCAGGCCGTTCTTGTTGACCACGGTGTTCACCGCGCCGATGGCCTTGGCCCGGGGGTCGATGTAGGTGCAGTATTCCATCACCAGCCGCTTATAGGGGATGGTGACGTTGATGGCCTTGAACTGCCGCCTGGTGAGGAAAGCCCGGGCTTCCTCTTCGGTGGGAAGCGGGCAGAGGTCGTAGCGATAGCCGCAGAGCATCTCATGGATGATCTTCGAGTAGGAATGGCCCAGTTTCGAGCCGATGAGTCCGTATTCCATCACAGTCCCTCCCTGCGGTAGCCGGTGGGCCGCTCCATCCATGCGGTGCCATAGCGGGCGGTCATCAGATCGCCCACAGCCAGCGCGGCGGCGCAGGTCTGGACGATGGCGGCGCGCGGCACGATGCAGGGGTCATGACGGCCCTGAATGGAGAGGGGCGCGTCCTGCTTTGCAATGTAATCCACCGTCTCCTGCTCTTTGTAGATGCTGGGCGTCGGCTTGACGGCGGTGCGGAAGACGACAGGCATTCCGTTGGTGATGCCGCCGTTGATGCCCGCGTTGTGGTTGGTGGCCGTGACCACCGAATCACCCTTCATGCGGAAGGCGTCGTTGGCCTCAGAGCCTTTCAGGTCAGCGAAGCCGAAGCCGGTGCCGAACTCAATGCCCTTCACGGCAGGCACCGAGAACGCCATGTGGGAAATAAGGCTCTCCACGCTGTCAAAATACGGCTCGCCCACACCGGCGGGCAGGCCGAGGATGGCTGTTTCAAGGATGCCGCCCACGCTGTCGCCCTCCGAACCGGCGGCACGGATGGCCGTTTTCATCGTCTCTTCGACGGAAGCATCCAGCAGGGCGAAGCCCTCGTTCCTGCTTTCCAGCACGCTCACCTGAGCGGCCAGTGCGGCGGCATCGTCCAGTGCAAAGGGCGTGTCGGAAATGCCGGCACAGCGGGCGATGTGGGTGGTGATGTCGATGCCGGCGCGGTCCAGCGCACCCAGCACGATGGCACCGCCTGCCACCAGCGCGGCAGTGATGCGGCCCGAAAAGTGTCCGCCGCCCCGGGCGTCCTGAAAGCCGTGGTATTTGGCGTAGGCGGTATAGTCCGCGTGGCCGGGGCGGAGAAGGTCAGCCGTCTTGGCGTAGTCGCCGCTGCGGGTGTTCCGGTTCTCGATCATCAGGGCGATGGCCGTGCCGGTGGTGTGACCGTTCACGACGCCGGAGAGCAGCTGTACGTTATCGGCCTCCACGCGGGGCGTCGAAAGCCCGTCGCCCCGGGCGCGGCGCTTATCCATGCAGGCGGCAATGAATCCCTCATCCACCGGCACACCGGCGGCCATGCCGTCCAGCACCCCGCCGATGGCCCGGCCGTGGCTCTCGCCGAAGATGGTCAGCGCCAATGCGCCGCCAAAGGTGTTTTTCATGGCTTTAGTCCTCCATGCCCAGCAGGGGGCGCAGACCCTCCACCGGGATGGTCTCCGCGCGCCAGCAGCCAAGGCCCGGCACCTTGATGACGGTGATCTGGCCGCCCTGTGCCTTTTTGTCGTGGAGCATCTCGGCGTAGACCTTGTCCTTGTTGCAGGCGGTACGCAGGGGCAGGCCCAGACGGCGGTAGACCGCACGGACGCGCTTCTGCAGTGCCTTGGACTCGATCATCGGCAGCATCCCCAGAGCCACGCACTCGCCGTGGTAGAGGCCCACGGTGCGGCGCCCCTTGACGCCCTTGACGGCCTCGATGCCGTGGCCGATGGTGTGGCCGAAATTGAGGGCCTTGCGCATCCCATGCTCCGTCTCGTCCTGCTCGACGATGCTCTTTTTGAAACGGAGGCTGCGGTAAATAATTTCGCCGATCTGCTCGTCGATGTCGCCCTTTTCAAAGATGGCGAACAGTTCCGGGTCGGCCAGCAGGCTGGCCTTCACCGACTCGGCCAGACCGTTGATGTACTGGCGGCGGGGCAGGGTGGCGAGGGTGCTGGGGTCTACGATGACCAGCTTGGGTTGCCAGAAGGAGCCGACGATGTTCTTCGTCTCCCCCAGATCCACAGCGGTCTTGCCGCCGATGGAGGAATCGATCATCGAGAGGGTGGTGGTGGGGCAGTTGATGAAGTCGATGCCGCGCATATAGATGGAAGCGGCAAAACCCGCCAGATCGCCCACGACGCCGCCGCCCACGGCGATGACGAGGTCGCCGCGGCCCATGTTGAACTCCAGCATCTGGCGCAGGACGCTTTCGAGGATCTTCATGCTCTTGCTGGCCTCGCCCTGCGGGACAGTAATAATTTTTGCGTCGCGGCACTGGTCGGCCACACGCTGCGCGTACTCGGCGGGAACGCCTGCGTCCGTCACCACCGCCACCCGGCGGTCGAGGCGGGCAAACTGGTACAGATTTTCCAGTGCGCCGTTTTTCAGGATGATGTCATAGCTGCGCTCACCCAGATTCATGGTGAGCTTGGTGCCGATAAATCCACTCATTTTGTATACACTCCTAACAGCCGCACCGTGCGGCAGGTATGGTCCAGCTCACGCAGCAGCGCGGCGGTCTCGTCGGCGGAGGGGTCGCCCACCAGCTCGACATAAAAATAATAATCAAAGGGGACATGGGGCAGCGGACGGCTCTTGATGGACTCCATGTCGTAGCCGAAGCGGCCGATGACCTGGATGACCTCGGCCAGCTTGCCGGGTTTGTTGTCCAGTGTGAACAGCAGCGAGAAGCGGTTGCCCACGGTGGGCTTTTCGCGGCTGAGGACGATGAAGCGGGTGGTGTTGTCGCCGTCGGTGTTGATGCTGGGGACGAGGACTTCCAGCCCGTAGAGGGCGGCTGTCTCGGCGCTGGCGATGGCGGCTTTGGACGGGTCGCCCGACTCGGCCACGAACTTTGCGGCCATGGCCGTGTTGGGCATGGCCGTGGCGGGCAGACGGAACTGCTTTAAGAACGTCTCACTCTGGGCGATGGCCTGCTGATGGCTGTAAACGTGCCTGAGCTGGGCCAGCTGGGTGCCGGGCAGGACGAGCAGGTTCTGGGAGATGGGCAGGTCGTAGACGTCCACCACCCACAGCTCGGGGTGGTTGTAGCACAAGTCGAGGACGGCGGAGACGTCGCCTGCGTGGCTGTTTTCAAACGGCACAACGCCGTGGGCGGTGTCGCCCCGGCTGACGGCATCGAACACCTCGTCCCACGTCGGGCAGCTGACGGCCTCCGCGTGGGGGAAGAGCGCCCGCAGCGCGATGTGGGCGAAAGCGCCTTCCACGCCCTGATAGGCGGCGCGGTTCCGGCCCAGCACCTCGGCTTCGTACTGCTTGGCGACATCCATCATGTTCTGGACATGGTCTTTATAGTAAGGCCGGAGGGCGGCGTTCCGGATGCGGGCCGCAGCCTTTTCCAGCACCGCCGCCTCCCGCGCGGCGTCAAAAATCGGCAGGCCGTGGGCCTGTTTGTATTGGGCGACGCTGAGCACAGCGGCCATCCGCCGCTCAAACAGGGCGGCCAGCTGCGCGTCCACCGCGTCGATCTCGGCGCGGGCTTGTTCCAGTGTGTCCATCCTTCCACATCCTTTGGGTAAAATTTCAATCCTTACGGTGATGATACCTAGTAAGTATACCATAACCCGGATGAGGAAACAACAAGCCCTGCTCTCTTTGAAAGTGGATAATATTTCAAATCCGGGGCCGTCAACGCGAAGAGATTGCAACCAAAACGCCCCCTCCGGCATTGCCGGAGAGGGCGTTCTTCCTTATTTGCGCAGGTCTTCCCTGCTGCGGGGGGTGCCGAACACCCGGCCATAGGGGTTGTCGAGGTCGGCAGCCTTCAGAGATGCAGTTTTTTCGGCAGGCTTTTCAGGGATGCTGAGATGCTTTGCCTTCCCCCTGGAGAGAACACGGTACCGCATGGCTCAGCCCTCCGGGGCTGCCGTGGAGACAGCGCCTTCGGTCAGCTTCTGCCAGAATTCTTCGCCTCCTGCAAGGTTATCCGCAGTGCCGCTGTTCCACGCGCCCCGCATTCCCACATAGAACCGGGACATATACTCCTGACTGGAACCACTCCTGCTCTGGGTGGTGTCGGGGCCGTAATCACCGAGGTCGAGGCCAGCCAGGACCGGGCAGTCGTCCCACTTGTAGACCATGTTCCACCAGTCCTCGTCGCTGTCGGCGGCGGGCAGAGTGCCGTCGAGATACCGCAGCGAGCCGGTGCTCTCCTCAAAGCCCGCCGGGTCCCAGAGCAGAAAGACAGAGCTGAGGCCGCCCTGTACGTCGGCGGCCAGCTTGGTGGTGCCGGCCATGGTCAGATAGGCGGCGCTCTCGGTCTGGGTCTCAGTGTCGGAGTAGTCGAGGGTGTAGACGTTGAGGGTCACGACCACCCTGCCGTCGCCGTTGCGGTCTTCGCCGTAGGCGGCCAGCGCATCCTGCAAAGCGTTCACCGTGTCCTCGGGCAGATAGCAGGGGGCCACCACGGCCACGTTATGATCGGGCTTGGTGACGAAGAAATACTGTCCGATGAAGCTGTAGGCCGCAAAAGCCGCGGCGATGCCGATGATGATGACCCATTTCAGGTTATAGTCCCACCAGTTGGCCCAGCGCTCCTTGCGGGTGTACTGTCTTTCCTTGCGGGGGGCAGTGTCTTTCGGGTCGATGTCGCGCTCGTAACGGTAGCTTGCCATGAGGCAGTGTCCTCCAAAGTCTTAAAGCTCTGCCAGAATGGTCTGGCGGACGGCGTCGGGCAGCTGCTTCTGCTCGGCCCGGCTCATGCCTGCCGTCCGGATGGGCGGCAGCACCCGGACGTATACCGTGCCGGGGGTGGCCCGGTTGCCGTGGGCCTCGAACAGGCCCCGTGCGCCGGAGATGGCCACCGGCACCACCGGCGCGCCGGTCTTGACCGCGATGCGGAAGGCACCGGCCTTGAACTCACCGGCACCGCCCTCTTCGCCCTTGTAGCGGGTGCCTTCCGGGAAGATGATGAAGCTCCGGCCGCTCTCCACGATGGCGGTGGCGTCGTTCAACGCGCGCACCGAGGCGCGGACATCGTCGCGCTGGACGAAAACGCAGCCCAGCAGCTTCATCCAGCGGTTGAGCAGAGGAATTTTTTCCAGCTCTTCCTTGGCGAGGATGCCGTAGGGCTCATCGAGGCCGGCCAGCAGCAGCGGAATGTCATAGTAGCTGCGGTGGTTCGCCACAAAGACGCAGGGGCCATCCTTCGGGATGTTGTCCAGTCCCTCGACGCTGAGCCGGACGCCGGTGACGTTCAGGATGCCTTTGCTCCAATGGGGGATGTGCTTTTTTACCAGCCGGCGCACCGTCTCGGTGTCGCCTGCGGCCAGCGCGCGCTCGGCTTTGCACAGCGCACTGTAATGGACGATCATGTACCCGAACAGATAAACGAATAACGCAATGGTGCGGAAAATGCTCACAGAGCGATACCTCCTTCTGGCTCAAAAAGCCGTTTCTATTGTATCACACTCCGCCCCAAAAAGGGAGAGGAAATACTTTTTTTACATTTGGAGGGCTTTGCGGCTTGCAAAATCCACAAAATCCGGGTATATTTATAATCAGAAAGCCAGCACAATGGCGTTTCCTGCCAAAACCGTGCTGTGCAACGCAAGCCGTCTTTCGGGACAGCGAGAGAGGATATCCACACAACATGAGTCTGTTCCCTTCTGCAAACGATTTCAAGTCCGGGCCGGGCGTCGAAAAGGACGCCCCCCGCAAGACCGGCGCAGGCCGCTTCTTCGAGCTGGTGGGCCGGGATATGAGCGGGATGTTCCTTGCAAACCTGCTCACCTGTCTGGGCTTTCTGCCCGTCATCTGTCTGGTGTACATCGGCTTCCTGATGAACAGCCTGCCCGTCATGGTGCTCAGCGCCGCCGTGGGCGGCATCCTGGCCGGTCCGGTGCTGGCGGGCATGTACGACACCGTCCTGCGCGCTCTGCGCGACGAGGCCGGTTACTGGTGGACCACCTACCGCAAGGCTTTCAGGCAGAACTTCAAAGCCAGCATCCTGCCGGGCGTGCTCTACTGCGTCGTGGTCACGGTGCAGGTCTTCCTCGTGTACTTCTGCTTCAACCTGCTCTACCACGGCACCAACGTCGGCGTAGGCATGTGGGTGGCCACGGTGCTCAACCTCGTCATCTTCCACATGCTGTTCTCCTACATGTGGCCCCAGGTGGTCCTGCTGGACCAGCCTTTCGGCCAGACGCTCAAGAACAGCGTCAACTGCATGATCGCTTTCCTGCCCCACGCACTGGCTGCGTCTCTCGTGACGGTGCTGTTCTGGGGCCTCGTCATCCTCTGTATGCCGCTGGGCCTGCTGCTCATGCTGGTGTTCGGCTTCTGGTTCCAGGTGGAGATCACCAGCCAGATCGTCTACGGCGACCTCGACCGGGTGTTCCGCATCGAGGAGAACATCCGCAGGCTCCACGACGCCGAGTATGAAGCCGAGATGGCCGAGGAGCGCAGCGGCGACGAGGAATAAACGACACACCGACGCGAAAAGGGGATGCGTGCAATGGAACAGCGGAACAATCTGGTGCTGCAGGGCACGGAGACATTTTCCCGCGGACAGCTCGATAATGTGGCACTGGACAACGGCAGCGTCGTGCTGGACAGCGTGGCCGGGCGGTACCTGCAATACGGCAGCTACACGACGCCCGAGTTCGCCATGCCGGCCTTCTGCAACCTGAACGTCAGCTGGAACGCCCACGCGCCCCAGAACACGATGGTGGAGGTGCGCTGCCGCGTCTACGCAGGCGGCAGCTGGACGGGCTGGATGAGCTTTGGCAAGTGGGCGCCGGATTACCCCCGGGCCAGCATCAGCACCCACAGCGACGACGGCCTCATCTTCCTGATGGGCGACACCGTGACGGTGGCGCTGCCCGGCGGCGGCACCGGCGTCCAGCTTCAGGTCAATCTTTCGACCAACGACGACAAAGTCACCCCGGCGCTCCGGCTGCTGGCGGCGGCGGTCCGCCCCCTTGCGTGGGATAAGCAGGGCGGCCACCCCATCAACCGCCGCCTGTACTTACCGGAATACTGCCTCTCGGCCCATGACCCCAGCTTTGGCCGGGACATGGACCTGCCGCTGGTGATGGCGGCCCTGATGAACCGCTGGGGCGAGGACATCCTGCCCGAAGAGGTGGCCTACGTCATGGAGGACAAGACCACCGGCAGCACCAGCAACGGCGCTTTCGCCGCCGCGGCAGCGGGCTGCTGCGGTTTTCCCTGCTGGCAGGCGTGGATGGACCTGCAGGACCTGCGGGAGCAGATACACGACGGCTGTTCCGTAGCCGTGCGCATCGAGCGCCGCATCCGGGGCCAGCGGGACCCCATCGGGGTCTGGATGGGTCTGCGGGGCTTCGGCCACGACGACGCGGTCCTCGCCGATTATGTCCTCCTCAACGACCCCACCGCCGACAGCGACGGGGCCGTGAACTGCACGATGGCGGTGACGGATTTTGCCCGCTGCTTCACCGGGCGGGCCATCGCTCTCCGCCCCAAGCCCCGGGACACCGAGGCCAACCGCCCCCGGCGGGTCTCCTGCGACTTTGTGTACAGTGCCGAGGATGACTGCTGGTATCTGGCCCAGAAGGGCCAGCGGCAGCTGCTCCCGGCCGAATTTTCCGGCTGGGCGGCCTGCAGCCCCCACGACGGAGTAGCCCACGCCACCACAGCCCACCGCACCTTCCGGCGGATGGAGCGGACACGGACCGGCGGCTTCCGTTTCCCGCCCGAGCAGACCGCCGCAGGCGGGCGGTGCAGCGTTTACATCGTGGACCATACCGGCACCATGCAGTTTGCAGAGGTGCGCCTGCCTGCGCCTCCGCTATCGGAAGCAAACCAAAGCGCCGCGCCTTCTGTCTCCTGAGAGGCAGCACAGCCAAGAGCTTTTTGGGATAAATCATCAACATGGGAGGAACATATTATGGCAAAGACGATTATCACTTTGGGCCGTGAGTACTGCACCGGCGGACGCTACATCGCCAAGGACGTGGCGCGCGCACTGGGCATCAAGCTCTACGACAAGGAACTGATCACGATGGCCGCCAAGAATTCCGGACTGTCCGAGGAGGCCGTGGCCGCCAGCGAGAAGCGGCACACCCACAGCCTGCTGTACAGCCTGTATACGATGGGCAATGACCTTCCGCTGGGCGACCAGGTCTTCATCCTGCAGAGCCGCATCATCAAGCAGCTGGCCGACGAAGGCCCCTGCGTCATCGTGGGCCGCTGCGGCGACTATGTCCTGCGCGACCGCAAGGACGTGCTGCGCATCTTCGTCTACGCCCCCAAGGGGTGGCGTCTGGCTTACGGCAAGGAGAACAACATGCTGCAGGCCAAGGACGAAAAGGGCATCAAGGACGAGATCGACAAGACCGACCGCAACCGTGCCGCCTACTACAACTACTACACCCAGAACCGCTGGGGCGATGCCCACAACTATGACCTCGCCATCAACGCCGCACTGGGCCATGACGCCTGTGTGAAGATGATCCTTGCCGCCGCAGAGGCCAAGGAGAAGGCCATGGAGGGCTGATGCCCGCCGCCCCGGAGGGGGAAAAATAAATAATGATGCTGCGTGGGTGGGGTGCTTTTGCGCTCTGCCCACGTTTGCGGCATAGAAGAACTCTGCATCCCCAAGTTATCAGCATCAAAAGGAGAAATCGTGGAAAACAAGCAGCCCTTATCCTCTCCCGCCGGTGAGCGGGAAAACATCATGGGTACCATGGACATCAACCCTCTGCTCATCAAGCTCAGCGTGCCGATGATGGTATCCATGCTGGTGCAGGCCCTCTACAACGTGGTGGACTCGATTTTCGTGTCCCACGTCAGCGAGAGCGCCCTGACCGCCGTTTCGCTGGCGTTCTCTTTGCAGAACGTCATGATCGCCGTGGGCGTCGGCACCGGCGTGGGCGTCAACGCCCTGCTGTCCAAGAGCCTCGGCGAAAAGAACCAGGAACGGGCCAATCAGACCGCCGAGAACGGCATCTTCCTGTCCCTGTGCAGCTACGCCGTCTTCCTCGTCATCGGCCTCACCTGCATGAAACCCTACTTCTACGCACAGACTTCGGACATGGACATCGCCCGGCAGGGCATCCAGTATCTGCGGCTCTGCTGCGTGCTCAGCCTCGGCCTCTTTACCCAGACCATGGGCGAGAAGCTGCTGGCCGCCACCGGCCGCACCCATCTGAGCATGATAAGCCAGCTGGTGGGCGCTGTCGTGAACATCGTTCTCGACCCCATCTTCATCTTCGGCTACTGCGGCGAGGCCCTGTCCGGCACCACCGGCGCTGCCGCGGCCACCGTCATCGGCCAGTTCTGCGGCGCGGGCATGACGCTGTACTTCAACCTCAATAAGAACCCCGACATCCAGATCAGCTTCCGGGGCTTCCGGCCCAGCGCCAAGGCCATCGGCCGCATCTACACCGTCGGCCTGCCCAGCATCGCCATGCAGTGCGTGGGCAGCGTGATGACCTTCTTCATGAACCAGATCCTGATGGCCTTCTCGGCCACGGCTGTCGCCGTCTTCGGCGTCTACTTCAAGCTGCAGAGCTTCGTGTTCATGCCCATCTTCGGCATGAACAACGGCATGGTCCCCATCATCAGCTACAACTACGGCGCGCGGAAGCCGGAGCGGGTCAAAAAGACCATCCGCCTCGCAGTCTTCTACGCCGAGTGCATCATGCTGGTGGGCTTCTGCATCTTCCAGTTCCTGCCGGATAAGCTGCTGGGCCTCTTCGCCGCCGGCGACGCCATGCTGGCCATCGGCGTCCCGGCGCTGCGCATCATCTGCCCCCACTTCCTGCTGGCGGGTGCCGGCATCGTGCTGAGCTCGGTGTTCCAGGCGCTGGGCAACGGCGTGTTCAGCCTGACCGTCTCCATCTGCCGTCAGCTGGTGGTGCTCATCCCCGCCGCATGGCTGCTGAGCCGCACCGGCGAGGTGAACATGGTCTGGTGGGCCTTCATCATCGCGGAGGTGGTCAGCCTTGCGCTGAGCCTCGTTTTCATGGCCCGCATCAACCGTACCGTCATCGTCCCGCTCTCCGAAAAGCAGGACGCGGCCGTATAACCTGAAAGGAACGTGAACTCTATGGCAAAAAAGCTGAAGTGGAACCTTATCCTCATGAGCCTGCTCTATCTGGCGCTGGGCATCTTCCTGCTGATGGTGCCCGGCACGGCCCTCAACGTGGTCTGCTGCGCGCTGGGCGGCGTGGTGCTGGCCTGCGCGGCAGTGCAGCTGGTGCGGTATTTTGTCGTAGAGCGCGGCGTGTTCCAGAGCCAGCTCACCCTCATCTCGGGGCTGGTCTGTCTGGCGCTGGGCGCATTCCTCATCATCCGCAGCGATGTGGTGGTGCGGGTGCTGCCCATCGTGTTCGGCCTGTTCGTCATCTTCGACAGTCTGGGCCGCATCCAGAACGCCCTCGAGCTGCGCCGGTGCGGGTATCCGAGCTGGAAGATCTTTCTGCTGCTGGCCGTGCTCAGCGTCGTGCTGGGCATCGTGATGGTGGTGGACCCCTTCGGCACCATGGAGACGCTGGTGATGGCCATCGGCCTCATCCTCATCCTGGAAGGCGCACTGAACCTGCTGAGCGCCCTGTACACCATGCTGGCCGTCCGGCGCTTTATAAAGCTGCATCCGGAGACCCAGTCCATGCTGGAAGCCATTACCGGCCAGGATCTGAACGGCGACGGCGTCATCGCCCCGGATGTCTCCCACGCAGATGTGGAGTCCACCGCTGTGGAGCTCGACTATGTGGATGAGAGCGCCGAGGTGGAGCAGGAGAACAAATAACGTTAGCGGGCTTGCCCTCTCAGTCCCCTTCGGTGACAGCTCTCCCAAAGGGAGAGCCTCTGGCCTACCGGAAGATTTTTGCCTCTCCCTTTGGGAGCAACAATGATGACCGCCGCCAGTGGCGGAAGCAGAGAATCATTGTTGGGGCAGCGGCCAGCAAGACGCAAGCGAAGCGCTGCGGATGCTGGGTGCCGCAACCCGGGCGGTGGATGCGACCAGCGGGAGCAGACGGAGAGGGCAAGGACGCTGAACGCAGACTAACCCTCTGCTGAAAAACGAAACCCAA